>JGI26273J51734_10001570_pt1 | contig 12029 bp, 9 predicted proteins | sample SaaInlV_125m_DNA_FD_51734 | JGI IMG/M metagenome (IMG submission 51734) | reverse complement strand
CCATAGCGCGGTCAATTGCACAATCCCCGCAATTGGAACCGCCCAAATCAGATAATAGATGACCGCATGGTTCATCACCCATCCCAGACAAAGCGCGCAAATAATGATGATATTTAAGAAGACAGGCGCGGCGGCGGCCATAGCGAAGCGCCCTTGGGCATTCAGCGCACCAGACAGCAGAGCGCTGAGCGAGATAAGAAAGATATAAGGAAACATCACGCGGCCATATTCAACTGCCATATCAAAGCGGGCATCGCCCACGAACCCCTGCGCGGTAAGCCAGACAAGCGCTGGCATGAACACCAGCGCCAGCGCTGTCAAAAGCGCCAGCGCAAAGGCAAGCCCGCCCATCGCCTGGCTGGCAAATCCGATCGGGTTGTCTTGGGCCTCAAGGCGCTTTGAAAACAGAGGCACAAAAGCGGCGTTAAAAGCGCCTTCTGCAAAGAACCGCCGAAACATATTGGGCAAACGAAATGCAACCACAAACGCGTCNANCACCGGCCCTGCGCCAATCANCATATAGAGCAAGACCTCGCGGGCCATGCCCAGCACGCGGCTGAGCAAAGTCCAAAANCCGACTGTCATAATGCCTTTGAGCAGTCGCGNCCCACTCATGTTGAAGCGCGCTCAACGCCCAGCTCGATTGCTTCGCGTAGCTTGCGTTCCAGCATTTTTTGCTTGGATTGGTTGTAAAATTTCAGACCAAACATGTCTTTTACATAAAAACTATCAACAACTTGTTCGCCATAAGTGGCGATGACTGCTGATGCGATATAGACGTTGGTATTGGCCAAAGTGCGTGTCAGATCAAACAACAGGCCCGGACGATCCCGCGTGTCGACTTCGATGATCGTGTAAATTTCGGAGCCGTCATTATCAAAGCTGATAGAGGTCGGAACTTTAAAGGCTTTTTCNCGTTTTTTGAATTTGTCTTTATCCTGAATCGCAACTCGCGCCACCACTTTGCCCATCAATGTCTTATTGATCATTTGTTTCAAACGGTTGAACTTTTCGGGCTCATAAGGGTTTCCCGCCGCGTCTTGAATCCAAAACGCTGCCGTCGCAAACCCATCTTTGGTGGTATAGCTGCGCGCATCAACGACATTGGCCCCCACCAGTGCCAGAGCGCCCGCCAAGCTGGAAAAAATGCCGGGATGGTCGACGCAGGCAAAACACACGCGGGTTGCTGCGCGGTCTCCATCTGCATAGAAGTCGATGGCAATTTCATCCTCTTTTAAATCGCGGAGCAAACCGGCAAACACCACATGCGCGGTGACATGTAATCCCTGCCAATAGGGGGGATAATGGCGCGCAACTTCGGTTTTAAGGTCTTTGGCATCCCAATCTTTTAAATGCAGACGTAGGTTTTTCTTACCCTCGCTGCCACGCGATTCGCGGTTCAAAGCGTCTTGGCCATTCTCTAACGCGCGGCGGGTCTGCCGATAGAGTGCCCGGATCAAAACCGCTTTCCAATTGTTCCAAGTGTTGGGACCAACAGCGCGAATATCGCAGACGGTCAACACGGTTAGCAGATCCAAGCGCTTGAGGGTTTGCACGGCTTTGACAAAGTCGCGCACCGTTCGAGGATCGGCAATATCGCGNTTTTGCGCCAAATCAGACATCAATAAATGGTATCTCACAAGCCATTCTACGGTTTCCACATCGGCTTTGTTCAAGCCAAGCCGCGGAGCCACTTTGCGCGCAATTTGCGCTCCAATCACCGAATGATCTTCATTGCGGCCTTTGCCGATATCATGCAGCAGAAGGGCAACGTAAATCACCTTCCGGTTCAGACCCTCTTTCAAAATAGAACTGGCAATGGGCAATTCTTCGATCAATTCGCCGCGCTCGATCTGGGCAAGGTTCCGGATACATTGGATCGTATGCTCATCCACCGTGTAGCTGTGGTACATATTGAATTGCATCATCGCGACGATGGGCTCAAATTCGGGGATGAAGGCTGACAAGGCCCCCAATTCATTCATCCGTCTCAGGGCACGTTCTGGATTGCCATGTTTTAAGAGCAGATCCAGAAAAATCCGTTGTGCTTCGGGGGTTTGACGCAGGGTTTCGTCAAATAAATGCAGATTGGCTGAGATTAACCGCATCGCATCTGGATGTATCAGCAGGCCAGTCCGCAGCGCTTCTTCGAATAACCGCAACAGATTAAGCGGATCGCTCAGAAAATTTTCAGGCGCGGAGATACTCAGCCTGTTATGCAGCACCATATAATCGGATTTCACAGTGGGGCGTTTGCGAAAAATCCGTTCTAAAAGTGGCTCGCTTTTGACATGGCTTGCCTCGAGCGCCGTTAAGAAAATACGCGTTAAATCCCCAACGCTGGTTGCTTGACGGAAATAATCTTGCATGAAAATTTCAACCGCTGGCCGGCCCGCGCGGTCATGATAACCCATGCGATCAGCCAGTTCGATTTGCATATCGAAGGATAAAGTTTCAACCGCGCGCCCGCTTATAAGATGCAAATGGCTGCGCACTGCCCATAAAAAAGCCTCTGCCTTGACGAAAATTTGATGTTCTTCCGGCGTGATAACGTTTAACGAGACCAGATCGGCCGTTGAGGCGGATCGATACACATATTTGGTAATCCAAAACAGCGATTGCAGGTCGCGCAGGCCGCCTTTTCCCTCTTTGACATTCGGCTCGACCATATAGCGCTGGCCGCCTTGCTTTTCATGCCGGGCTTCGCGTTCTTGCAATTTCGCCTCAATGAACTCTTTTTCGCTGCCCGAGAATAAATCACTCCAAAGCTTGGCGGATAGTGCGTCGGCAAGGCTTTGATCACCGCAGAGGTTGCGCTGTTCCAGCATGGCGGTGCGAATCGTATAATCATTCGCGCCCAAGCGCAGACAATCTTTTACAGTGCGTGATGAATGCCCCACTTTCAGCTTAAGATCCCAAAGGATATAGAGCATCGTTTCAATCAGACTTTCGGCCCAAGGCGTGATTTTATACGGGGTTAAAAAAAGCAAATCAACATCGGAAAACGGAGCCATTTCGCCGCGGCCATACCCCCCGACCGCAACAACAGAAAGCCGCTCGCTTTCGGTGGGATTGGCGAGGGGATGCACGAAGGTTGAGGCGACAAACCAGGTTGTTTTAACAATACAATCGGTCAGGTAAGTGTAAGATCTGGTCACCTCATGCGCGCTGAACGGGCTTTTAGAAAAAGCATGGGCAATATGTTCCATACCCGCAATTTGACGCGCTTTCAGCTCTGTCGCCAAGCCCGCCCTTATGTCTTTACTGTCTGACAACGTGACTAGGTTGGCTTTGATAAAGGCAACCATAGTTTCAGAGTCGAAAATCATTTCAGCTGGCGAAATCATTGGTAGATCGGGCCTGTCGAAGTGAAGCATCGACAGATTAGAAGCTGAAGAACTCGAATGCTGCGGGCGCTGGGTCAAGAATTACCACCTGTTTGTCTTGGATCGTTGCGATAGCCAGACCACGCTCGTTGGTGCCGTCTTTCCTAAGTCTGAAAATACCATCGACGCCTTCAAAGCCGGCTGTTTGGGTTAAGGCTGCTGCGCCTAACGCGTTGTTGGTGCCACGGGCGACCAATGCGCCAATTGCGGCGACGCCATCATATGCCAGGCCCGCAAGCTGGTGTGGTTTACTGGAAAATGTCGCTTCATAGCGCGTTGAAAAACTTTGAGCGCGCGCGTAATCGGGCAAAGCGAACAGCCCCCCCTGCACGCCTGAGAGCGCCAGAGTTTGCGCCGGCACATCCCAGCGTGCAAGGCCTGCATATTGCACTTTGGCGGGATCAATCCCAGCTTCGGGCAGCAATTGCACCAACAGCCCCAAAGCGCCGGCCGTGGTTGAGGTTAATAAAATAGTATCGGCCTCTTCAATCTCGACAGCGGCGCGAATGAGCGGAATCGCGGCAACAACCCCCTCTTGCGAGAACTCAAACGCCTGACTATGCGCGATTTTTAAGCTGGAATATTGGGCGGCCTTTTCCAAAGCGCTGCGCCCTGCTTCCCCTTCCAGATTATCCGGGTAAACAATCACAGCGCGTTGTTTTCCTGATCGTGCAAGATAACCGACCACCCTTTCAGCCGTATTGTCAAAGGTCTTTCCAAGCACGAAGACGTTGCCACCGGCGATGGCGCTGCTGTTTGAAAAGCTTAAAACATTCACACCTTCATCCGCGACAGCCAGGCCCGCGGCGTTTGCGGCTTCAGCAAAAAGCGGCCCAATGATAATTTTTGCACCCTGATCAACCGCGGTTTGGGCCTGTTGCGCGGCGATATCACTGCGCCCTGCAGTGTCATAAACGCGCAGGTCAATTTTGACCGGTTCCAAATCAGAAACCGCCATTCGCGCGGCTTGCTCTAAACTTCCGGCGATCTCGGCGGCGTTTTGCGAAGATGTCGGAACCAACAATGCGATTGGAATGGGCTCTTGGGGAGCCAGCCTGGGAGCGGTGCCAATCGTTGATGTGTCAGGCGCGCAGGCGCTTATAAAAGCTGCCAGCAAGATCCCGGCCAGCGCGCGTAGACCTTTATGACGAAATGAAATAGATACTCTCATACATACGCTCCTTTAACAGGGGTTTAGCACAGCTCTTTCGCCGGTGCGACAAGAAAGCTAAGAATGATAAGGGCAAAGCCGTGAGTAAGCGCAACATCCATTTGGCACCAGGGCTTTATTTTGTGGCCACCCCGATCGGGACCGCGCGCGACATCACTTTGCGTGCGCTCGATATTCTAACAAATGTTGATATTTTAGCGGCTGAAGATACCCGAAGCCTGCGAAAATTAATGGATATTCACGGCGTGGCTTTGAATGAGCGCCCGATATTGGCCTATCATGATCACAATGGCGCGCGCATGCGGCCTAAATTAATGCAATATTTACAAGAAGGCCGGTCTGTTGCCTATGCGTCGGAGGCGGGAACGCCGCTTATTGCTGATCCGGGCTTTGACCTAAGTAAAACGGCCGCTGAGGCTGGTGTTTTGGTCACCACAGCGCCCGGGCCATCCGCGGTGATAACCGCGCTGACGCTGGCCGGTTTGCCCACCGATCGCTTTTTGTTCGAAGGCTTTGTTCCCAACGCAAGATCTGCGCGGCTTGCGGCTTTGAGGAATTTGTTAAACGTGCCAGCAACTTTGGTGTTTTACGAATCTCCTAAACGTCTTGTGCCATTTTTGCAGGATGCCTGCGCGGTTTATGGCGAAAATAGGCAGGCTGCGTATTGCCGCGAATTAACCAAAAAGTTTGAAGATATCCAACGCGGAACATTGGCAGAGTTGTTGGCCAAGGCGCAAACTGGGCCTGTCAAAGGCGAGATTGTCGTGATCATTGACCGGGCGCAGTCATCTCCTGTTAATGAAAGTGATATAGAAGCGCAGTTGAAAACAGCATTGCAATCAATGTCGGTACGAGACGCGGCTGAGTTTGTGGCACAGGCGCATGGCGTGGCGAAACGCAAAATTTATCAGATGGCTTTGAACATTGGGCAGAAATCTTAAAGGAAACAAGGCTTATTATTCAGGCTTAGCCGCTGAAAACAAAATAGCAAAAGCATATAGAGCTGGCGGATATCACTTGGAGGCGCAGCGGTGGAGATCTTTGGCCGGCGAAATAGATCTGATTTTCAAAACCTCGGTCTGTTGGGTTTTTGTTGAGGTCAAGAAATCGCAAAATCATGAAAGAGCTGCGCAGCTGTTAACAGCGTTTCAAAGACGCCGCATTATTGCTGCTGCGCAGGTGTTTATGGGGCAGGTGCGATCTGCGCCCTGCATGGCGATGCGCTTTGATCTGGCTTTGATCGATCGTTTCGGCGCCATTTTAATTGTAGAAAACGTATTTTTTTCAGAGGATTTTCAAGAACCATCAGAGATGGGTTTTATTTAGCTGGCTCAAGTTGTAATCAAAGCTGAAAACATATCGCAGGAGCGCGCCGTGAAAATCGCATTTCAGATGGATCCTATTGAGGCGGTTAATATTGAAGCAGACAGCACGTTTCGTCTGGCCGAAGAGGCTCAAGCACGAGGGCATAGCTTATTTTATTACCCGCCTGACACGCTGGCCTATCAAAACGGGAAAATAACTGCGCGCGGATATCCCATGACGGTACAGCGGGTTGCGGGTGGGCATGTGGATTTTGGGCCAGAAGAGGAGGTCGAGCTGGCCAAATTTGATGTGGTTTGGCTGCGCCAGGATCCGCCATTTGATATGCATTATATTACGACAACGCATTTATTGGATCGGTTAAAAGATCAAACGCTGGTTGTGAATGATCCGTTTTGGGTGCGCAATTATCCCGAAAAACTGTTGGTGCTTGATTTTCCGGATTTAACGCCGCCAACAGCGATTGCCCGCGATTTGAAAATCTTGAAAGCGTTTCGCCAAGCCCATGGCGATGTTATTTTAAAGCCGCTTTACGGCAATGGCGGCGCAGGCGTTTTTTTGCTCAAAGAAGATGATCGCAATNTGACATCTTTGCATGAATTGTTCAGCGGCTTCTCGCGCGAACCGNTGATCGTGCAGAAGTTTCTGCCAGATGTGAGTAAAGGGGATAAACGGGTGATTTTGGTGGATGGAGAGCCAGTGGGCGCGATTAACAGGGTGCCTGCTAAGGGCGAAACGCGTTCTAATATGCATGTAGGCGGGCGGCCTGAGAAGATTAAGCTTACGCCGCGCGATTTAGAAATCTGCGCGCGTATTGGTCCGCTTTTGCGCGAAAAAGGCCAGGTCTTTGTGGGCATCGATGTGATCGGGCAGTATTTAACCGAAATTAATGTGACGTCACCTACAGGGATTCAAGAGCTTGAGCGCTTTGATGGCGTTAATATTGCCGCAAATATTTGGCAGGCGATTGAACAAAAACTAGTGTGACTCCCTAGCCGAGTTGCCAAAGAAGAGCGTGTTTGAAGTGGCGTATGAGGTGCCCTTTGGGGGTTTTGGGCGACGCAGTTGATGAGCTCCTAGCCGCCAAGCTGGGTCAGCCTGCTTGCTTGGCCGTCTCTCCAGAGGCTGGGAAGGGGCGAAAACTCAGCGCTTCGCTTAGATGTGGTTTTTCGATTGTGTCGCTGCCCTCTAGGTCGGCGATGGTGCGCGCAACCCGCAGCATACGATGATAGCCGCGCGGCGAAAGTTGAAAATGATCCAAGGCTTTGTGCAGCCAGCTGATTGTTTCAGTTGCAAGAGCGCATGTTTGGGTGAGCAGTTTGCCATGTGCATCTGCGTTGCTGTGGATCCCGTCATGGGCGGAAAACCGAAGGCTCTGGCAGCGCCGTGCGGCCCGTACGCGCGCCGCAATATCACCGGTCGTTTCACCAAGCTCATGATTTTGCAAAGAGGTGAAAGAGGTGGCTTCTACATGTACGCAAAGATCGAAGCGATCCAAAAGCGGCCCGGATAAGCGTTGAAAATAATGTGCGCCGCAATGGGGGGCCTTGTTACAGGCACGCTCTGCTTGATACAGATACCCGCATTTGCAGGGATTGGCTGCGGCGATCAATAAAAACCGGCACGGATAGCGAATATGTGCGCTGGCGCGGGCAATCCAAATTTCCCCCGTTTCAAGCGGCTGGCGCAAGGTTTCAAGCGCTTCGCGTGAGAATTCGGGCAGTTCATCCAAAAATAATACACCGTTATGGGCGAGCGAAATCTCGCCAGGTTGGGCTTTGCGCCCGCCCCCAACCAGCGCCACTTTAGACGCCGTATGATGGGGTGCGTAAAACGGTGGAGAGCGTGAAATACCCCCTTCTTCCAGCAAGCCGCTGACCGAGTGTATCATCGCAGTTTCCAGCGCTTCCTTGGCGTTTAGCTCGGGCAAAAGGGCTTTCAGCCGGGCTGCAAGCATTGATTTTCCCGAACCGGGTGTTCCAACAAGAAACGTATGATGACGCCCCGCTGCAGCGATTTCCAAGGCGCGTTTTGCGCGCTCTTGGCCTTTGATATCCGCAAGATCCTTGTTGGGGTTTTGTAGAAAAACCAAACCAGGGGCCGCAGGGGATATAACGGCTTGACCGTTTAAATGTTGTATCAAACGGCCCAATGTATCCGCTGATATGACGCGCGTTGTTTCCACCCATGCCGCTTCAGCTCCGCAGGCTTGCGGGCATAAAAGCGATAACCCAAGTTCGGCTGCGTGAAGCGCGGCGGGCAGCGCGCCGGTCACGGCGTTCAATCTGCCATCCAAAGATAAAGCGCCAATGGCTAAAGTTTCTTGCAAGCAATCACCGGGAATTGCCTCGATCGCGCTAAGCATGGCCAGCGCGATTGCAAGATCGAAATGTGCACCCTCTTTGGGCAAGTCGGCTGGCGTAAGGCTGATGGTAATCCGCTTAGGCGGCAAGGCCAAAGATAAACTGTGCAGCGCAGATCTTACGCGCTCGCGCGCTTCGCTGACGGCCTTATCGGCCAGTCCAATGATGGTTAAGCCCGGAAGCCCTGCGGCCACAGCACATTCCACCTCAACCGAGCGGACATCCAGCCCACAAAACGCAACCGTAACAACCCGCGCAATCATCGCTTACAGATCCCTCATAAGCGGCCATGGTGTTTGATAAACCTTATCAAACCCTTAAAATGGGCTTGGACCATTTCTCCGCAAGGCTCTTTACGATTTACAATTATGCTTGTGAGCTCAGCCTTGCCCTTTCCTAGGGCGGCCCTGTGGCAACGCGCTGAAGAAACGGCCGCAAGCTGGGTTGGATCAAACCTTTGAACACGGGCCAAATATTTTATCCAACGTTGCACCGGTAGNGTGTGAATTTTGATTTGTTCTGGCTATGCAGAATCATTATCTGGTGCTNAGCTTGCCAAACGCGTTGCGCCGANNCATTTGTGGAGTGGTGAAACGCGACTGTCAGCGTAACGCGCTGGGCGATCGCAGATGCCTGGTCACACAATTATCGGTTGGGCGCTTTGCAAAAAACAATGGCAACTGGGTTTAAAATTGCAAAGAGGGTTAAATAAGCGCATTCACCCGGATAACGCGCCAGCGCTGATCCGTGATCTCAATTTCTGTGAGCGATAGGTTGTCTATCTTTTGAGCAAAAGCCTGATAGGCAGAAATGGCTTTGGCCCTTTGAAATTGCCGCAATATCANGCCAAAATGCGCAACGATGATCAAATCGCTGCCGAGATATTTGGCCTGCAGCGTATCGATGGCAGAATCGACGCGCGCCGAGAACATATTCCAACTTTCGCCCTTGGGCGGGGCGGCATCGCCGGGTGTGTCGTAAAATGCAAAAATGCCATCCGGGTCGGTGGCATTCACATCATTGAAGGTTTTCATTTCCCAATCCCCAAAATGCATCTCGCGCAGACCCATTGCATGCGGCAGGCGCGTTTGCCGCACTTGTAGCGCATCGGCTGTATCGATCGCGCGGCGCAGGTCCGACGAAACCATCAAGGCCTTTTGTGGCAGGCTCGCCCGCAAACGCGCCAGCGCTGCGGCATCCGTGAGGTCTGCCTGGACATCCGTCCACCCAACCATCGCTTTGACATGGGTCGGTCCGTGGCGCACCAGAAACAATCGGCTCATCACGGATCCGAGTTTTTTAGAACCAATGGTAAGCCAGCGGTGACCAAGACCACCTTATTTGCCGCTGCGGCAAGCTTTTGGTTCAACTGCCCTTGCGCGGTGCGGAATTTACGCGCCAAAGCGTTCTCTGGAACTACACTATATCCTACCTCATTGGTTACCAACACAAGCTGGGCTGGGCATATGCTAAGGGCCTTTAATAAGTCTGCTCCCAAAGGTTCTAAAGGCGTATCTGCCAAAAGGTGATTGCTGAGCCACATGGTCAGACAGTCGATCAAAGCGCAGCTTTCAGACGTTAGGCCTGACAGCGCCCCCACCAAATCTAGCGGCGCTTCTTTGAGATCCCACCGCGCCGTTCTGCGCGCGCGATGCATGGCAATTTTTTCGTTCATCTCTGCATCAAATGCCTGAGCCGTGGCGATATAAAGGGGCCGCTTGGTCGCGCTAAGCGCATAATTTTCAGCCCAAAGCGACTTGCCAGACGCTGCCCCGCCGATAACCAATGTAATGTGATGCTGCATTCATTTTCCAAAGTGATCCAAACGTTCTTATCGTGCGTAACACTATCAGTAAACGCAATATGAGATCTCATTAGATCGCCTCCGCTCGGAAAGGTAAGTTTTATGGCTTTAGATGCTGGCCCCGATATGTCTTTTTCACGTCGTGCGATGAAGGCTGAATTGCTTGATGCAGAAACTGAGTTGAAATTAGCTTACGCGTGGAGAGATCACCGAGACGAGCAAGCGCTTCATCGGTTGATCACAGCTTATATGCGATTGGCGATTTCCATGGCGGCAAAGTTTAAGCGGTACGGTGCGCCGATGAACGATCTTATTCAAGAAGCGGGTTTAGGCCTTATGAAGGCTGCAGATAAATTTGACCCGGATCGGGGCGTGCGATTTTCGACCTATGCCGTTTGGTGGATCAAAGCCAGCGTGCAGGATTATGTGATGCGCAACTGGTCGATGGTGCGCACCGGCTCGACCAGCAGCCAAAAATCATTGTTTTTCAACTTGCGCCGCGTTCAAGCGCAGCTAGAGCGCGAAGCGTCGCAGCGCGGGGATCGGCTTGATCGCCATCAGTTGCACCAACTTATTGCGACCGAGGTTGGCGTGCCGCTCAACGATGTTGAGATGATGGATGGCCGCCTGTCAGGCTCGGATTATTCGCTGAATGCCACGCAATCCAGCGAGGATGAGGGCCGCGAATGGATTGACACGATCGAAGATGAAGGCGCGCAAACGCAGGATTTGATTGAAGACCAGCACGACACTGATCAATTGCGGCGGTGGCTTTTACAAGCCCTGCACGCCCTGAATGATCGCGAACGGTTCATCGTGCGCGAACGCAAGCTACAAGAAGAACCGCGCACGCTAGAAAGTTTGGGCAAAGAGCTGGGGCTGTCAAAAGAAAGAGTGCGGCAGTTAGAGGCGGCGGCCTTTTCCAAAATGCGCAAATACCTTGAAAAAAACTCGCAAGAAGTGGTGAGCTTTTTTTGATCGGCAAGTCACTATCGAGCGCCGGCTAGTGGTTTCTTTGCCCAGATTTTGATCTGTGGAACGGTGGCGGGATCTCAGGCTGTGTGTTTAAAACCTGCGTAGATTTTTATCTCAGGAGCGTCCCTTGCGAACTGGCAAGAGACCTTTTACAAATAGGTCTCTCAGGTCTGGAGCGTGAATGTTAAGCTCAAAGCGCATTTTGTTAATCATCACGGGCGGCATAGCCGCGTATAAATCGCTGGATTTAATCCGCAAATTGCGTGCGGCGGGCGCAGCCGTGACCCCTGTTTTGACAGGCTCGGCGCAAGAATTCGTGACGCCGCTTTCGGTGGCCGCCCTGGCCGGTGAAGCAGTACATTCTGAATTGTTCGATTTGACGTCGGAAGCAGAAATGGGCCATATCGAATTATCGCGCAGCGCTGATCTTGTTTTGGTCGCACCTGCCACGGCCGATATGATGGCGAAAATGGCGCAGGGGCGGGCCGATGATCTTGCCTCTACGCTGCTTTTGGCGACGGATACGCCTGTATTGATTGCACCCTCTATGAATGTGCGGATGTGGGAACATTCTGCCACACAGCGCAATTTGCGCCAGCTTCAAGCCGATGGCGTAAAAATTATCGGGCCCGAGGCTGGAGATATGGCCTGTGGTGAATTTGGCCCCGGTCGTATGTCTGAGCCCGTTGATATTTTGACTGCTGTGCAAATGCATTTTACTCGCGGTCCGCTGGCAGGCCAGCGGGTTCTGGTTACGTCAGGCCCAACCCATGAGCCGATTGATCCCGTGCGCTATATTGCGAACCGCTCTTCTGGTCGGCAGGGCAGCGCGATTGCACAAGCTTTGGTCAATCAAGGTGCTGACGTGGTGTTCATTTCGGGGCCCGCGGCAGCAGACCCGCCCCTCGGCGCGCAGATAACACGCGTTGAAACGGCTTTAGAGATGGCGCAAGCCGTTGAGCAAGCCCTGCCGTGCAAGATCGCGATCTTTGTGGCGGCCGTGGCGG
>JGI26273J51734_10001567_pt1 | contig 12040 bp, 8 predicted proteins | sample SaaInlV_125m_DNA_FD_51734 | JGI IMG/M metagenome (IMG submission 51734) | reverse complement strand
CCTTTCTATACTTGAAGATTCAAATGAAGTTAATCCGAATGAAGATCGTAAATAATTAATAGTATTTATTGGATTAAAAATCAGCTGATTTTTTTCATTCAATGAAAGAGAACCTATATTTTCAATCTCTAGAGGTTGTGATTTAAGTGTCAAATTCCATTGAGCAACCGTTTCTGAAATTTGTGTATTGGCTTGGTCAAAAGAAATATTTTCAAGCGTGGCGATGTAGTTAGCTAATAGTCCATCATTATGACTTAAATTCACATTAAAGCCAACTTGTTTGGAAGGTGGATAAAATGTATGTGTACTCCTATGAATTTGTGCACTTGTGTTGTTAGTTATAAACCCTCCAAAGTTTGGAACAATTACACAATCATATCTGTAGAGTAAATCTTTTAAGTAGTTTGCTATAGNCATCATAACAAATATAAAGAATTNACTAAAACANGAATTAAAAGTGTTAAATAATTATCAACAATAAATTTGTATATTGAAAAGAAAAAAAATGTNTTTTGAAAGAAGAAGAAATTCTAGCGCTTTTGCGTNTGCAAAAGACGCCATCTATTGGTGATATTTTAGCAAANAAACTTATTGCAACTGTTGGAAGTGCTGCTGATATTTTTACAGAAAATAAAAACACACTTTTAAAAATTAATGGAATTGGTGAGTATGCTGTGANAAATTTATTGAACAATACACAGCAAAAATTAGCGGAGAAAGAACTACAATATATTAATACTCACAAAATAAAATACTCCTATTTTCTTGATGATGATTATCCAAAAAATTTACATAATTGTATAGATGCCCCCATATTATTTTTTAAAACTGGTTCTATTGATTTTTCTAACAAAAGAATTATTTCTGTTGTAGGAACCAGAACCATGACTAATTATGGTAGAAGTTTTTGTGAAAAATTAATAGANGAATTGTCTCCATATAATCCAATAATTGTTAGTGGTTTTGCTTACGGGATTGATATTTGTGCTCACACGAATGCATTTAAACAAAATCTACAAACCATTGCCATATTAGCACATGGGTTAAATCATATGTACCCAAAGGCGCACAGAAAATATTCAAAACAAGTAAACCAGCATGGGGGTTTTATTACCGAGTTTTTTCATGATGANACTCCACTTAGAGAAAATTTTCTCAAAAGAAATAGAATTGTTGCTGGTATTTCTGATGCCACAATAGTAGTAGAATCTGCCTCTAAGGGAGGTTCTTTAGTTACAGCAGATATTGCAAACTCTTATGATAGAGATGTTTTTGCTGTTCCAGGAAGAATTAACGATGTTATGAGTAAAGGATGTAATGATTTAATATACAGAAATAAGGCCCATTTNTTAAAATCTTCAATGGATTTGGTAAAAATGCTTAATTGGGACATTTCTCCAATTTCTTTACCAAAACAAATAAAATTGTTTGAGGAGTTACCAAAAGAACACCAAAAAGTTGTAGACTATTTACAAAAACAACAACAGGTAATTGATGTTATTGCTTTAGATTTAGAAATGTCTGTTTCTAATTTAGCAACAATTTTATTGCAACTAGAGTTAAAAGGAATTGTAAAGCCAATACAAGGAAAGATATTTAAATTAAGTTGAATCAAAGGATTATGCATTACATTTGATTGTAATTTTTATACAATGGCAGTAGAAAAAAAATTGATGTCTAAAAAAAAACCAACATTTCCGGTTAATAATTTGTTGGATGAATATTTAAAAAAATACAATAGGAATATTAAAATTTCTATCTTTTATGACGANTTATTACGTTTTCAAGGATCTGTTATAGTCTATGACAAAAATGAAAAAGATACTTTATGGGTAAGAACATATTACTCTGAATACGACAGAAAAGAAATTGATGCCAGTTTAAAAAAAATATACACAATACTTCATTCAGATGGAGGAAACGATACCATCCCATTTTTAAATGTAGATGCTATTGATTATTGCACTTTTGGAAATTCAAAACCTTTCCGCATAAAAATTAGAAATATCTTAAATGACAACTACACCTATTTTTATGTAAAAAAAGCAGATGCCTCCAGAATCTATGGGTTAGAATTAGAGCATATATTATCTCCACATAACATGAATTTTTTAGTCTATAAAGACACTTTAATTGAGGAACATATTTCAGGAATTCCAGGAGATGATTTTATAAAAGAATTTTTACCTAAATGTACAGAATCAGAAAAATCTCAAATAGCCAAAGAATTTGTAAAATTTAAAGAACGGTGTTTGGTTCGTTTACTCGGAGATATGCGTTCATATAATTATGTAATTATTCCCACTCATGATTTTGATAAGATTATATATAAGATTAGGGCAATTGATTTTGACCAGCAATCTTTTGAAGGAAATTTAAAAGTGTATAATCTGCAATTTTTAAAAGAAAATTTTAAAATTGTTGAAATGGTAAATAGAAAATTAGACAACAATTCAATTAATCAATACAAGTTAGAGGAGCGTTCTTTTATGGCTAAACGAATGATTTCATCACCAAGAAGGGCATCCAGTCTAATTGAATGTATGAAGAATGATTCAATTTCTTTTGATAATAACATTCAACTTTTAAAAAAACAGTTAATTAAATATGTTGGAGACGTAAAGTTTAAGGAATGTCAAAACATGGGTGATATTTTAGAAACAATTTTAGTATTTGTAAAACGAAATTATCAAGACGTATTAACCAAATAGCTAGCTTCTTTTTTTAATCCCTAAACTTTCTATTAAAACAGCTATTTTCCATTTTTAAAAAATAGATTTCAGTAAAAAAAGTTTAATTAAAAATGGCCTAAAACTTTTTTAAGTCTTTTTAGAGCAATCTCTACAGAATCAATTTTTATAAAAGTAATCAATAATCGCAAACCCGCTTTTGTCTGTTTTTCTTTCATTACAGAAGTTGTAGGGTTTTGTTGAACATATTTTAACACCTTCGTAAATGCCTCAGTTTGATAAAATTCACTTTGTTGATCCGATATAAAGTATCCAATCATTCTTTTTTGTTTCAGAACTACTTTTTCTAACCCCATCTCTTTTGCTAGCCATTTTAATCGAACACTATCTAGTAAATCTAAGGCTTGTACTGGTAGTTCACCAAATCTGTCAATCAGTCGTTTTTCAAAATCAAGTAACTCAACACTTGACTTAGTTGATGATAGTTCATTATATAAATTTAATCTTTCTGTTATGGAATTGATATAATTATCTGGGAATAAGAGCTCAAAGTCTGTATCTATTTGAACATCCTTAATAAACTCTTTTGGTTTACTTGTGTCAGATTTGTACAGTTCTTTAAATTCATTTTCTTTTAGTTCGTCAATGGCCTCACTTAATATTTTTTGATAAGTATCAAATCCAATATCATTAATAAAACCACTTTGTTCACCTCCAAGTAAATCTCCAGCTCCACGAATTTCAAGATCTTTCATAGCGATATTAATTCCACTCCCTAAATCTGAGAATAATTCTAAAGCTTCAATTCTTTTTCTAGCATCATTAGTCATCATATGATAGGGAGGTGTAATAAAATAACAAAAAGCTTTTTTATTAGATCTACCAACTCTCCCCCTCATTTGATGTAAGTCAGATAATCCAAAATTATTTGCATTGTTTATGAAAATGGTGTTAGCATTGGTTACATCCAATCCGCTCTCAACGATAGTGGTAGAAACCAATATGTCAAATTCATTATTCATAAAACCTAACATTAAATTCTCTAACTTTTTACCTTCCATCTGACCATGACCAACACATATATTGGCATTAGGGACCAAACGTTGTAAAAGTCCTGCTACTTCTTTAATGTTTTCAATTCTATTATGAATAAAAAACACTTGCCCACCTCTAGATATTTCGTAAGTAATAGCATCTCGTATTATTTCTTCATTAAAACGAATTACTTGAGAGTCTATTGGATGTCTATTTGGTGGAGGAGTTGTAATAACAGATAGGTCTCGAGCCGCCATTAAACTAAATTGAAGAGTTCTAGGTATTGGAGTAGCGGTTAAGGTAAGAGTATCTACATTTTCTTTTAGTGTTTTTAATTTATCTTTTACTGCAACACCAAATTTTTGTTCTTCATCTATGATAAGTAGCCCTAAATTTTTGAATTTAATTTTTTTATTAGTTAGTTGATGTGTCCCAATGATAATATCTACACTTCCATCATTAATACCCTCAATAGCTTCATTTCTTTGTTTTGTTGTTCTAAAACGATTTAAATAATCTATATGAACTGGAAATTTTTCTAACCTTTTTGAGAATGTCTTGAAATGTTGAAATGCTAATATGGTAGTGGGTACAAGAATTGCTACTTGCTTCCCATTATCAACTGCCTTGAACGCTGCTCTTATAGCAATTTCTGTTTTTCCAAAGCCTACATCACCACAAACCAAACGATCCATTGGTTGTTCTTTTTCCATATCAGTTTTCACATCTTGCGTAGCGGTATATTGGTCAGGAGTATCCTCGTAAATAAAGCTTGCTTCTAATTCATGTTGTATGTGTGTATCTGGACCAAAAGCAATTCCTTTTTGCATTTTTCGCTTTGCATATAATTTAATAAGATTGAATGCAATTTCTTTGACTCTTTTTTTTGTTTTTTGTTTGATTTTCTTCCAAGCACCAGACCCTAACTTATAAATTTTGGGTGGTTTTCCATCTTTACCACTAAATTTCGAAATTTTATGTAATGAATGAATACTCACATATAAGATATCTCGATCTCCATAAATTAATTTTATAGCTTCTTGCTTTTTACCTTCAACATCAATTTTTTGTAATCCACCAAATTTTCCAATACCGTGATCCATGTGAGTTACATAGTCACCAATGGCAAGGTTATTTAGTTCTTTTAAAGTGATGGATTGCTTTTTTGCATAACCGTTTTTAAGACGGAATTTATGATAACGTTCAAAGATTTGATGATCGGTATAACATACAATCTTTTCATCTAAATCAACAAAACCTTCATGAAGAGAAAACACAATTGTTTGATAATGAACCTCTTCTTTAGAATCATCAAAAATATCATGAAATCGTTGNGCTTGTTGTTGGTTGGCGCAAAAAATATAATTGGTAAATCCTTTCTTATGATATAGATTTAAGTCTTTNATCAATAAATCAAACTGTTTATTAAATGATGGTTGGGCTTTGGTTGTAAAATTAATGATAGGTTTATTATCATNAGTNTGGGTTTCTAAGCTGGCAACTGTAAATTGAGATAGTTGGTCTTTAATTAAAGCTCCATTACAAAATAAATTTGATGGTTTGGAGTGTTGTATTTCTTTTGAAAGTTCACTAAAAGNATTTTCTGCTTTTGTAAATAATGTATCTAAATTCCCAAGTAATAATTCCTTATTTTTTGAAAAAATAATAGTTTTTGATGGGATGTATTTTAGAAAACTTTCACGCCTTTCTTGTAGCATTTTGTTTTCTAAATTGGGCATAATGGATACTTTTCTTAGTTTCTCTTTAGATAATTGTGTTTCTATATCAAAAGTTCTAATACTATCTACTTCGTCACCAAAAAACTCAATTCTGTAAGGCTCATCATTTGAAAAAGAAAAAACATCTATAATTCCTCCACGAACAGAAAAGTCTCCAGGTTCTGTCACAAAATCTACCCGGTTAAAATTGTATTCAAATAATACTTCATTTACAAAATCTAGTGAAACATTTTCTGACAGAGCTAGCTTAAGTGTGTTTTTTTGAAGTTCTTTTTTTGTTACTACTTTTTCAAATAATGCTTCAGGATAAGTTACTATAACTGCCGGCTTTTTTCTGGAGTTTATTCGATTTAAAACTTCTGACCTTAATAATACGTTAGCATTATCTGTTTCATCAATCTGATAGGGTCTTCTGTATGAGCCTGGATAAAACAACACATTTTTAGTTCCCAATAATTGCTCCAAATCATTCAGTAAGTAAGCGGCGGCTTCTTTGTCATTTAAAATAATTAAATAAGTTTTATCTGCTTTTTTAAAAGTTTCTGCTATTACAAAAGACATCGATGATCCAACCATATTCGTAATTTGAAAATGGTTTTGATCTCGCTGTATGTGATTTAAAATCTGTTTAGTTTTTACAGATTCTTGGTANCGATTAACAATTTCTTGTTTATTCAACGGGCATTATTTTTTTNCAAAGATAATAGCTTCGTTGTAAATTAATTCTCAATTTTTTAAAATACATTTCCTTACATCATATTTAANGAATATTCAGTATTTTTGCTATTAAAATTTTGCTNCCCAATGAAAAAATTATTATTAATTTTACTTTTATCACTTTCCATATCAAGCCCCTCTCAAAACAAAGAAAATAAATGGGTTTTAGGAGTTAGTAGTTCTCTTGTAATTTTCCAAAATAATTCACTAGGAGAATCTTATAACTCTCAATTGCCAAAAATTAATCTTTCTAGATATTTATTTCCGGGCTTTAGTATAGACGGCTCTGTTACACTGGGTGCTCTTGGTGAAATAGAGGGTTTAATAACCAATCAATTTAATTACAATTCATTGGATGGTTATATACGCTACGACTTTAATTTATCTGACAATAATTTAGTTCCCTACCTAGCTGTTGGTGCAAGTTTAATTGGCGCGCCCTCAACTATAGAAAATGCGAGTGCTACTTCTACATTAAACATGGCTTTTGGAGGCACTTTTTGGATTACTCATCACTGGGGTTTAATAGGGCAATATACTTATAAAGCATCGCCAGAACTTTCCACAAGTATGGTAAATCATACCCAATTAACTGCTGGAATAGTGTATAGTTTTAGACCAAGAATTCTCGTACGAAGACTTTGGGACAAATAGTCTTTTNGGTGATACCTTCCATTAATTGGAATTAGTTTATCTTAAAAGATAGTGTATCTCAGTCCTAAAAACCCTCTTATNCNCTGATTAGACGCATANACATAACTAGGGTCAAANGTTAGTGCATAGGGGTTGTTTGTTGTAGCAATAGCTTCTCCATTTGAATTAAAATCAACACCTGAATCAAAAGGATCAAAAGACCTTGCAATACTATTGTTAGCCGGGGTAAAATTTAAAATATTTTTAATCCCTCCATACATTTCCCAACTTGTACCAATATTTTTTGTTATTTGAATGTTTTGGATACTAAACCAAGGAGACTCTCCTCTCCTTGGATCCAATTCGCTTAGTAATGGAAGTTTCATAGGGCCGNACAAATTNCCTGTGTAGTCAATTTTAATTCTACTCTTTTTTAGATTGTATGAAATACTCCAAACTCCACTAAAACTCTCTGTTAATAATTGCCTTTTTTTGATGTTATTTTCATTAATGGAAACATCCATTAGGGTAGCACCAATATTCATTGTTAATCCTAAAGGAAAAGAAATATCTGAATTTAGTGATAGCCCTTTAGAGACCGAAAAACCGTTTAGATTGGCATAAATAATTTTATTAGGATCTGTTTCATAATCAGGTAAAATTCTGTTATTAAAGTGAGTGTAAAAACCACTCGCATCAAGCGAAATGAGCGTATTATTAATAGATGTTTTTTTTACAAAATTCACATTTGCATTCCAGGATTTCTCTGGAGAAAGCTCTCCTTCAAACACAACCTCTCTTGCTCCTGAAAGAGCTGCATGATCTTCTGTAAAAATATTAGCAACTCTAAACCCATTTCCAATACTAAATCGTAGGATATTTTTATTGTTTTTTGAATTCCATTTGTAATTAACTCTCGGAGAAAAAATAGTCCCGTGAAGGCTATTATAGTCGTAGCGAGCTCCGATTAATANTTTATGTTGATTGGTTAAACTAATTTCATCTTGAAGAAAAACTCCTGGTAAATGAATAACAGAAGGCTTATTAGTTTCTCCATCACTCTCAGAGGTAGCAAAGGTATTATCATCATATGTTGTGTATCTGTAGGCAATACCAAATAACAGATCATGTTTTTTTTTAATTTTTTTATTGTAAATGAGTTGTCCAAATGCAATTAGTTGTTCTGCCTTATAAGAGTCTGTTCCGTAAAATGAATCTTGATGATGACCATTAGCACTAAATTGGAGGCGAATATTTTCAGTAGTGGGGAGCTCATAGGTTCCAAAAGTTTCCCATCTACTCGTGTAAATACTTTCACCATAAACTAAATCTGTTCCTCTAAAACTTTTGTTCCAGTTAGTTTCTCCACCCCATCGATCTTCATAAACATAACGAAAAGCAACTGTAAATAATTTATTATTCCTTCGTTCAATATTTAATTTATTGAATATTGAAATTCTATTTTGAAGAGTTAAATCTGTAAAGTTATCGTTGTTATTGTCAATGATATTTTGATAGTTAAAATAATTGATTCCTAGTAATCCTTGTATTTTTTTTGATGCATTGTATTTAAAACCGATGTCAGTATTAATTTCCTCCCAAGAACTTGAAAAACTATCAACAAAAAGCATTGGAGAGTTGGATGGTTTTTTAGTAATAATATTTATAATTCCTCCAACAGCTTCAGATCCATATAAAGTAGATGCGGGTCCTTTTACTACTTCAACTCGTTGAATTAATGCTTGTGGTATTCCCGTTAAGCCGTAAACGGTAGAAAGGCCACTTACTATTGGCATCCCATCAATTAATACAAAAGTGTAAGGCCCTTCTAGCCCATTGATGTGAATATCCCCAGTGTTGCAAACATTACAATTTAATTGAGGTCTAACTCCATTAACATTTTGCAGAGATTCAAAAATAGAAGGAGTTGGATTTTTTTTAAAAAAACTTTTACTGTAAACATCTACAGGGACAGAACTGGCAGATTTAGATACTGGTCTTAAATTTCCTGATACTACAATTTCATCTAATGAATTGTCTGAAACTAAAGAAAAGTTTTGAATTATTTTTTCATTTTCATTTTTATTGAAAGTGATTTTAGTTGTTTTAGTCTTGTAGCCCAAACTGCTAACAACTATTTTATAAGTTCCGGAAGGAATATTTTTAATTTGATAATACCCGTCTTCATTTGATGAAGTACCTAATTTGGTGTTCTGGATGTAAATATTTACGTAGGGTAGATTTTCTAACCCATCTGAGATTTTACCAGCTAGACTATTGTTTTGAGAATTACATGTAATAGAAAAGATTAATAAAAATATTTTTAGATAGATTTTCATTCTTGATATAAGGTAAAATTTTTGACAAATATAAATAAATTTTTAGTCAAGACTAAAAATATTTTTAAGAAAATAAAAAAGTATATATTTGTGAAGTTAATTTTATCATGATGTTTACACTTTCTGAAGAGAATTATTTAAAAGCGATATTTCATTTACAAACAGTTTCTGGAAAAGGAATCAGTACCAATGCTATTGCTAAAAAATTAGAGACAAAAGCTTCCTCAGTTACAGATATGATCAAGAAATTGGCTGATAAGGAAGTTCTGACTTACATAAAATATCAAGGAGTTTCTCTTACAGTTTTAGGAAGAAAAATTGCTTTAGGAGTAATTAGAAAACATCGCCTTTGGGAAGTTTTTTTGGTAGAAAAACTAAATTTCTCTTGGGACGAAGTTCATGATGTTGCAGAACAATTAGAACATATTAAATCTACAAAACTAATAAACGAATTGGATGCATTTTTAGAATTTCCAAAAATGGATCCTCATGGAGATCCAATTCCAGACAAAGAAGGAAAATTTCAAAAGATAGAAAAGAAATTATTATCAACTTTAAAAGAAAATCAATTAGGAGTTTGTGTAGGCGTGAATGATTCTTCCTCTGAATTTTTAAAATACTTAGATCGTTACCAAATCTCTTTAGGTCAAAAGATTCGTGTTGTTTCTAAAGAGTCTTTTGATGGTTCTGTTACAATTCTTATTAATAATAAAGAGATGTCGATCTCACAGAAAATTGCTAACAATATATATATTCAATCCTAATGAGCACATTTGATCAATTAGTAGAATTCGGAAAAGAGCATCCTATTTTATCAGCTTTATACGCCTCTTTATTTACATGGGGTTTAACGGCTTTGGGTGCTGGGTTTGTTTTCTTTTTTAAGAAAATGAATAGAGCTGTTTTAGATGGAATGCTTGGTTTTACTGGAGGTGTAATGGTGGCTGCAAGTTTTTGGAGCTTACTAGCTCCGGCTATAGAAAATAGTCCTGGAGAGGGTTTTCAAAAAGTTTTTCCATCAGTTATTGGTTTTGCCCTTGGAGCTTTGGCCTTGTATGCTATGGATAAAGTTTTACCACACCTACACATTAATTTTAAAGAATCTGAAGCAGAAGGGGTAAAAACAGGCTGGCATAAAACAACATTACTAGTGTTAGCAATAACTCTACACAACATACCTGAGGGTTTAGCCGTAGGGGTTTTATTTGGAGCTGCGTCAACCCTTGTAGGAGTTGAGCAAACAGAAATGATTATTGCTGCCATCTCTTTAGCAATAGGAATAGGTATTCAAAACTTTCCAGAAGGATTTGCTGTAGCGATGCCTTTAAGAAGACAAGGAATTAGTAGATTTAAAAGTTTTTGGTACGGACAATTATCAGCAGTGGTTGAACCAGTTGCAGCGGTAATTGGTGCTGTTGCAGTTTCTTTTTTTACTCCTATTTTGCCTTATGCACTAGCATTTGCAGCTGGGGCAATGATTTTTGTTGTTGTGGAGGAGGTTATTCCTGAAACACAAAGAGACAACTATACAGATATTGCTACCCTTGGTTTTATAGGTGGGTTTATTGTTATGATGTCCTTGGATGTTGGATTGGGTTAAAATCAAAAAATTATATTAATGAAAGCCAAACAGATTCTGTTTGGCTTTTTGTATTTTGCAATAAAATTTTTTTGCAGTTAGCATCTACTTTTCAAATTTATAACGCTTCGGCAGGGAGTGGTAAGACATTTACATTAGTTAAGGAGTATCTTAAAATAGTACTAATTAGTGATGATATCTTTATTTTTCAAAAGATCCTGGCTATAACATTTACCAACAAGGCAGCTTCAGAAATGAAGCAACGAATATTAAATAGTTTAAAAGATTTTTCTGAGGCTAAACAACCTCCTCTTTTTATTCTTATTCAGAAAGAAACAGGATTAAAGCCACATATAATTCAGAAGAAAAGTACTGTTGTGTTACAATTAATTTTAGAAAATTATGGAGCTTTTCACATAACAACTATAGATAGTTTTACATTTAAAATAATAAAAAGTTTCTCTTTTGATTTGGGGCTTAGTCAGAATTTTGAAGTAGAAATGAATGCTCAAGAGTTGCTTGATAAAGCAGTAGAGGTTTTAATTTCTAAAGTTGGAGTTACTAATGAATTAACAAAATTGCTGGTTGAGTATTCAATAGATAAATCTGATGATGATAAATCATGGGATATTTCATTAGATTTATTGGAGTTTTCAAAGATTTTATTGAAAGAAGAGGATGTTTTTCATTTCAGGAAATTAAGTGATAAAACCTTACATGATTTTAAATCATTACAAATAAAATTAGCTAAACATCGTAAAGATCTTCTTGCGAGGATGAAATCTATAGGTGAGCAGGCACTGCAAATTATTTCAAATGAGCATTTGGAGTTTACTATTTTTAATAGGTCAATGCTACCAAATCATTTTTCATCACTGGTTAATAAAACAGACCGTACAAAGTTTTTTGATCAGAGTGTCCTAAAAAAAAGAATCGATGAAAATGAACTATTATCCAAGACTAAACCAAAAAACACATTACTAACTGCCGAGAAAATTTTACCAGCACTTTTAAAATTGTATTCAGACTCAGAGTTATTGTATCAACAATTAATTCAAACAAAATTAATTCTACAAAGTATCATTCCTTTGGCTGTTTTGAATCATATAAATAAAGAATTGAATACAATTAAAGAAGACAATAATATTCGTTTAAATGCAGAATTTAATCAGTTAATTTCGGATAATATCAAGACCAACCAGCGCCATTTATTTATGAAAGAATTGGTCAAAGTTTCATGCATTATTTTATTGATGAGATGCAAGATACTTCTGTCTTACAATGGAAAAATTTGATTCCATTAATAGA
>JGI26273J51734_10001564_pt1 | contig 12048 bp, 4 predicted proteins | sample SaaInlV_125m_DNA_FD_51734 | JGI IMG/M metagenome (IMG submission 51734) | reverse complement strand
ATCTCCTATACCGTCTAAATCATAGTCAGAGGTCTCGTTAACATCTAGTGGAAAGGCATCGAATGCGTCGATTACACCATCTCCATCATCATCCTCATCTANGATATTGCATATTCTGTCTCCATCTGTATCTTCAGGTATTGATGTCGAGTTATTACTATCAGTGCCACAAGAATGCTCTTCAGCATCTNNCCAACTATCATTATCATCATCTAAATCAGAATTATCGCCTCTACCATCACCATCATTATCTTGCCATTCTGTATTGTCTAGTGGGAACAAATCGTTATCGTCCAAATATCCATCATTATCATCATCATCATCAATTAGATTACAGATGGAATCAAGATCAGTATCTACTGGAATCGAATTATTATCTAATGAATCAGTATTACAGGCCAACTCATCAATATCGAGCCATCCNTCATCATCATCATCATCATCAATTAGATTACAGATGGAATCAAGGTCAGTATCTACTGGAATCGAATTATTATCTAATGAATCAGTATTGCAGGCNAACTCATCAATATCGAGCCATCCGTCATCATCATCATCATCATCGATGAAATTGCATATTCTGTCTCCATCTGTATCTTCAGGGATTGATGTCGAATTTTTACTATCGGTGCCACATAAATCTTCATCAGTATCTNACCAAGAATCATTATCATCATCTGAGTCTANAATATCACATATACCATCACTATCTGTATCCAATGGAATTGATGAAGAGTTAGTTGAATTTGTGCCACAATCACTTTCATCGGTATCGTTCCATCCATCTCCGTCATCATCTGTATCTACTGGGTCACAGATTCCATCTGAGTCAGTATCAGTAGGTATTGAGGTAGAGTTATTACTTTCCGTGCCACACGATGTTTCATCACTATCTGACCATCCATCTCCGTCATCATCTGTATCTACTGGATCACAGATTCCATCTGAGTCGGTATCAGTTGGAATGGATGAATTGTCATTTGAATCGGTTCCACACGCTGATTCGTCGGTATCTGACCATCCATCTCCATCTGTATCTCCATTTGACGTAGTAACTTGATCGAGAGTCCATGAATTTGTAGCCCAATCATCTCCAGATGTGCCACCGTTACCATTAGCAAAATTTACTGCAACATAAAAGGTCACAGTACCAGAACCGTTCGCTGGAGATGTCCAATTAACACTCCAACTTCTTGAATTAGAATTAGAATGTGTCACCTCTCCATTTTGTAATTTAGTATTTGTACCCGGGTTTGACCATGAACCTTGATCAGCATCTAAATTGAATCCACCTTTNGTTCCTGATGGACCTCCAGTGCCTCCTATGTTGAGCGTGTATTCAGTAGTTTCTTCGTATCCCGAACTTGGAAGACCGGATAATGTAGGAGTGACACCCCCACTTGCTCCATGGCATCCACAACCAGCAGTAGTTGAACCAGTTTTACCTCCGCTATATCCTAATGTTGTTTCAGAAACTGATAAGATTAGTAAAAGAACTAGAATTACAGATATACGTTGTTTAGAGGCCATACGTCCTTTCGCGAAAATACTACTTTTTGTACTTCACCCATTCATGACTATATTAATCAGTTCTTTAATCAATAGAGAACTCTGTTCCGCTAAACTCTTTGACCTAATGGCTATGAAACATCATGGGCAAAAAGGCACAGGCGACTGCAATATTAGATTCAGTGAATTCTTCGGGCCNACATTATCGAGATAGTTTACCAATGATTGCTAGTGAAAATATACTTTCACCTATGGTCGCTAAAGCAGTTAATTCCGATCTTCATGGACGATATGCAGAAGGTCTCCCTGGAAAGAGATATTATCAGGGGTGTGATGATTTTGATAGTATAGAATCACTAGGTATAGAGTCCGCAAAAAGAGTATTTAATTGTAATTTTACAAATATCCAATCAACTTCAGGTACAGTTTCAAATATTGCTGCTCTCAAGGCTTTAGCGAAACCAGGCGATACAATTACGGCAGTATCTACTGCAGATGGTGGGCATATATCTCATGCAAGGATGGGAGCAGTAGGGGTTCGTGGATTGGGTCTAGTCACTTATCCTTGGGACATAGATAGAATGGAGCCAGATATTGATGCTTCGATTAAGATAATCAGAGAAACTAAGCCTAATTTGGCATTATTCGGGCAATCTGTATTTCTGTTCCCTACACCACTAAGAGAGTTAGCGGATGCTGCACATGAAGTAGGTGCCAAGGTGATGTATGATGGGGCGCACGTGCTAGGTTTAATCGCAGGCGGGCAATTTCAAGATCCATTAAGAGAAGGTGCAGATGTCATGACAGGTAGTAGCCACAAAACCTTCCCTGGGCCTCAAGGTGGATTTGTTCTTTCAGATTCTTCTGATGAAAAATTCCATCGTAAATTGAATAACTCAATATTCCCTGGGACTTGTTCCTCATATCATCTTCATCACGTAGCCGGGAAAGCAGTTGCTCTGGCTGAATTTGAAGAATTTGGCAGTGATTATGCTAAAAACATAGTTTCCAATGCTCAATCTTTGGCGTCTGCTCTAGCTGCAGAAGGTTTCGATGTACTTGCAGAAGATAGAGGTTATACTGCAAGCCACCAGGTACTTACTCGCCATGGTGAAATTGATTCAGGGGCGGGCCGTAAAGCAGCAGATTTACTTGAAAAATCGGGAATCATCACTAATATGAACATGCTTCCAGGAGATACTAAAGCAATGCAACCTAGTGGTCTACGATTAGGTGTTCCCGAACTTACTAGAGTAGGGATGGGAATTGATGAAATGAAAGATGTGGCTAATTTCTTTGCACGTGCCTTAATAAAAAATGAAGAAACGTCTAAAATCAAGTCAGATGTTAGAGAATTCAAATCTAATTATCAAACAGTAAAGTATTGTTTCGATGAAGGTCCCGCTTATCCTGGATTAGAATAATTCACTTACAGATAGTTTATGAAGAAATCTTCTATACCATTAATGTGGAATCTATGAAANCAATCTCTTTCTTACTTGTTTTTCTTCTTCTAACGCCAGGGTGTTTATCGATGCCATGGGGTCAAGGCAATGATTCAATGGAAATAAATTGTGAATTAGAACCCAATGATCCTAGTTGTGAAGTGATAGAACTAACAGAAGATGACTGTTTATTCAATGAAATATTTACTGGAGATATTTGTAGATTGATGCTCCCACCAGATAATTTGGACTTTGGAGAAGAATCATTACAATTAACAGTTGGAATAAATATGCAACCATTAACTCCTAGTTTTATCGGAGATGGTCCCGAGAATTGGCTGGTTAATCCAAGGCTGCCTGAAGGTTTGAGTTTAGATTCTGAAAATGGTGTTCTTTCAGGAAATCCTGATGTAGAGTCTGTGCTTACAAGCTACACAATAATTGCCACTAACTCAATGGGGTCAAGTGTTTTNATCATCAGTATAACAATATTACCAGCACCTCCTGATTCGATAACTTATTCCGAAAGTACAATTTTTTGTACCATTCAGAGTATCTGTGGAATCGGTATGCCAGAAGTTTCCGGTGGATTGCCTGTGAGTTGGGTGGTTAATCCTGACCTGCCTGAAGGTCTAGNAATTATTGGTTCAGGAGAAATCTATGGTATTGCTCAGCAACTTGGTGATTCTAATCATACAGTCACTGCTTCTAATGATGGTGGNTCTAATTCAACGAATATCCGAATAATAACTACTCATCAATCTCCTGAAAATCTCTATTACTCTGGTCATTTATTTCAATGGCTTATCGGTGAGGAGATAGATGAAACCCCTACTTTTGATGGCGGAGAAATTATACTTTGGGACATCGAACCTCCTTTACCAGAGGGTCTCTTTTTCAATTTAGAAAGTGGTACAATATTTGGTTACCCTACTGAATTACATGCAATTAGNGAACATTATGTGACTGCAACAAATACTGGCGGTTCAATCACAACAAGTATACTCATCTCTGTTAGTGATTTTTCACCTGAGAATATTCGTTATGAACCATATGTTCTAGAATTATTTGTCAATGAAAACNTATCCAACTTAACTCCTAATTGGTCAGGTGGTTCACCAGATAGTTGGGAAATTTCTCCAAATCTCCCTTCTGGGCTTAATTTGAACTATCGTAATGGTATAATTTCTGGAACNGCTTTGATATTACAAGAGCCCTTGAATTATCAGATATGGGCAAATAATTCAGGAGGATATGCAACCACTCAGATAGTAATAAGCGTCGTTAGTTTACCTCCTAATGAGATTTCCTGGCCTGAATCACAATATGCTCTTAAATCTAATCACAGTGTATTAATTCCGGCTACAAATAATGGTCCCTTAATTGATTCTTGGGAGGTGTACCCGGAATTACCTTCTGGCCTTTTAATACTCGATAATGGTTCAATTGAAGGAATTCCAAATTCGCGAACAGATTGGCAAGAATATACAATTTGGGCTAATAATACTGGAGGTGCAGTGGGACTTAATATTTGGATAGCCATACACGACTTAAGGGCTGATCAGAATGAATTATTGCGAGATATTGAAGATGCTGACTGGGGGGGTTGGTCTTCGCTAATTTTGCCAATTGGNGAGTGGTCATTTCCCCTAGGTAGAGATTCTAATGATAATACAGTAGTATCTGCATCACACGTTGGTCGTGGAAAAATGGTTGGTTATGGTCATGAAAGTTGGGTTATGCAAGATCATGATTTCACGATGCGTGCAGTAGAATGGGCGTGTGGTCAATCTGCCAACATAGGTCTGGCATATGGTGCAGGATTCGATGACTGGGAAGATGACTTGAAAGAGCGTGGTCATGATGTTTTTCTCTCANTTACTCCGGATGATCTTTCAGAAATTGATTGTCTGGTAGATGAATTTTGGAATGGGCATGATGATGGCGATAATTCTGTAATTGAGGAGTTTCTCCTTGATGGTGGCGGACTAATAATGGGTGGTCATTCGTGGTATTGGTCTTACTCTAATAGCGACGTCCCTCATAATTACCCTGGAAATAAAATTTCGAAAGTTACAGGTTTACTAGTATCGGACACTTGGGGTTATAATGATATTAATTTTGAGTTGCCTAACTCACTATATACTCCTCATAATGCAATAGATGCAGTTTTAGATAATCGAATAAATGATGTTGATTTGTCCGATGAAGAAGCAAGTATTGCCTACAAATCTATCTCTGCTTGTAGTCAAATACTTACTCTGGATTTTATTGATTTTTGGGCACCCTTGAGGGAGTTGATTAATTCAACAGGTTGGACGGTAATAGAATATAGTACCCTTTGGAGCTCTAACGGTCATGATTTAGGGGAAGATCCTGTATCAGATATCATATTGAGATTAGAAGAGTCACTAACTCAAAACCTGCCCGCTCAAGAGCTACCCGTACATCCTAGTCACGTTGAATTCCCTGGGTCAGTCCCCTCTAATGCTACTAGGATAAGCCGCACAGTTACTGTGAATGGCAATCAATCAGGACTTCCTAGCGACTTTGGTTATTCCGGAGCTCGTTCGAACATAAGAATGTCAACAGGACTATATGCTCCTCCAGGTGAAGTAATTACCGTTTCAGTTGACCAAGAGACTTCTGAATTAGGGTTTAGTGTATTGATAGGCGCTCATACAGACGGTCTATGGGGTAAAGATATCATCAAACGTCATTCGAAAATTTATAGAGATTGGGCTATTGAAAATACCACTAATCAAGTTGCGAATTCATTTGGAGGTCCAATCTATGTTTCAGTNCCGGCAGGTTCTTTATTCGGTNATTTAGAATTGACTATTTCTGGAGCAATACGCGCCCCGATGTTTGTCTTAGGTGAGACCTCTGATTTTGAATGGCTTTATTCCGAGAGAGAGAATCCTGCACCATGGGCCGAGTTAATATCTGATAATTTTATTATGACCGTCCCTAGTTCAGAAATACGTAATCTTGATAATCCCAGTCAACTAATGAATTGGTGGGATAGTGCTCTCAATATGGAACATCATTTGTATGGTTTTGAACCTTGGCCTAGGGTCGAAAGAGCAGTCTTTGATGTACAGATATCCGCTGGTTGGATGCATTCNGGTTATCCATTCATGGCTCACGATCTAAGCGTCCCCGATGTAGTTAATTATACGTATATGAGTGAAAATGGTGACTGGGGGATGTTTCATGAGCTCGGTCATAATCATCAGTGGATGCCTTCAACATTACCNGGTAATACCGAAACCAGTTGTAATTTTGCAAGTGTTTATCTGATGGAAGATTTAGTTGGAGTTCAGGGACATAGTGCTGTAGATCCTGTACAAAGAGAATCTAGAATGAGGTCATATTTCGATGATGGCTCAAACATTTCTAATTGGTCAGTTTGGACTGCTCTAGATACATTCTTAATTATCAAAGAAGAATGGGGTTGGGATGTAATAACTGAGACCTTGAGTCTTTACTATACTTTACCAACTGATGAGATTCCAATTGGTGATATCGAAGAATTCAACTATTGGGTGATGCATCTTTCTAATACAACTGGATACAACCTTGCTCCCTATCATGCAGCATGGGGATTTCCACTAAATCAGCAAACTTATGATGCGCTAGAACACTTNCCTGTATGGGTAAATGACTCTCTCCGCGGTGATTTCTTTGTATATGATGCAATTATTCGAGATTTAGATGTCCAAAATACTACGGATGATACCACAGACATATTTTGGGAAACATATGATAATGGTACCAATGTTTCTTTAGTGTTTTACTATGGTGTTAGTGATGTTGGTAACCAAACATTAGGGTGGACAAGTAGTTCTAATTGGGGNACTACTTCAGTCGGCAATCACTCTCAGACTATTACAGGTCTCATTGCTGGGACTACATATTATGGAAGAGTCCAGGCATTTAATGAAGAAAGTTCAGTTTGGTCAGGTCCAATAAGTTGGACTACAAATATTAATTGAACTTCCTAAGTAATTCTTCAAAAGAGAACTTAGGTATATATTTCTCATGCAATATAGATAAAGGAATCCATATAGCTGTATGTAAAATCGTTAATATAAATGCAGTATAGATTTCCAAACGAGGTTGATTTTGCATNTCATATGCGANAATTCCAAGTAATACAAAGTGCGCTACATATATTGTTAAAGATAATCTTCCAGCAGGTTCTAACCACGAGAATTCTTCTCCACCGAAGGGCTCACCTCCTGATGTTTCATCACCTTCTAAAATTCTGAATAAGATAACTACAAATATGCCAGAAGTAAGAATAAACATNGTATTAGATGGGAAAAAAGTCAGTATTGCATTTCCTTCTGTAAGAGCCCACGGTGTTCTNTCATATAGTGAATAAATAATACTGATAGCAATTATGATTAGACCAATCTTGACTATCCTATTTTGATTATCTAGATTTTCTTTGTCTCCATCTATCAAACTTCCTAAAAATATGAATGCTAACCAAGGGAATGCAGGATAAGTACCATTCAATAGAAGTCTCTCAATCCACTCTTCTATTCCAATTGATGATACTCTTTCACTCCAGTATAGATCTATACCACTAAGGTCACCAATTATCAGTGGTGAAATTATAAACAATAGCATCATAGAAAATCGTTGTTTNTTTGTTAGATATACTATTACAGGGCCAATAAGAGATGCTAATGCCAGTAACGTCAGTACTCCCGGTGTCATCCAGTCAAACCTTCCACCTCTGTCTATAAACAATGCAGAGTTAACTAATAGCTGACAAATAGTTAGTATAGTGATACGTGGAATCATCCATGAAATCCAAGACGAAATATTATTATTTCCTGAGTTGCTTCTTCTGGTAGCACTACGGTATATTCCCCATCCTGAAATAGTAACAAACATTGGTGCTGCCATACCCCCTATTGCGGCAGAAACAAACGCAATTGGGTGGTCAACAGATATCCCTTCTGGAGGAATTATTGCTGCAGTATGGACTTGAACCATACATAGTATGGCAATAGCTCGTATCCGATCGATATACCTCAGTCTCATCCAAGCTACCCTATCCTAGGGGGCGGGCGAGAATGATTGAACCCTTCGTGATGAAGGGAAGAATATGAACAGCCAATATATTACTCTTCATCGTTCTTTGATGACATATTCATTCCTGCATATGCCGCCATTCCAATTCCTAATAGATAGACCACCAATTGAGCAATATTCAGTGCAAGAATTGGCATAGGGGCATCTAAGTTTGTGAAGCCCATAATTCCTATACTATCTGTCGCTCCTCTCACGTCTTCTGCTCCTTCATCGTCGATTTCACTATGAATTGCTATTTCAAAAACAGGATATGCATCTGTTGCCCCCTCACTTAAATCAGGGCTATCATACCCTAATCCTCTGATGTCAAGTACAAATTGTAGAGTTCCATGCCCATACATCACTGCATTAGTATTAGGTTCTACTTTGAAATCCACATTTCCATTGAAATATAATCCTAGTACGCCTGGTGTTACAGATATTGGAGACAAACTAGTAGGGATTAGTTTCGATTGTATGTTATGCTGTGTAGCATCAAGGACGATGCTATGCTCCACCATTGGGATTCCTTTGAATTCCACTTCGTCACCGACTTCAGTATCTGCTACAGCATAACCTCCTAAATTGTACTTGAATGATTCATCAGCAGTTCCAATAGCTCCTATTGAACCTCCTAATACTGCATAATCGACACTCGATCCTACAGCCTCTTCCATAAGTCCGTAATTAGCAGCATCTTTTGCAGGTGCTCTCCAAGTCAGATATTCTGTCATTCCATATACTTGCCCTTCTGTACATTCAATGTCTTCTCCCAGATATATCCCACTTTCTGAATAATCGAAATCACAGAATCCATCTCCATCAGTATTAGCATATCCTTGCATTAACCTTTGACCAATTGTATCTCCTTCAATACTCATTACATATGCAGAGTCATCTCCAGTTGATATTCCATTAGGGAATTCTTCAGATACTGAACCATAGTATGTTTTATTAGTTTCCAAACTTGAATAGCAAGCAACTGAACCATATTGGAATTCTAATACAGGGTCACAAGAACCAAATAACCATTGATCAACAGTTTGAGTAGTATAGGCACTTGCTCCAGTCTGGAACGTTAGTAAAGTAGGTACTACTACATCTACCATGAAATTAGAGATATAATTCCTAACAGCCTGCGCTTCTAGTACAGTTATTTCGTATAGATTAGCAACATATTCATCATTCCAGTCAGATACAGTTCCTCCTACTTCGGCACCATCGGAACCTTGAGGGAGAGTCTTTCCTGTTGCTTCTCCATACATGAATTCAGCTCCAAAACCAGTTGTTGCTAATGCATANGGGCTATCGTAAAGTACATTTCTTACATCCTCATTTGACATGTCAATTTGTCCTTCCCAAGCTCCCATATTCAATCCTAGAGGGATATATCCACCAGCTAGAGGTTCTTCTCCTCCAAATGATTCTACCCACCAATCATTGGCGTTCATTGTTCCTGAACCACCGGTAAGTATCATTGGGAATTCAGCAGGAACTCCAAGCATACCAATCCAAGCACCAGCCCAATCCGCCAATCCAAGAAGTTGGGTTAATCCTACACCGTAAGTGCTCATTGTACTGAAAGCATCTGATTGTGCACCTAACAAGAATAAAATATTTCCATTTAATGGTAATCCATTGAAATCAGTTTCTTGGATAAGTCCACTGGCTAAGCCATCTTCATTAATTCCAAATAATATGTAATTTAATACTTCAGGATTTGCAATATCTACTCCACTGACTTCGACTAATCTTTCTCTTAATGATTGATTATCAATTGTAGTTAGATCCACTCCTCCGCCATTTGCTAAGAAAGTCTGACCAGCAAGTGCATAAACTGCCCAATCTAAATGAGTTCTTTCTGGTTCAGAAACATCAGAATAGCCGTATAGCATAGCTCTTGTAGGTGTCACTACATCATTTGGCTCACCCATACCTGCGACTAACATCGGACCATAGTCGCAGGTAAGTGCGATGCACATTGCAGTAGAAGGATCAACTGCATCTTCTAGAATCATACTTGCAGAGGATGTGAAATCAGGAGTCACAACTCCTGCTCCTCCAGCACTCTGGTTCCATGATGCATATGCTTCAGACATTACGTAAATTGGTGCCATTATAGAAGCATTACCTGCATCTATACCATTTGCTTGNATTCCGGATGATGCATCTGCAATATTTTGTGCAATATCATCCGCCGCCCAGATACTAGGTGCTTTACTTGATAGCTCTAAAGTCATCATATTATTTGCGAAACCTGCCTTAGCAAACGGTTCTCCATATTCGAAACCTACTGGCCCAATTGCTCCAATACTTTCTGCCATCCATAAAATATTGACGTTTTGGAAGTCATTTGTTCCTGGAACAGAGTTGTATATCTCTCCAACATCTCCCATACTTCCATCTCTATCTTNCCATGTGCAATCTGCACACCATTCAAACACTTCATATTCAGAATATGTCATGGTTCCTTCATCTGCATTCCAGTCTAAGAGTTCTTTGTGCGAGGTTACATTGTAAATCCATGGACCTACCTTGGTATAGGCATTAGAAGGATCTTCACTTGATAATGCATCAATGTCTGTTAGATTATATCCAAAGTATACTTTTTCATATGTAGATTCATTCCAGTCGTCATCAATTAGTTCTTCTTGTGTGTATGCATTGGCAACATTATCTGCCATTCCCTCTGAAATTAATCCATCGAATGTTGATGTGACTATTGTCGCATTAACTCCTATTAACATGATTCCAATTACTAATATTATTGTTGCCTTATTCATTTTTTCATCTGCGGCCATAGTCCTCACTCTCTACCTTTGTACGAAGGCTTGGAGAACATAAGTGTTACAGTGTAAACCTAGTGTTATATTTTTCACCACATTTTAACGTATCTTTTAAAATTATTAAGAGAATATTATCTCTTAAGACCCATCGCGAGTGTTATGGGTAGAAGCTTAGGTGCAAGTGTTTTCTCCTTTTTACTGATTTCTTCTATATTTATCAATTGCGTTTCTTCTTTGGAACAGGTAGATTATTTACAAGATGATATTTCATCACATACTTATCTTTATGATGAATATTATGAGGGGGTAGATAATTTAGATGAGGTTCAATTACACTTGAAATTATATGATATCATCAGAAACCATACGGTGATAAGTTATGGTTCAGCATGGGAACACCTAAGAAATGTAGATGAAGACCCTATGAATGAAGATAACGTCACTCTATTTTACATGCAAAGATCTCAATCAGAGAATGATACTTGTGGTGATGGTAATGATTGTACTAGCCAGTCCTGGAACAGAGAGCATGTNTGGCCAAAATCTCATGGTAATTTCGGAACTAGTATGNCCAAAGTGGCAGGTACTGATTTACATGCCTTGAGACCTGCAGATAATACTGTTAATTCAGCAAGAGGGAATAAAGACTTTGGAAATGCCAGCGCGCCTCATTCTGAATGTAATGAATGCGATTCTTCTAGTGATTTCTGGGAACCATCTGATAGCAGGAAAGGTGACGCTGCTCGTACTATATTTTACATGGATGTCAGATACAATGGCTTTGATTCTGAACCAAACCTCACATTGGTCAATGGAACAACCGAATCATCTTCAGATAATGGATTCTTAGGAGATTTATGCATCCTATATGGCTGGCATATTCTCGATCCAGTTAATAGTATTGAATTTAATCGAAATAATGAGGTTTATTTGATCCAAGGGAATCGTAATCCATTCGTAGATAATGAAAACTTTGTTGAAAAAATTTGGGGTAATATTTGCGAAGTAGGTAATGACGATTCAGATGGGGACGGATATGATAATCAAGTAGATATGTTTCCAAATAATTCTTCTGAATGGTTTGATTCTGACTTAGATGGCGTAGGAGATAATTCGGACGCTTTCCCTCTTGATGCATCAGAAACTCTTGATTCTGACTTTGATGGAGTTGGGGATAATCTAGATCAATTCCCTCTTGATGCATCAGAAACTCTTGA
>JGI26273J51734_10001562_pt1 | contig 12058 bp, 4 predicted proteins | sample SaaInlV_125m_DNA_FD_51734 | JGI IMG/M metagenome (IMG submission 51734) | reverse complement strand
GAGCGCGAGGAGGACATCGAGCGCGTGCGTTCTGAGCTCGACGAGTCCAAGGCGGCACTTGAGTCTGAGCGCGACGCGCTGCAGTCGGAGCTCGAGCGCGTCATGGACGACGTTCGGAACGCAGAAGCGCTTGCGGAGCAAGCTGAGCTCATACGCTCGCAGATGCAGGCGGATATGGAGCAACTTCTTGAAGCGCGACAAAGTGTTGAGCAGCGTTTGCAGGATGTGGACAGTGCTCTTCAGATTTCTTTGAACAAGGTTGCCACGCTTGAGATTGAGCAAGAAAGATTGCGACTCGAACTCTCCGCTTCCGAGAAAGCCTTAGCCGAAAGTGAACGTGCTAGGTCAGAATCAGACGCAGAAATTCTGGCGCTTAGCGACGAGCTGTCGGACGCTTTGAATGCACGGTTACTTATTGAGCAACGACTTCGTGCGCGCGACGAGGAACTGGAGACCGCGCACATCAAACAATCTGAATTAATTACGGAGAATTCAAAGCTCCGAGCTGAACTCATGGATGCCAAAGCAATGGCAGACGATTACACTCGGCAGTTGTCTTCAGGGCTATTCGGCGATGAAAAGCGTGTCGAGGCTGGAATTCAACGATTTGACTCTTTCGAGGCGTCGGACACTGGTATATTTGCCGCAGACGAAGCAGACGAAGCTTTCGTGACCGCCTGCAATATGGTGCAACGAATTGAAATCTTAGTTCGTCGACAAAAGCAAACGGGCGAAGAATTAAAGCGACTAGATGACACTGGCGCGGCTGAATCAGACGATGCGCGCTTATTGCGCTCCGAGCTCGCCGCTATGGGTTCTCAACTCGACTCGTGCAGAGAAACTCTCGCTGCGTGCTCGCACGGTCTCAGCGTGCTTGAATCGCGCATGGCCGAAGAATTCGCGGCGATGGGCAAGTCGCCAATGTTCGCAGAAGGCATGGACACTACTCGCAGTCGCGTACGCGATCTAGAAAAGTCACTCGCGGCGGCGAATGCCCAGTCCGACGTCACCTTCAAGAATCTGCAAATCGCGCTCGACGCATCGACGATGGATGTCGGAAGGGATATTCCTGTCGAGTTTAAAATCCCGTTTCAATCAATCCCAGGACAACGTATTTTAGTCGTTGGTACTTGGTGCGATTGGATCACTCAAAACGGCTTGCAGTTGACGTGGACCGAGGGGAACATATGGAAAGGCACGATGACACTGCACACAGGCTCAAATTACGAGTACAAGTACGTCGTTGTGGAGGAAGTCGTCGGCGGAGTGCCTGGGGAAGCACCGCCGTACTTTCCGCCCTGGGGCACAACTGAGCCAAATATTGAGCGGATGTTCGACGGACGGGCGTACATGCTCGTCTGGCAGCCAGGAAACAACAAGGCGATGGCGCTCGACAACATTCACACGGATGGCGTCGCGCAAATTAAAGTTTCAGACGACTGGATCGCCAATCCCAAGAAATCACCGATCACACTCTTCGCCGCGGATGGAGAAGTGCTTGAGATCGTCGGCTCGACGGCACTGCTCGGTGAAACGGTCGATCGCGCCGATCACGCCCTCGCCGAGGCTCGAAAGCAAGTCCAAATGATGGCCGACTTGGCGAGCGCCGCGTTGGCTGAAGTCGATACCCAGCTCGCGAGACGAATCGCCACGCAACTGGACGATATTCGTCACAAAGGAACTTTGTCTACCGACAGCGACGGTAAGCATCACCGTGGAACAAAGGCGCTTCCCTCGAGCGTTGAGGCCGGCTCGCCAAGGTCTAATCTTAACTGGATGAATATTGGATTCGGGTTGGAAGCCCAAGACGATGGCGAAGATTCAACATCGGCTTCGACTGACGCGGAAGACGCCGGCGATGGCATCGACTACGCGTAAGGAATGCATGCGATCACGGCAAACGATCGCCATAGCGCGCACCATAGCATTTAGATGTACACGATGAATGTGTCTAGAAATCAAATCGCGCCCGATTCGCCGACGTGAAATTTCTTCGCCCCCAACTCCCTCTCCGCCACGCGCTGTTCCACGGCTCGCGCGTCACCGACGGGCGGTACCGCGCGCGCGTAATGTCGCATCGCGCGTCCAATATCACGCTCCTCTTCTTCCGCGTCGTCCCCCACCCCATAAAAACCCACGAGCTCTAACAAACGATCCGGCTGCTTCGCCACCGCGTCTCTCGCCTCCGCCGCACCGAGCGTCTCCTCCAACCCGCGCATCGCTTCTTCCAGCGCTCGCCCATCGCACAGCAGCAGTCCCGGTGCGAGCGTTATCTGCCGCCCTGAGATCCCCGCCACGCATCGTTTCACCATCAACACGCGCTTTACGAATTCGTCCTCGCGCAGCGCCAACAGCCTCGGCTCTCGCGCCGCGGACGCCGGCACGTCCAACCCGTGCGAGCCGCAATTTCCGTCGCCATCCACCGGGAACACGCGCAACAGCGCGCGCACTTTCGATTCCAATCGCGCTGGATCGCGATACAGCGATTCGCGCGATGATTTCGTGACGATTTGTCGGCAGTGCGCGGCGCCCGTCCAATTTCTCCAAAACTTTTCAACCGCGCGGTCGTTCGCGTCGGTGAACGCGCACTCGCCGTCGCCCGCGCTGCGCGCGCGCGCCGCGCGACTCGCCGCGCCCGAAGTCGACGTCGACGGCCCGCGCGACGGCGCGCGCGTGAAGTTTGCGCGCATCTGAATGACGGCGTAACGTCTTCGCGATGGCGCCGGTCGCGGTCGCCGCGAACGTTGAAATCGCGGCGCCGCTCGCGGTGGAAGACACGGCCACGCTTTGCGACCTCGTGCGCGGCGCGCTGTGCTTCTGGCGGTGCGAGAGGGATTATTTCTTCGCGGAAGGGTCGAAGTGCGCGAGGGCGCGAGACGCGTGCGCGGCGGCGTGTCGCCTGCCGCCGGAATGGGTCACGCGAGCGCTCGGCACGACGCGAGAACGAGAAATCGCGAAGCACACGGACCCTTTGGAACGGAAAGAATATTTGGGGACGCTCACGGAGGAGGAGGCGCGGACGTTGAGGCGGAGACGGGCGGAGGCGGCGCGCTTCGTGAGACGAAGAGCGATGGCCGCGGCGCCGGAGAGACAGAGCATGACGAAGCGGGCGGGGGAACGACGGAGACGGGAGCGAGCGTGGACCTCGTCAAAGTTGAGAAAGGATGGGGACGACGCGTCGGTGAGCGCGAGCGATGAGTTCGGGAAGGCGGAGGCGCTCGAGGCCGAGCTAGCGGAGGCGAACGCTCGGCGGTATCGCCGCGCCTACGACGGCGCCGATGAATCGGGGTATTCGTCGCGATCGTCGTCGTATTACTCGGACGAATCGTCGTATTCGTCGTACACCGGGTCGTCGTATTCGTCGTACACCGGGTCGTCGTATTCGTCGTACGCCTCGGACGCAGACGCCGAGCGGGAGCGTCGGCGCGCGTCGGCGCTCGACGCGATGAAGCCCCCGAACGACGCCACGGCGATGACCGTCTCGCGCACGGATGCGCTCGGCAAACCATTAATCGTCGGCAAGCACTTGGCGTTCGCCACCGAAGGTTTACTCCCCGAAGGCTTGACGCGCTGGGAGGCGTACATCGCCGAAGCCGAACGCGCCGGCGAGCTTCGCGACGCCAAAATGCGTCGCCGCGCCGAGCGTCGCGATCGATCCCTCCACCGCGAGCTCGATGCTCTGAAACTCTACGCCAACAGGGTCAAGCTCAGCGAGCAAGACGTGCAAATCCGTCGTCAAGCGTTGATCGACGCGCACGACGCGCGCGTTCGCGAATCCGTCGAGCGCGAAGTCAAAATAGCCGCCCGCGCGCGTCGCAAGCGCGACGTCCTGCTCAATCTCGACCACGACGCGCGCTCTAGATTATTAAAGCGCTGGGCTCTCCGCCCCAGCGCTCAGAAATAGCACCGATTCAGAGTCGCGCCGCGCGTCCGGCGCGCTCGTTCGCGCGCCGTCGCCGCCTCGCCAGTCTCACACCGCGCCGCGCCGCTTCGCGTCGCCGCCGCCGCGCGCGCGTCATGTCTCGCGCCGGACTCACGCCCGCCGCGCGCCGCGCGATGGACCACGCGCTCGACGGCGCGCCCGACGCCGTCGAGCGCGTCGCGCAGAAACCGCCCGCGCCCGCGACGCGCCGCCGCGCGCGCGGTCGCTCGCTCGCGCGCGCCNTCCTCGCNNGTCGCGTNCGCGATGGCGNCGATCGCGACCGCGATTGAAACACTTCTCGCTCGGCTTCCTCGCGGGCGCGTGCGCGATGGCGGCGATCGCGATGGAGGAGGTGAAGAGGATGGTGGCGGCGCGCGACGACGCGCGGCGGCGCGAGCGAGACGCGAGACGACGCGCGAGGATTGAGAAAAAGGCGGTGAATAAATTGAACTCGGTGCCGATAATCGTGGAGATGAGCGATGAAGAGGCGGGCGACTCGATCGGGGGGGACGTCGGGACGAGGGACGAAGAGCACAAGATGGCGCTGCTGGTGCGAGAGGACGTGGCGATGGGGGCGGGGAAGTTGGCGGCGCAGGCGGGACACGCGGCGGTTGGCGCGGCGACGGCGACGCGGGATCGATCGCCGACGCTGATGGGAAGATGGGAGTGCGACGGGCAAAAGAAGGTGACGCTGGGGGTGAAGAATCTGAGGGTGATGAATGAACTGTTGGGAGAGGCGAAGACGGCGCGGTTGACGACGTTTGTCGTGGAGGACGCCGGTCGCACGGAGGTGGAACCGGGCACGGTGACGGTCGCCGCCATCGGACCGGCGGCGGCGTCCGACATTGATAAAATCACGGGACACCTGCGTTTGTACTAGCGTTTCGTCGATCGTTCCGGGACTAGATTATCATCAATGAGAAATTCAATTATTGTTTTACAAATCTTTCGTCGTCGGACGGTCTTGTAAGTCTCGATCAAGAAAAGACGTCTTCCCGATCCATCGGTGCCGTTTCTTCCGGTTTCTCCGCCTCGAGCGCGGCGAACTCGAGGAAGTGCGTCGGTCTGTGTCGCTCGTGGTAAAATTCGAGCGGATTCCCGAGCTTGAGTGCGTACTTCATGCCCGCCGAGTGCTTGACGCCTTGGAAAGAATAGTTCCACGACCCGCCGTCGGGAACCATGTAGTAACCCAAGAAACGATCGGAGAGTAACATTTGAACCTTTTCGAAATGTCCGGGTCCATATCCTTGCGGATTTGTGCTCGTCATGTCCTTGTTCGCGCGGCCCCATTCGTACCCTGCGGGCGTGATCTTGTACGCCGTCAACGAGCACGAACCCGGGGTGAACGAGCACGTCAAGATGATGCTCTTTTCTCCATCCCAGGACGAATTTTGCTCGAGAATCTTGGCGTGCTGCGTGCAATCCTGCGGTTGCAATTGAGAGCTCTCGTTCGGTTGCGTGTGAATCCACCCCAACGGCTCGAGATCGCTCAAGTAGTCGTGCTCCGGGAGCGTCGACGGTAAATTCACCGAGCTGTGGTTGCCCCACTGTGGCGGCATCACGACGCAACGGATCTCCTTCACTTGAGGGTTGTCCGGCGGCGAAACGCCGTACATGTAACCCGCAATCTGCGTACGCAAATCGGCGATAGTGATGAACTTTTTCAACACGTTCTTGGGCATGATGTATGTGTATCCAGTCTCCTTCAAGTCGTCGCTGTTGACGTAAATGTGGTTCACGCGCAAATGTAAATTTGTCGCGCTGATGGCTCGAATACGCCAATCGGTCTTACTACCGAACGTTGATTGTTCGTACGGACTCGTAGTGGTGACGATGAGCTCGTCTCCGTGCACATTCGTAGTCTTGGTCGTGACGGCAATCTGCTGGTTGGCATCTTGCCCACGTTTTTCGATTTCGGCAATCTCTTGTCGCTGCACAGACGGCGGCGTGATTTCAGCGCCAAGAATGATGTCGCGAACCTCACTTTGCGTCAACGCCGAGACGTTGACGTTGTTCTTTGCAGAATAATCCGCCAAGATCAAGTCTTTCAAAGCGATTTCAACCTTGATCCATTGCTCATCGGTGAGATCTGGCCACACGTGATGCGGTAGCGTCACGACACTCTTGTCAGGACGCAACATCATCTTTGCCTTTTCGTTGTTGACGTGCAACGCTCGTAAAATCAAAATCAAACGACTAAAGGCTGTGTAACTCGAAATTGTCTTCAACCAATCGTCGTAGATGTTGAACAACACCATTTGCGGCTCAGTGGCTTTCAAGATGAGATCGCCAAACTTTTCGATCTTCATGCACGCTTGGAACGGCAGTTGCAACTCGCTTCCCTTGATGACGATGTTCGGGTAATCGAGCATGTGCGTCTCCAACGGGTCGAGCATACCCTTTCTCGTCACGATGATTTGTTTGGGTTGCTCTTCGATCGGGAGAGAGCGAATCAAGGCCGCGACTTCTTCTGCTGTCTTCCACTTGGCCAACTGCGCGAGACGCTTCTGCCCAGCCCACACGCTCGTGTGAATGATCTTCAAAAAGAGTTGACCAGTGCGCGGGTTGAAGATGAAAATAGCACCGTTGATTGGTTTTGTCACCAAGTTACCCTCGAACGTTTTGTGAATCGTCACGCGGTACACATTCGTATCGTCCACGAACCAAATTGTTTGGTTGCTGAACAACTCGCCGTAGTTTTGAGAGTTGAGATACGGTTCGGTGGGCTCAGAGGAGTACAACTGCAAACCCTTACGAATGCGCTCGCGCAATACGTAAAGCGCCGGGTTAGCTTTCATGATCTTCGCCATCGCTTGTTGCACCAAAGGTTTGCACCCAGGGAACCAGTTACCGTAGGCTGAGTGCAAGTTGTACGCCAAGTCGATGCCTATCATCACCCCAGTCGGCGACGGGTAAATGGACATGTTGTCCGTGGTGTAATCCAAAAACTTTGCGCGCGTGTAACGCTCAATGTCATGAGAATCAAAGTCACCCCAGCGAAGCTGCACGTCGACCCAGAACTTGTTCGAACTCTTTTGATCGAAAGAATCGTTTGTCTCGCCCATGAGCGACGGCTTACAAATCGACCACTTGTACGCGGCGAAGAGCAAAATGTCGGCGCAAGAGCTGTTCATCTTGTACGACTTTCTCGGGTGAATCGTTTCCTTTTGAACCGTTTCGATTTCTAGCGCGTCGAGTTCTTGGTCGAAAACGTTGCACATATCCATGACGACGGACTCGTGGATCTTTTGCCACAAGTGCGCTCGGAAGATTTGAATCAACGAAATCTTCAGCGTAGGAATTTTACCGTGCATGAAGATGCCGGTCAAGTCAAGTTGGACTTGGAATCCGACGTAGACATTAGCGCGGTTGATCGTAGGCGACCACCAGAGCGTGAATCGACGATTCGGAATTTGGTTTAAGCCACTGCGCTGCGCGTTCGTCAATTTCTTGTACTGCATCGATTGCTCGAATCCACTTGCTTTCTCCCAGAACAAACCTTCCCAAGTGGGGAAGTACGTTCCCTTGAAGAGCGTGTGCTCGAGGATACCCTCGACGCCACCGAGCGCCTGAATGACGTCGGTGCGGTAGTTGTTCAAGTTCCAGAGTTTGCCGTCGTGTCGCTGATGCGTCCACCAGAACGGATTTTGTCTGGTGAGATTGTACTCTTTGAAAGTCAATCGCACGCGCCAACCCTTATCGTACGCGAGCGTGTGTCGATCCTTTTGGAACAAGGTGTTGATGCGCGGAATACCGCGATCCCACGAGTCTTCCAAGTCCTCCAATGTGAGACGACGATTCTGCGCCTGCGCTTCTTGACGCTTCAACGCGTACTCAGCCCACACGCGTTGGGAATCGTTAAATTCAGCCTCCCAAGGTTGGATGTAGCGGAACAGGTTCGGAATGAGTTGATCTTCTTCGTGCGTCATTCCCGAGCGGAAGTGCGTGATGCCAGAGTCGGTCTGCACGCTGTACCGCAAGTCGCTCTGGGGGATGAGAATGTGACCCATCGAGAGCATACCCAAACCACCGATTTCTTTCGGTGCGGCGAACACGCACGGCGGGAAACGGCTCGGCATCTTCGAATTCAAACCAATTTTTACGCGAGTCTGAATCTTATTCTCACACTTCACCAACAAATCAAGCAACTCCGAGGTGTGAATTGTTGCCTCTCGGTAGTACGTCATCAAGCCGATGAGCGCCGTGTTCCACTTGTTGACAATCTTGGAAAACGTCGTCGCACCGGATGACATGAGCACTTGCCGGATACGGTTTTCGAATGACTTAAGCGCTTCATCATCGACACGCAAGAATGCCTGCGCCGTTCGCTCCTTGGTTTGCTCGTTGTGCAAGTTCCAGACGCCGTCCTTGTTGGCAAAGTACTCAGTCGCCATGCGAATCTTTGGCAAAATACGCACTTCAAAGCCGCTCATGGCAAAGAGCAAGTTGGGGTTGTCGCGAGAGTACACGCTGACGAAACCATTATCCCATTCCAACGTCGTTAACGAGCGCGGAAGACGGTTTTTGATATCCCAGAATACTGCGCGACCCAAGTTGACGTCGTGCTTCATCAAGCGCATGCGCGCGTCGCGAGGCCAGCACTTCTTGTTGTTGTAACCAACCATGTTTTCGTTGTTTGGATCGGGATGCTCGGTGAGATAACGCTGAATCAAGTCTTTTGACTCATCAGCGGTGAATCTGAACAGAACGTGCACTCGATCGATGTAACGAGAGTACAAACGAATCGGGTGTCGCGTCTCTGTCTCCACGTCTCGATATGAAATGAATTCATTCGGCATGTTCGCCGGACCAGCAATCTCTGAGGCGCGAGTTAAGCCGAGCAGCAACAAATCTAAAACTAAACCGTAGTACTGCGTCATGAACGATGCGAATTGCAAGCCACGGATCATACCGTAGCTGTTCGTGTGACTCATGTCCTTGTATGAAATCACCACGTTGTTCTTTGCCGTGCAATAATCAGCGATGTTGTGATCGACAATCAAACGCATCAAACGGTTGAGCAGGGTGAGGTCAACCTTTTCAAACATTTTCTCGAAGCGCGTTTGCAACATTACCACACATTCGCCCTCGTTCGTGTCCCAAACATCCGTCAAGTTGTTGATGCCTTGGCACCACTTGTACACCAAGAGCGGCGCCGGCTCGGTGTCTGAAGGCTTGATCCAGTTGGGGAACAGTTGGCGTTTGTCCGCTTCGTACCAGATGTACTGATCGAGATACGCGTCAGAAATCTTTTCCAAAGGTTCGATTTCGTACACCGGTATCAAGTGAGAGTACAAATCCATGAACTCGATGTTCACCTCCTTGAACGCGCGTTGAGTTAGCAAGTGACGCTTGATTCGGCTGAGCGCCTCGTGCGGGTTGTCGAAGGCTTGCTCAATTAAGCCGAGCTCTTCACGCTGATTTTGATTCAAGCGAGCGTTCACTGAGTAGTTCTCTTTCAAACGCTCGAGCGCCAAGATGAGCAGCTTGCGATCGTGCTTGTACGACAACGGCGGGAAAGGAATCGGCGAGAATCTGCGAGATTCAAGCCAGTGCACCGTGGTGGTGTAAATGGCGACTGCTTCTTCTGGAGTGACGTAAGGACCGTCTTTCAGGTAGTTGTGCTGTCGCTCTTGTTCCGCTTTCAAGTATAAACGCGTCAAACGGCCGAGATTCTTGCGGCACACCGTCTTGTCCACTGTCGCGCCGCGGCGAATGCGCTCGCGGTTGTAGTGCGCGACGTTGGTCCACCAATCAGCCTTGCTCTTGACGTATCTCAAGATCATGTTTTCTATAGGTGCCGGCATGCCCGGAACCTTCCACGGGATGTTCGCCTTGAAGCATCTCCACGCCTCTGAAAGATGCGCGAGAATCGTGCGAGCTTTGTTTTGCTTGACGCCCTCTGGCATGGAATCTAAGATGTCGTGCATCACGGCTGCGCGTAATTCAAGATCAAAGTGCGACTCGATGCGTTGCTTCGTCACAGTCTTGGCGATGCCCTTGTTGTTACGACCTTCAAATTGACGCGCGAGCAAGTTGCCGAGCCATCGTTCGAGTAAAGGCACAATGCCGCGCAAGAAGAAGAGCCACACGCGCCACATGGGGGCCCAGAAGCCCACGCCCGGCCCTTTACCCACCGGACCCGTATTGAAACGATAGTAAATCAGGTGCTTGAGATCCTTGCACATTCTAATCTGACGCATGAGCTTGTATTTGTATCTGTACATCCCAGTCAATTGACCGACGTGCGAGAACACGTATTGCAATCCATCGGCGAGTTGATACGCGTCGATGTTACCGAGACGGAACTGCACGTTGGAATCCACCACGAGCTTGGTGAGACGCAAGACTTCGCGGCAGAGGTGGAACGCGTTCCCAAATCGACTCTTCTTACGCTCCTTTGTCGTCAGCGTTTTCACGGGCTTCAAGTTGAAGTTGTAGTCCAAGTGCAAGTAGTTCAAGTTCTTTCGATGAATCAAGAGATTGAGCATGTTGTAACCTTGCCTACACACTTGCAAACCGACTTCGACCCAGTCGAGCTCGGTGCACTGGAAGAATTTCGTCTTCTTCAGCGCGACGAACAAGTTTCGGCGCTTCATCGGCTTCGGCGGGCGCTTATGTAATTGGTTCAACACGAAACCTTTCAACAGCTTTTGATACGACACGCGAACCTTGACCGGGTAGCCCGACGGGCAGTGCTCGTGAAACCAGTTGTTCACCAAGGGCACGTCCATCGCGCGACGCGTCTTCCCGCTCCTCAGGTTGAACGGTCGAGGTGCATAGAGAAGTGCGATCCCACCCGCGGTGTTGTCCGTGTAAAGCGGGGTGTCTTCTAAAAACGGCTCGATACCATCCGGCAACTGAAAGTCGTCCTCGCCGTCGTCTTCTTCTCGCGTCGTCGTCTTCTGCTTGTTTGACCTATAAAACGCAATCGGATGAATCAATGGGTCGTAGTAATACGCCGGTAAATCGGGATCTTCCGTCTTGATGAACATCACCATGGGCGTGTGATACACCGCGAGCGACACTTTGCGCGGCCGGTTGTTGTACAAGTACGGAAACGCCACCTTGTACTCGGTGCGCAGCGCGCTGCGAATGATGAGCTTGTTGATGTCGTTGAACTCATTCCAATCCTCGTCCGCGCGATCCATGTCTCGAAATAACGGCTCAAACTTTGGTCCACCCGGGATGCACATGCCCAAAGCCTTGGCGGTGAAGAAAGATTTGTGATCAAAGAGGTAAAAGTAATTTTTATCCGTCAAGTCGCTCAGGAGCTGCGACGACAGTCTGTGCAGGTTCGCCATCACCGGTAGCGGCANCTGCCACTTGCGGTAACTCGGTCCGTTGACGAATTTCGTCCACTTCAGCGGGTTATGATCGTAGAACCACTCCGCCACCGCGCNGTCTTCCTCTTCGTCCAACTCCAGCGCGATCGCCTCCAGCGGGTCCACGTCGAGCAAGTTGTCGGCGTAATCCAACGGCGGTTCTTCGTCGTCAAACGGTGGAAACCGCATGCGCTTAAAATGTTTCCTATCCCTCTTCTCCCGTCGCATCATGATCCACATCGTCCCCCACTGCGCGATGAACACCGGCTCGATCACCCTCGGCGTCTCGTTCACAAACGTAATCGCCCCCGTGATGTGGTAAATCACCTCGCAGTGCCGCACCTGTTCCCACGGCATCGGCATGTTCTCCAACAGTTTATACACCGCGTGCGGCACGAATTTCAACGCTCCCAAGTACACCCTCTTATCGTGTCGAAACTTTCGGCTCGACATGTCGCCGTGATCCTTGATAATCTTCCGCACGTGCTCCGGCGGCATCTCCTCCTTCGGCGGTTCCTGGTACCCAAACTTGCGCCGCGCGCCGTACCGCTTCGCGTTCAGCGCTCGCCACTTCCGCGCCTTCTCCATCACTTCCTCCGACACACCGACGTCCATATCATCCCGCGCCGTCGTTTCCTCGTCCATCGTCTCCGCGTCGTCGTCGCGTCGTCCCGCGCGCGTCATCGTCGTCGCGATCGTCCCGCCGCCGCCCTCGCCGGTCGTCGTCTCGCGCGTCGCGTCTCGCGCGGTCGCCCGCGCGCGTCCGGTCGACGGTTCGCGTCTCACGCGCGTCGCGCTCGCGTCGCTCGCG
>JGI26273J51734_10001561_pt1 | contig 12064 bp, 5 predicted proteins | sample SaaInlV_125m_DNA_FD_51734 | JGI IMG/M metagenome (IMG submission 51734) | reverse complement strand
TAACATAATATAAATTTTCTGGTGAATTAAACGGAACTGTAAATTCTATAGTTCCTTCTTCAACGTTTATAGGTAAAATTTCATTATTATTAACATCGTATGCTTTTATTCCATCAACATATCGATTACTAACATTAGTTGCATTATTATATGTACTTGTTACTTCGACTCTTACATTTGGTGCGCCGCCGTCGCCTAGGTCTGCATCAAAGAATGTAATTACTTCTCCTGAAGTAAAGTTTTCGCCACCTTCAATAACACTTACACTACTAACAACTCCGTCTGCAGAAATAATAACTTCAAACTTTGCAAATTTACCGTTTTCAGTTGAAACATAATCAGTAATTTCGTATGTACCAGGAACTCTTAAACTATTCTTTGACGTTCTAATATTAGTAGATTTAATTTCACCATTCGAAGGTGTTACTACTACATAATTACCGTCTGAATCTTGAGATAATTTAAAGTCAGCATCGTTGAATTTTCTATTTGTTGTAAAAGATATTGGATGGCCTTTGCAACGAATTTTAAATCTATATGTCTGTCCTTTGTAAAGTGTTAATGTTGGGTTAGCATCAAACGCAGGAGGATCAAATTTATATACTGTATTATCATCTTGTACTTCAGTAGTAACAGTATATTCACTTTGTTCAGTATCATTCCTTCCGAATACATTTACAGTCTGCGGACCGTTTGGCATCCAATAGTAATCTCTAAAGTTTACAAACTTATCCCAATCAATATTTGGATTCCAAGCATAAAACTCTTGTCCTGACAGTAAACTTTGATTTGAATTGTCACCGTTTAAATTTTTAATTTGATTAACATAATCGGAATAGTCACCGTAAAAGTTAACATTATTTAAATTGTCGGTAATAACTGTAGATGATTCAAATTGTCTGTTTTGTCTCTGGGTGCTTATGTCTTCAATATAAGTATCGCTGGCCCTATAAGCCTTTGCAGTTGTTCTTCCAACATACCCTGAAACTTTTTCTGCTGTTCCTGGTTGAAATAATTGATCAATTGTACTTGATAATATTTTTTCGTTAGTGTCAGTTCTAAAATACTTAGGTAAAAGGTCTACGCTTTTTCTTTTTGAATTGTCACCTGTTGGTAGAGCTGCGTCTTCTTTATTTGCCATTACTAAATAATTCCTTAACTACTCTGCAAACCAATGTTTTGCGTGTTTGTTGCTGTAACTACAGTGCCGGTTGACGACAATCGACTTGCTGTAACTTCAGTTATAATATCAATCTCTGCAACTGATGCAGAATTAATGAAAATTTCATCTGATTCTGAACGTATCTCAAACAAGCTACCAAATGATTGTGTTACTTGTTTTGGAACAATAACAAAAGTTACTAAGTCCGGTGATAGTCTGTTCATTACATATGTTGCTAGTTCTTGGAAATAAAACGTATCTCCAAAGTCCCAATTTTCTAGCGAAAAGTATTGATTTATTGCTTCAATAGTACGAGTTTTAAGATCACTGTCATTAATAACTTGATCAGGATTTTTAACTATTTTAAATACTGCTTGTAAATCACTTGATGCTTCTGAGCCAAATAACGGCTTGTATTTTACTGGATGATAAATTACTTCATCGCTGATAGATTTTATTTTATTAAGTGACGATCCGTAACTTCTATATAACTCATCGGGTGACGGTGGAAGCGGTGCTGTTGGGAGCTGGCCGTCTAAGTACAATCTATAACTTCTATCATAATTTTTAGTTAACATAAACACATCAATTAAGTTACTAGCACTAGGATCAATCCTAGCATTATAGTCTGCAACATGTACATAATGGAATTTTAAATTTGCACGACCATTAAATGCTCTATATCCTGCAACAGGTTCTTTTTTTGGAATACTAGCATTAACTATTCTAAAAAAGTCGCCTTCTTTAAAATACAATATTGTTCCGTCAGTATAAGAACTTATTGGCTGTTCTAGGTTATTGCTGTCTATTACTTCAATGTTGTTTGCAGCATAATCAATATATCTATAATCTTCTGTTCCTGCTTCTGTTCTGTATTTTTCTAAAATTACAGTTTGGTCAGTGCTAACTAATTCTGTAAATATCTGTGGATCGTCAATTACTCCATCTTCGTCTGCATCTTTAAATGTAACTTCAATTTTAGTACTGTCAACGTATCCTTCAGCATCTCTATATTCTTGCATTACTTCCCATGAATAATCTTGGGTGTATGCTTGTGTTGAATTGGGCTGTGTGTTAATGCTTAAAACTGATATTTTATCTTTAAGTACTTGTCCAGTTTTTGAATCATAAATTTTATCGCTGCTGTCATAATAGAATCTAATTTCTTCATCGCTTTCAAAAACGTAGCGCAATCCTCTATAAGTTATAGTATATGTTTCACCGTTAGTTTCAAACAAAATTAACCAACTAGAATCAATATTTGAATTTGTCTTATCACCAGTAAATGAATTACTAAAGTTATTAATTTTATTTAAATTAGTTGCCTTAATAACACGCCATGTTTGTGTGTTAATATCATATCGTAAACCAAAATCATTATACGCAAAAATTTGATCAATCATTTCAATCTTAACATCATCTAATAAGCTACTAGCAAGACGTGGTTTAATTTCTACTAAGTTAGATCCTTCTGGAATTCTATCAGCAAGTGCAATTGGTCCTGTTGTAGTTGACAAATTAGTTGTTAATCCGTTTCCTGCAACTGCAAGAACTTTTGTCCATATGTATTGTTTAACTCCATAATTATCAGAGTTGTTTACATCAATTAATTCATTGTTAGAAGTAAATGCATAGCCTGCTGGCGGTTGGAATTTTACAGAAGTACCTGCTTCGACATATCGCAATGTATTAGATGTAAACGTTCCTACATTAAATCCTTGCTGATCAGAATCTTCAAAAAATCCTGTAAATGTATTAGTATGATTACTAACTGACTTCCATTTAACACCTAAATCTAAAGTTAAAATCTTAGAAAACCTATCTAAGTAAAAATGCTTTATACGTCTATTATCTAAAATAGGCTCTAGGTTATTAATTATAACGCCTTCGATATCAGTTTGTGTTTGAAATGTAAAACTTGTTTTGTCTGTTGTATATTCTTTATATATTATGCCATCATTGCCGTATAAGTTAGTACTAGAATACTTTCCTGTTGAGTCAATCAAATCAAAGTATCTTGATATACCGCTTGATATTCTGTTTACACTTTTAACTTTAATAATGTCTTGACTAACTCCTAATGGAGCAACATTATAATCTTCTCCGGTAATCATTCTATTCTGTGTATAGTATGTTGCAGGAGCATTTTGCTTAATGCTTAGATTTGATTCACTTGCTGCACTATTAGATACAGAATATTGTAAAGACATTGTTAATGTAAGTTCTTGTACTTTACCTGTTTTACTCAAATACGGTATGTTTATAGAAATGTTTGTTAATGCAGCTGGAGAAATAACCATTCCTCTATTTTCACTTACTCTATAATAAGTACGGAATGTGCCTTTTGGTAAACTTCCAAAAACACCATCTGAAAATATAAGATTAATTCTATCATCAATTCTTGTTAAAACACTGTAAATATCTCTAATCTTCTTATTAAGACTGTTGTATATAACGTTGTTGCCTTCAACCGCGTCTACCTTTGTCCAAGAATCTACTTCATTATTATTAGAATCTAATTTGTAAAGCCAAACATCTGAGTCGTTAATGTTAGTAGCATCAATTGCTACAGTTTGATTAGGAACAGGTTGTGTAATTGAGAACTGACCGTTTTCTAAACGCCCTTGTCTAAAGTGTGCAAAGAAACCGGAGTTAGAACTGCCAGCACCTTGTGCATCATCTCTATATAAAAATGCAAAGTTGTTTCCAGGAATTGGTGGTTCTTCTTGTATGTTGCCATCGTCTATATCTGTTGACACAATTTCAAAACCAGTACTTTTACCTTCAACTGGCTTTTCAAAACTAAACACAGGAACATCTGTATTAACACCGTTAACTCTATATTGTTCTGTTGCTACTCCGCCTACCATTTCTTTTTTATTTGGGCGGCCAAACACACCGTTAACTGGAAGTGCTGTGTTTAATACTTTAACAAACTGTTCATACCAATTTGTATTAGTACTATCATTCCAAAGAATAGTTTGAGCTTGTAAGTTTCTACCATTTGAATCAATAACGTCTTCAGTTGTACTAACACTAGTAATTTTTAGTAAGCCATTTGCTGCTTGATTTCTACGAGGATTATAATTAAGTAAACGTGCTAAACGGAGAACACTTTCTCTACGCTCTGCAAGTTCTAAAAAGTTTTCTCTAGCATTTAGGTCAATACGGAAAGCAAGGTTTTGACCTAAGAAAGCAATCAAGTCAATTAGTGCTAGATATTCGCTTGATTCTATATAGTCGTTAAAATCTTCAGGATAATTAGTCCTGAGGTAGTTGATCATTGTTCGACGTAAATTGTCAAAGTCGTATGATTGAAAATCTGCGTTGCGGAAGGTTTGGTATACACGCTTCCAATCTTCTGCAACTAGTAATCTATTCTGTCTATCTGTCGCTGACATGTGCTTTCCTCGTTATAATGTATTTATTCAATTTAAAATATGCGTATATAACTTAGGAAAGTAATCCGTTGTCTTGATCAAACTGTAACCGCATAGTTTCAGCTATACTGTAATTTAAGTAAACTAACACACATTCTATTTGTAAACCGCTTTCGTATTCTTCTACTATTACTTGATCAGCCTGTACTCTTGGATCGTAATTAATAATATCTTCTACATTTTCAACAATAGCAGCTTTAAGATTCTCAGTTAACGGATCAAATAAAACGTCCCAAATAATTGTTCCAAATTCAGGTTGTTCTAATTTTTCACCTTGCCGTATGTGAAAATGATTTATTATGTCTTGTTTGATAACTGCAAGATCATATAATTTGTTACCAATATTTTCGTTGCTAACTGAACTAATCGATCTGTACGTAGCAGACGACGATGGTTTTTGCTGACTTTGTGGTACATCAACAATTACCCGTTTATATAAGTTTTTTTCTAAAGTGCTCATAACGTATTTATGTTAAACAATTTGTCCAGTTTGTTTAGCATTCCTTAATGCTGCTACTAATTCTTCTGTAGATATTAATGACTTATTCAACCCATCGCCTGAGTAATAACTTTCTCCAGGACTTACAACTCGTTGTGATCCTTGTGTTTTATTAATTACAGGCATACTTGCCCATTCTTGAGCAATACTTTTTGCCATTGCTGCTTCTGACTTTGTACCTTTAATAAAATCGTTAATTTTTCTTCTACTTAATAATTCTTTGGCTGCTCTATCTTGGGCATCTTGATTAAATAATTCATCTTCGGATATTGCTACTCCAATAAGGCTTTTAAGTGTCTTTCTAATAAACTGATATCTTCCAACAGCAGAGCTTGCTGAGCCAGCTGCAACACTGTCATCTTGCCACTGTTGAACTTCTGCTACTGTCATCTGTATAAGCGGCTTAGGTGTTGATATTTTAGATCCACTGTAAATAGTATTATACCCAGAACTTTCTGCATTTCCGATAACATCTAGTAAGTTTCCAAACGCTCCAACAGCAGAATAGTTTGCTGGAGGAAAGTTGTTTGGACTAGATGTTACTTGTGATGTTCCGCTTCTAGCTGTAGTTGTTGCAGTACCTGTCGCAGATCCGCCTGTTCCGCTAAAGTTAGCTGTGTTTAGACTTTTTCTAAAAGTATCAACTGCATTTATAAGGGAACCCGATTGTGTTGAATTGGTATTTAATACATCAGTTTGGATTGGCTTAAATGCCTTTGGATTTAAGTTTTCATGATGTGGCCAAGGTTCGTGACTTGGCATACGTTTTACTATTGACGAAACATCAGATGCTACAGTTGTTCCAGGAGTTACTTTTGGAACAGCATGTGTGTTTAACGGTACAACTGGTGTTGCATCTTCTGCGTCTGTTGATGCTGTAGCAGCAGTAACCTCTCCGCTATTCATATTAATGTTTACACCTTGCTGTTCTATATTCGCTGAGGCTTTGACATTAACAGCGCCATCCGATGCAGAAAGATACACATTTTTACCACTAGCATGTAGATTGGCATCTGTGTTTACATGTAAATCATCCACTGCTCTAATATGTCCTTGTACATCTGCTAATATGTATAAATTTGCATTTGTATGATGATGAATATCACCTTCAACTAAAGTTTTTTGGTATCCAGTAACTTTTGTTTCTTGATATCCTGCAACTTCAGTTTTCATATTTTGTTCAACAAGTATATTAGTATCGTATTTGCTTTCTATTTGTACATTGCCGCTTGTTCCGCCTTCGGCAGATCCGTTAGTTGCTCTTGCACTTGCACGAATATTAACATTTCGGCCGCCTTCAATATTAACATCTCTATCGGCACTTAAATTAATATCTGCATCGCTATGTATACTAATACTATCTGATCCGTAAATATCTATTTTACCATCACTGGTTAATTCTACCCATGCTGTGCCACGAGAATTGCCAATATAAACAAAGTCTTCTGTGTTGTGCATTACAATTTGATGGCCTGTTCGTGTTCTAAAACGTACTAGCTCATTGTGAAGTAATGTTCTGTCACCATTTTTTTCGCCGGCTTCAACATTTACATATTCTGGAGGTCCTTCACTAGCATGTGTTTTTCGTATTAGTGTATTATCTCCGTCATCCATTACAAAACTTGAACCTCCAAGTCTGTTAACAAATACACTTTGCGACCCAGGTCCAGCTGCTAAACCTCTTAGTGAAAAATCACGTTTATCTACTGGTCCAGGAGTGCTTATTCCAAAAACACTGCTAGGTACTTCTCGCCTAGCACTTGTTGAAGTTGTTCCTCTATTGTCGTCGTTTAAAAGACCTTGAACTTCTAATACTTGTGTAAAATCTTTATTGTATGGTTTTGGAAATTTAGTTGGATCTCTTGCTTCGCCTTTTTCGATATACTTGTTATATTCACCAACAGGAAGTTTTCGTCCTTTTATATTATTCGGTGTTCCGTTGGTTGTAATTGTTGTACTAGCTTTACCGTCGGGCACCATAAAATTCATATGTTTATCTTGTATACAACCTATCCAATAACCTTGTGACACATCGCCTTCAGCAAAAATTACTAATACTCTTGCGCCTGGATCTGGCGGAACTGCCCAAAATCCATAGCTTTTTTGAGAACTTGCATAACCGTCATTTGGGGTTGTATGGTTAGGATTTGTTACTCCATAAAATGGGCTTAGATATTTTACTATAATACTAGTACCTATTTTATTAGGTATTGAGCCTGAGCTGCCTCCTTTGAGTATATCTACTTTTAAACTTCCCATATAATGAGGGTCAAGGTTACTAACCACAACTGCTTCATATGGTCCAGGTCCTATTGATTTTTCTAATTTTTCTCTATTAGTTCTTTTACTTTCGCCGGACATTACTGCGGGCCTCCTGTATTTGGATCTGATTCTTCAGGTGTTGTTGGTATTGTGGTAGTAGGTCGATATGTTGCATTATAATTTTGATATGCTGCTAATACCTTACTTCCAGTGTTATAACTATATAAGTTATCATTCACGTCTGTAGGCAAGTACTGGCGCAATACATCTCCAAGTCCGCCTTGTATTTGATTGCTTACTTGTAGTCGTTGTGTTACTGGCTGTGTCCCTGACACAGTTGGTTGACTATCAACTGTTTGTTGTGCAGCAGTTTTTACTGTGCCATCTGTATTGTGTGTTTGACCATATTGTGCGTCCCATCTAGCCTGTTCTACCTGCGGCAAACTAATTTTAGGTGAAACAGGTTGTATTGTTGGAACTTTAGCACTTGTTGATCCAATCTGTTCACGTCCTCGTGGGTCGTTATCATCTAATTGGGTACTTGCATTATCACTTGTTTGTGCTTGTGGTGGACTTCCGTCTTCTGGTAAAGGCGGCTCTTGGTCAGGTGCTTTAGGTATTAGTCCGTTGCGTGGCCATTTCAACGATCCTCCTTCAGCAGATGCTGCTGAGAAGTGCATAGCATCAACAGAACTTCTCCAGTTGCCTCCCCATCCAAATCCGTGTTTCTGAGCAAGTGCTAACATTTCATTTCCAGTTCCGTCTTCAGGCATGTCTGTAGGTTCGCCGCTCGGAAGTGGTTGCGGCCTTGGTCTTTTATAAGCATTTTCTGCGGAATTAATATCTATTGCTAGACCACTAGCGTGATAACTCGGTTTACTTGACCCAATTGATGTTCGATTTACATAGCCACCTAATGTTCTAATTTCATAACCGTAAAAATCTTCAAGTTCGTCTATAAGAGCTTGAAACTGTTCTCCTACAATTTTTGCAACTTGTGTTGTTTTTCCAGACTTAGTTGTAATAGTAACCAGTTCTCCATTTTGCTCTGACTGTAAAGGTCTAGAAATTCTTCTCGATGCATTAGGCGAAACTCTTTCTGTTGGATCTTGACCAATTCTTTCTGCTAGAGGTCTTTCATTAGGGTTTAATGATTTAGCTTGTGGATTTTCTACTAATGTTTTAGCTGTACTGATACCTTCAGTACTTTGATTCTTTCTACGAAGTAAGTTTAACTTTTGTGTAAATTTATTACCTGATATACTTGTAGTTAATGTTAAAATTTTATACAATCCGCTAAAACTATCTACCGGTATAGTGTCTCCTGGAAATTCCATTATTCCTGTATTCATACTATAATCTATTGGGGTCCTAAAATTAACAAGAATGTCAACTTCACTTCTTTGATGATCAATAGTTCCGTCTGCTGTAATATTAATACTAGGTCCTTGACTTGCTGTATAATTACCTACTCCGCTATCAGGTATATAAAAAGGATCTCCCCAAATTTCCATTTCGGCAGTAATTAAATCTGCGTCACTGTTTAAAAGTGTATTATGTAATTGTCTAGCTAAGTTAGTTGCTGCTGTGGCATTAAAGTTATTGCTTGTAAATCCAACTTGGTTTACAGATTGTGTTTGTCCTTCAGGTAACGATCCGCCCGAAGTATCAGGTGTTAACGTAGGTTCAGGTCCTTCAGCAGTTGATTTGTCTCTACTACCAGTTATTTGCGCACTGCTTAGTTGTCCTAAGTCTGCTCTCATAGCTTCAAAGAACGCTGCATTAAATTTAACTTCAAAACCTAATACATCAGTGTTTAGTCCACTATAGATATAATTGTATGACTTAGGCGCTTGTTTTGCTAATGCAACATTGCCTTTTGTTGTTTTGTTAGGTGAACTAAATTGTGACACATTAACATCATACCTAACTACATCATATACAAAGATTCTTGCACTCTTACCTGTAATATTTTCAAAATCCGGATCGTCGATCATATACACTTTTGGTTCAATCTTAAACCAAGGTATGTTTCCTTCTTCGTTTACTAAATCTAATGCTGATTTTCCGTATGTACTAACTAACACAATTTCTTCAATGATCTTGGTTATCGGAGTGCCTTGACTAAATTTAAAAGTTCTATTACTATCACTGATTGTTAATTCAATACCATCTCTTTCATAAAGTTTTTTATCTTCATTCCAAGTGTATAACCCTAAACCAAATGGCGAATCGCCGCTTGCATTTGTTCTATCTAACATTGGCGCTGCGCCAATTGGGTTAAGGTCACTAACAGCACTACCTTGTAACACTCCTAATAAACTACTTGAATTTGAATCTAGCCCAACATTTGCAAAAAAGTCTGTAATATTTCGTGCTGCGGCATCACTAATACCTTTACCAAGACGTGAAGCAACAGATTCTCGGTCAGTAACTGTTGCCGAATTATCGGCTGCTGTTTTTGAATCGCCTAACGTAGGATTTCCTGCCTCTCTAGCAGTTGGAAATCTAATAAGGTAAAAGTCGCTCGTCGGCATACCTGAACTTCGTGCAACTTCTTGTAATTTAGCATTCATTGATGTTGTAAGACTTTGCTCGCCGGCGCACAAACATTCAAAAACATTTGACCCTGTAATTTCAATAGTATCCTGTATGTTCATTATTTCGTTCATTAATGCAGATTCGTTCCAAGGTATACAATTAACAGTATATGTTGAACCGCCTTTTTCAACATCAAACTCTACCGACATTAATTTAAAAGGAATTTTTCTATTTGAATACTTAATAGGTTCTGCTATACCGTTATCGTTCCATCCTACAAAATCTATTTCGAGCAAATAAGGTGCTTGCAGGTAATTTTGGAACCCTCCACTAAATGCTGCTGCTTGTAACGACTGTAGAAATAATCCCATTGAATACGGTTCTTGGACTTGAAAAGAAAATTGCATAGACTGTGCTACGCCTGCTTGTTTAGATGGAGCAATAACTGATTCAAGTTCAAAGTTATCAATAAAGTATTCTAAATTTCCGGGTTCAAGTCCTAAAGCATCATACGCTGTTTGTATTCTCTTATCATCAATTCCGCCACCGCCTGATCTAAGTATAGTAAAATCGGCTCCGTTTTGTCTATATGATTCTTGTGGGTTATTAATACTATTTGTCGAAAGTACACCTAGTGTAAAAATACAATTATAAGAGTGGTATGCTTCTAGCTGATTTTTTAAAACTGCACCAGGTCCTGGAGGATATGTTTCTGCTGTAGATGTTGATCCAATTTGGGAAGTTGATTGTAATGCAGTCTCGAGTATTGTTTCAAGATCTACTATTGGTGTTGTTAATGCTCCTATTTGTCCATAAACATCTTCTAGTGCTGCGGTTGCTGAATTTGCAAGTCCGGTCAATGATGATACAGATCCAGGAAGAATGTTAGTAACATAATCTTGTATTGCTGATCCAGTAGCTGCTCCAAATCCGTTAGCAAACTTGTTTAATGACGGAGGAAATATGTCTTTAAATTCGCCTGTTGGTGCAGCAAATTTAGACATTAATCCTTGAGGACCTTTAGCTATTGATTTTCCTACAGTGTCAACATTAGAAAATTGATTGTCTAGTACCTTTACTCGACTTGAAAAACTAGATGCTGTTGCACTTAGCCCATTTTTTAAAGGACTAAAATCAGGAGTCTGAATATTTCCAAACGACCCGTTTGCTGCTTTGGCTAGAGCAGCTGTCTTGTTTTGTATTATCTTACTAGGATCTATCATATATTAAACGCCTAAAACTTTTTTTAATTTATCTGGTGAAGGTAGATATATTTCTGTTCCTGCTATAAAATCAAAAACAGGATCTTTTATAGTATTCATATTTCGTTGTGCAAATACCCACCATAATTTAGGAGTACCATAATAATCGTAAGATAGTAAATCAGGACGATATGTATATTGAGGTTCAATAGTATAAACGCTATCGTCAGCACTTTCTGGAACAGGACGTATTCTCAAAATATCAAGTGCGCCTTGAGCAGTGTATCCTGTATTATTCCAAGGACTTGTTGTAGTATATGATGCCATTAAATAAACCCTTGTCCGCTATTAATATAATTTCCATTTACAAAACTGTTTAAATTAAATTCTGATACTCGTCTTCGTGAATAAGTAGGTTTCAGCGTTACTGAAATTTGACTCGACGTAGGCACCCATGTTGTACCAGCATTACTATTTTCGTCTCCTTGAACAACAGGAGTAAGTAAAGGAGTTGCAATGTAATCTACGTCAGCTGGTAAATCAACTGTAAAGTTTGCTACTACGCAAGGTACTTTGTTAAACACATAATCACCGTATCCGCTTAATTTTACTAGTGGGGGCGGAGCACCTGAGTTATCACCTTGTCCATAAAACATTTTGGTAACACTTCTTAAGTAATGTACACATGCAACCCAATACTGGCCTTCTTCAGCAGTTTCAATATTAAATTCGCCTGTAATTACTATATCATCTGATACACTGTTATCATATATTTGGAATGGATAATTTGTATGTACTGGTTGTAAACTATTATAATTAGCACTATGGCTAACAATAATTGTTGGTGTGTAAGGAAAACAAAATCCGCCTGTTTTTGTCAAAGGTGCAATAAGTCCTGCACCCGATAGCGATGGCGGAATACTAAGTTTTACCCTCCAATCAGTTTCTTTAGTTGCTT
>JGI26273J51734_10001554_pt1 | contig 12083 bp, 8 predicted proteins | sample SaaInlV_125m_DNA_FD_51734 | JGI IMG/M metagenome (IMG submission 51734) | reverse complement strand
CGACGACGGCGCGCGTCCGCGACGTCGCCGATGGCGCGCGTCCGCGACGTCGCGGAAACGCGCGCGCGCGCGAACGAACGAACGAACGAACGAACGAACGAACGAACGAATGACGTTTCGAGTCGTTGAAGACGCGATCGTCGTTCGCGAGACGCGCGACGCGCGCGCGCGCGGTCGACGCCGACGGCGAAGTCCGAAGCCCGAAGTCCGAAGAAAATCGTCTCCCGTCGCGTCTCCCATCGCGTCGCTCGTCCGTCGTCGTCCTCGCGCGACGACGCCATCGCCGACCCGGGTCCGACGTCCCGCACACCACGACGGCGGCGACATAGACGACCGCGAGGCGACGACGGCGCCGGCGACGATCGCGAGGCGACGGCGACGACGACGCGGAAGGTGGAAGGAAGGAAGATCTCGATGTCGAACGCGCGCGACGACGCGTCGTCGCACGCGACGCTGGCGTACGGGTTAAATCTTCCAAAGAAGAAACCGCGAGGGACGTCGGGCGGGAAACCCGCGCCGAGACCGGCGTTGGCGGCGTTCGCGTGCGATTCCGACAGCGATGAAGGTGATGATAACGATCCCGTCAAGGCGCGGGAGCGGGCGAACGCGGAGGTGAAGCGACAACAAGAGGCGATGGCGCTCAAGGCGAGACGAGACGCGGCGAGAGCGGCGACGACGACGAGCGAGGCGTTGAAGGAAGACGCGAACGCGTTTGAGTACGACGCGGTGTTCGATGATATCGCAAAGTCACGAGGTGCGAAGGCGAAGGAGCTGGCGAGCGAACGCGTGGAGCGACAGTCGAGGTATATAGGAGATTTGATAGCCAAGGCGGAGGCGAGGAAGAAGGAGGACGACGCGTCGTACGAGAGACGACTGTTGAAGGAAAGATTGAAGGAGGATCACTTGTATGCGGATAAGGACAAGTTTGTGACGGCGGCGTATAGAGCCAAGCTACAGGAAGACGCGAAGTGGTTGGCGGAAGACAAGGCGCGCGATGCAGTGGAGGAAGAGGAAGATGTCACAAAGCGTGGCGCCGGTGCGATGACTTCGTTTTACTCCAACCTCATGCATAGGAATTCAGCCATGGGCGGCGATGCAGCGAGAGACACGCGGCGAGCCGCGCCCGAACCCGATGCAACGAAGCCATCAAACGCGACGACGGCGCCTAAGCTCACGAGCGCGGCCGATCGCGATCGTGAACTCATCGCGCGGGCGGCGGAGACGCCGGCGATACCTCCGATCCCGTCCGACGTGACGCTGGTGGAGAGGCCAACGAAAGCAGCGGGAGCCATCGCCGTCGAGACGCCGCCACCGGTAAAAGTTGACTCGAATGCGAGGAGGAACACAGAAGCCGACGTGAGCGACGCGCGAGCGAGGTATCTCGAGCGGAAACGCAAAGCTGCGGGAGGCGCGTAGTCGGTAGAATCGATAGAGAATAGCGATGTGAACACAAAACATCATCAATGACAACCGTTCGCGACTCGAATGCACCCGAGTGATTACGCCGCGGTACGCGCGACGACGTTCTGAAGTCTTTCGGCGATTTTTCGAAGCCACATCGCCTTTTGATCTTTTTGAAGCGGGAACAAGTGATGACCGGGGATCGCGAGCAGCTCGAACTCGCCCGTCGTGTGCGTTTCCCAGCCTTGACACATCTCGCGCGTGATCATCCGATCGCTCTCGCCGTGAAACACGGTCAGAGGCCATGTAAAGTTCTCCTTCCCATCGTGTACGTGATCGTATTTGTCAAACAAGTGAAAATCTGCGCGCATCAGCGGTTGGTAAATTTTCCAAATATCGCCAAAAACAAGCTCGTTGACGTCCCATCGGCGACACTCATCTTTGAATCCCTCTTCGTCCAACAGCACGTTTATGCGCCACGGCCGGACGTCGTGAGGAATATCTGGGTACGGAAATGCCGAAAGGAAGACGTGCTCGGGCATGCGAACGCCCCGAGCGCGTAGCAGTTGCAAGAACTCGTAAGCGATCCACGAGCCGACGGAATGCCCGANNACGACGTANGGGCACTCTGACAACTTCCCCGCTACCACGGGCAACAGAGGATGGATGATTTCATCGATCTCAAATGCACACGACTCTTTCGAACGATTTCCTCGCCCCGGGTACTGCACCGCCAATACCTCTGCCTCATGCGTCTTGGCGAACTCCAGCAACGGCGACGTCGCGCGTCTCGCCCCCGTGCCTTCGTGCGTATACATGTCTTCCATGTTCCCCGCGTTCGGGAAGCACAAAATTCTCAACTTGGGCGTCTTGCCCAAGACACATCTCGTTCCGCTTCGCTCGAGTCCTGGGAACCACGTCTTGTCATCGCCCTCCTCGTCCCGTCGCGGCTTCGCCTCGCCTCGCGTGTGGTACCACGCGCGCACGTCGTCCTCCGACCAGTGCACGAACGCCTCGCGCGGCGCCGACGGGGCGTCCGGGTACTGTTCCTCCAGCGCGTCGATTAATTCAATCACCCTGAGCGTTCGCGCGTCCATCGTCGTGTCTCACACTGACGCCGGGTCATCAGTCACCAGTCATCGGTAACGCCATCCGAGTAACGCACGCGCGAAGACGCGGCGCCGCGCCGACGTCGGCGCGATTCGACGGTTCGATCGTCAGTCATGCGCGCGTGTGCGCGTCTGTGCGCGACGAGGACGAGGACGGGGACGACCTCGACGACGACCTCGACGACGACGACCTCGACGACGACGTCGACGCGACGCGCGCGACGCAGCCTGACGATGAAGGCGACGACGACGCGCGAAGACGCGAGCGCGAGCGCGAGCGCGACGCCGTTCGTCGTCGTCCTGAGCCCGGCCAAGGCGCTGGACGAGGCGGCGATGAACGCGAGCGATGCGACGCGCGCGACGCGACCGAGATTCGCGGAACGAGCGAACGCGATCGCGCGCGAGGCGCGCGAACTCAAGGCGGGCGACCTGAAGACGCTCATGGGGGTGTCGGACGCCATCGCGAAGCTCAACGTCGAGCGATTCGGAAACTTTGAGAAAGCGGCGACGAAGGCGTGCGCTTTGGCGTTCGATGGGCCGGCATTCAGGCACTTGAAGGCGTCGACGTTGAAGACGGAAGAGGAGAAGGCGTATTTACAGAAACACTTGAGGATTTTAAGCGGGTTGTACGGTTGCCTGCGGCCGTACGACGCCATCGCGCCGTACCGACTCGAGATGGGAACGAAGTGGGCGCCGTCCGGCAAGGATTTATACGCGTATTGGGGGGAAGACATCGCGCTCGCCATCGCGGACGATTTGGACGAACAAGCGGCGACGAGTGGTGAATCGAGCGCGAGGCCGTTCGTCGTGAACTGCGCGTCGCAAGAGTACTGGAAATCGGTCAAGCGAGAGGCGTTGACAAAGCGAGGCGTAGACGTGTACACGATGACGTTTCCCGGACCNGCAGTGTACGCCAAACAAGCTCGAGGAGCCATGGTTCGACACTGCGTCGACGCTCGAGTGGCTTCGCCCGAAGATCTGAAAACCTTTCGGGGCACGGACGGGTGCTGGAAGTTTGACGCCGCCGCGTCGTCCGAGTTCAATTTCGTCTTCGCGCGAGGCGCCGTCAAAGCCGGAGACGCAAAGCCGGCGAAGAAGGCCAAGAAAGCGTAGTCAAACAGTAGGGAGATAGNATTAGCGTCGATCACCGAATCGTAATGCGCGCGAGAGAGCGTTTTAATTTCTAAAGCGAAGCGAAACTGCCGAGCTCGCAAACGACGCGCTCGCGCCTCAAATCCAAGCCAAGACCAGATCGCACGACACTCCATCGCGCGTCGTCGCTCGAGCCGGCGATCGTTCGATCAGCCTCGCGTAAACGCGTCTATAGAACGCGCGCGCGCGCGCACGTTACGTCGACGCTCCGTCCCTGACGTCCCGTCAGGGTGTTGAGCGCGAAAGATGACTTCGCGAGGCGAAAACGGCGTTTTGGGCGTTTTGTGCACGCCCAAAGCGCTGAAAATCATCGGGTGCGTCGTCGGTGTCGTCGGATCGCTCGTTGTGTACGGGATTCTCCAAGAACGCATCATGACGAGACCGTATGGCGACGACGGGGAGGAAGAATTCTTCAAGTTTAGCGTCTTCTTGGTGTTGAACAATAGATTGTTAGCTGTGTGCGCGGCCGCGTGCATATTGGTCGCGATCAAGGGTGCGGTGAGACCGGTGGCTCCGATTTACTCGTATGCCACGGTGAGCGCGTCGAACGTGGTGGCGACGACGTGTCAGTACGAGGCGTTAAAGTACGTCTCGTTTCCGGTGCAGACGCTCGGGAAGTGCGCGAAGATGATACCGGTGATGATTTGGGGGTTCGCCATCAACCAAAGGCGATACGACGCGGCAGACATGCTTGTCGCCGCGTTCATCACCGCCGGTTGTACGATTTTCGCGCTTTACGGCGACGTCACGAACAAACACGTGTCATCTGGTGGCGATACGTCTTGGTACGGCGGCGTGTTGATGTTGGGATATCTCGGATTCGATGGATTCACGTCGACTTTTCAAGACAAGCTCTTCAAGGGATACCATATGGAAACATACAATCAAATGGTTTGGGTCAACTTGTGCAGCGCGGCGATTTCGTTGTTCTGGCTCCTGAGTGATAGTTCTCTCACCGAGGCGTTCAACTTCATCGGACGACATCCCGGGGTCATGGGCGACGTCATCATCCTCTCCACCGCGGCCATGCTCGGGCAGCTTTGCATTTTGTACACCATTCGAGAGTTTGGTGCGCTTCTTTTCGCCACCATCATGACGACGCGTCAGTTCATTAGTATTCTGTTGAGCTGCATCATCTTCATGCATCCACTCACGCTGCCTCAGTGGGGCGGAACTTGNATGGTTTTCGGGGCACTTTATTACAACGCGTTCTTGAAGGCGGCGCGGAAGGGGAGTAAGAAGGAAATCACCATAGTTAGCGATGACGCCAAGAGCGGCGANAAGGAAAATTTGATCAGCAAGGACGGGATCGCTTGAAGTACTTCGAGTTTGTAATTTGACGGCAGAGGCAACTAGAACATTCGTGGTCATAATTTTACAACACTCTAACTAATTCACCATTAATTCACACAAGTCATAAAGTCATCTCGAGAGATGCTCAATCGTTCATTTTTAACGTTGCAATTCGAAAAATACGACAACCCAGGGACAGTCGCGAACTACTTTGGGAGGAGCGGCTTCTCGCTNGAAGCGACGCTACAACTCATAGCTCGTCAGGTGCAAAAACTGTCGGCTGATCAAAACGAGTTTCTTNAAGAGATCACGATCTTCTTTCATCATCTCTTCCAAGGTTTGGGCACCGCTAACCAAATCGGTGAGCTGTGCGGCGCCCAGAACAACACGCAACACGGGACCTTCGGGAATGTCCACCGGTTGCCCAGTGAGACATCTCTTCGAAGCAACGCGACGTTCTTCGTCGGTGCTACCGTCGGCGAGATGCTCCGAGATATCAGAGTGCATCAAACCATATATTTTCTTCAACTCGGGCGTCGAGTAATATTCTCCAGCAGGATTGCGCAAGCGAACAGAGATAATCGTGTTCACGCCACCGTACTGCCACTCGTTCTCGTAGTCAATCGGTTGAACGAATTCGATCTCGGGAGCATGCCGTTGTGCCTCTTCGCGCATCGCAAAGACCCACGAACGGAGTTTTTCTTCAGCGACTGCCGTGCCACCGGCGTTGGTGGTGGNGTCGTTGAGCGATTCCATCTCGTACAAGCCGGCGGCCCAACGAAGGAGCAAGCCCGTGTTACAGAAACCAGGCGGCATGGCGTCGTGAAGGCGCGGCATGAGAGGACCGATATCATAAGACGTGAGATAGGATGCGCACGCCTCGGCGATGTCAACGACCGCACTCGCGGGTTCCGCTTCCAATTCTTCGTTCATCTTCGCCAAGCACGCGTGGGGCACAAAGACGCCACTTCCAAAGGACGGACCGCCGTAGAACTTGGAGCTCGTCATGAGAACAGGACCCATTTCATTGAGCCAGCGAGGAATCAGCGACGGACCACTGCGCATTTGACACGCATCGAGAACAGAGATGATGCGGTCACCAAACTCTGATTTGAGTTTCTCGGCGACGACTGGTGACGGGACGCATAGACCCGTCTTACTTCCGGCAACTGAGTGCACGACGACGACTCTGTGCGGATTCTCCACGAGAGCTTTGCGCGTCGTACTTTCAACCATATCGTCGTATTCATCGAGTAGATCCCCGTTGACGGACGATCGTGCAACTAGCTCGATGGATTTCATGTTGCACAGCTTGTGAATTGCTGGCAACTCCTCGCCGTTGACGACGCCGTAACCGCCCAACGGGACAGTGCTCGAGAAGAATTTCCCTTCTGCTGCTTGAGTGGTGCCGCTTCCGACTTCACCGGCGCAGCACACGATGTTGACTACGTCACCTTTGATGTCTGTCAAACCAGCTTGGCGCTTGAGAGCGCGAGAGGCGAGGATTGCTTGAAGGAGCGGAACCATCTCCGCGTCGGTGCCAGACGGATGGATAACCATTCGACCGTCGCCGTCGCAGAATAACGCCTCGACGCGTTCGCGAACTTCTTCGCAGAGTGCCTCGTCGGCGTTTTCTTCGAGATCCCAAAGTCTGAGAAGCATGTCCCGAGACGCTTGGAGCGCGCCGGCGGTGGGAGAAGACGACGTGCACGTGCCTCGATGAAGCAATTCGCTGGGGCGAGCGCGCATGCCGGTGAAGTACTTGTTCAAGCGTGCCTCACCGGTGAAGACTGATCGATCGTCACTGCCCTTTTCCATGAGACAGATGAGACTTTCGTCGATGATTTGTTCCTCCAAGGCGCGAACGAGGCCGTTGAGGCGCCTCTCGCGAATTTGCGTGGATGACATGCCCTCATTCTTCTTCGTTCGTGTCTCCAACTCTGGCAGAGGGAATCGAATCTCGGCGACGAAGCCGCTGCCGTTCGTCTCAGGGACAAGGTTGATTAATCCTTCGTCAGCGTTCGCGACCACGGTGGTGACTCGTGACACGTCGTCGAGGCTGTCCATGCGAGGCGAACCCATCAAAAACTTGACGGAATGTTCTCCCGACGGTAAGACGTTGTAAGAGTACACGCGGAAGTGCGGGGACTCGAGCAATAGCTCCTTAAAAACTTGACCTTGCTTGGAGCCGAGTTCGGAGACCGAACCTGGGGAATGATCGGAATATTCTTCCCACACGTGCGGGGAAATTTCAACCAAATCGCGAAGTCGCGTCACACGAAGGCTTTCTCTTCGCATCGTACCCGTCGCGTTCACATTGGCGCGGGATGCATCGCTGGCTTGCGCGNGAACGACACGAACAACTCTGTTATGGCGAGGAGAATTTCTCGACGCACCATGCTGTGGTTGTCGGAGTGCGCGAGGCGCGCTCGACGCCCGAAGCGCCAACGAGTTGGCAAACATATTCTTTGGCGGCGTGAGATCACTTCAACACCGTTATTTATAAAACTTGTCGCGCACCACTGATTGGTCACGCGCACAACACCTCGAAATCGGGACAGGCGGCCGCCTCTGTCCCGGAATAAGAACGGTAAACGCCGTTCAAAGTCGGAGCGAACGCGCTCGCACAGGCGCGAGCAACGTTCGTGTTAAACGAACGGTTCGTTATCGAGCGACGAAAACTCCGTCGACGACTATCGAAACCTGTGAAAGCGAAAGTATCAAAACGTCCGTCGTCAGTGCGCGTTTACGCGCGTCTCAAACCGCCACCACGACGAACGAACGCTCGCTCGGGCGCGTCGACCCTCGTTCCCGCGCGAGGCGTCCCCGCTCGAGAGAATTCCTTCCCTCGCGCGCGCTCGACGCTCGTTCGTGCGCGTCGAAGCCCGCGCGAGGGAAGTAACCGTCAACACGCGCGACTTTAACGCGTCTAAGACCGTCTTCGACGCCCGTCACGCGCGCGAGAGAAAGATTCCGCGCACGATTCCGCCGACCGCCGACCGACGGCCCTGGCGCGACGCCGCGCGGCGCGCGCGCGCGGACGACGAGGAGACCGCGACGAGGACGCACCGCGAGTGTATCAAGCAAACGGATCTCGAGCTCGCGCGCGATGCGATCGCGGCGGCGTGTGCGGGACGGCGCGCGCACACCCGAGACGTCCAAACGACGGGGGGGTCGCAGACGGGTCACGAACGGTCGCGATCGATCACAGATCGATCGATTCGCAAACCTCTGGGCGCTGGGTCTATCCCGGTCGAACGAGGCGAACAGGCTGAGCTCGAGGTGGAGGTTGAATGGAGTGGAACGAATAACAGACTAACGCGATCGCGAGACTCGACTCGAACGCGACATTAACCGTACACGTGGTCGTACACGCTCACGGCGTGGGCCTTGGGGCCGCGAGATTTCGAACGCCCGCCTCGACCGCCTCGACCGCCGCCGGCGGCGCGACCGCCGCCGCGCTTCGGCCCGGGCGGAGACCCCATTTCCGTGAAGTCACGCCTCGGGAGATTGAGCTTGTTCGGGTAATCGAGACTGATTCGATCGCGAAGCTCGCGAGGGGCTTGGTTGGGCTCGGTGATGTACGCCGCGGGGATCTCGCGGAGTTCCGGGATCCAACGCTTGACGTAGTCGCCAGAGGGATCGTAGTCCTTGGTTTGCTTGGCGATGTTGAAGCGGTTGATGCGACCGCCCGTCATACCGGCGGCGGCGCACCAGTTCCCCCAGTTAGAAGCGGTGTCGTAATCCAATAAGTGGTGCTCGAACCAATCGGCACCGTGTCTCCAGTCGACGCCGGCGTCGAGGGCGAGCCACGAGGCGACGTTTTGTCGCCCTCGATTCGACATGAAACCAGTCGCCGCGAGTTCGCGCATGTTGGCGTCGATGAGTGGGTATCCGGTCGTGCCTGTCTTCCATGCCTTCAAGATCTTCTCATCACTCTTCCAAGATGCCGTCCTGTTAGCCGTACCGTCGAGATGGAAGATTTTGTTCCCGTGTTTCAGCGCGAAGAACTTGAAGAAGTCTCTCCATATCAACTCAAATATTACCCAATACGTGCTCTTGTTCTCAACGCGCGCGCTCTCGTAGCGTCGAATCTCGCTCACGACGTAGCGCGGCGACACACATCCTAAGGCGAGCCACGGTGCGAGCTTGGTGCTGTAGTCGCCGCCCAGCATCCCGTTGCGAGTTTCAAAGTACGTCGCGAGCAAATCGCTATCCCACAAATAATACTTGACGCGAGCCAAGGCTTGGGATTCGCCACCCTTGAATTCGAGCACAGAGCGCTCGTCTGCGCCATCTTTGAGCCATTTTTCGCACGCCAGGGCGATTTCGGCCGACGCGAAAGGCAAATCCTTCGGTTCAGGCATCCAATCCAACCCCGCCACGGACGCCGGTACGCTTCCCAGAGCGTTCGCCGTCGGCGCGGGCACTACCGCTCGCACTGAGCACTTTGACTCTACCTTGTTCCGAAATGGCGTGAACACATCTGGTAAATCGTGTAGACCTCCGGCGAAGTCGTACGGGAGGTCGTCGGCGTGGTAAAGTGTCGACCCCCACAGACGCTCCATCGACGCCGACGCGCCGCCGCTTCGAGCTCGCTCCTTCGACGCCCTCTCTACCGCCCTATCCATATCAGTCTCCTCGCTCGTCACCTCTGTTTGCGTGAGCACGATCGTTTTGTCGTTCGCACCCGTGAGCGTGAGCTCGGTGATGACATCCTCCGTCTTGCCGCAACGCACCAACAAGTCGCTGCCGACGCCGCGAAGCGCGCGCTTCAAGTCGTCCACGCACTCAATCGTAAACTTCCCACGCCCTGCACCGAAGCGCGCGAGACCGCGCTTGGATGTCTTAAAAAACGTCTCATCGAACACGTACACCGGGACGACCTCAGCGGCGTCCGATTGTCCGCGCAGAGTCGCCGCTCGAGCGACGACGGCGTTGTCCAACAACCTCAAGTCGTTCCGAAACCAAACAATCACCCGCGTACGAGGCGATGAAGTCGCCATCGCGTCGCTTTCGCTCGTCGTCGAAAGCGTTCGCACGACTCGCGCGCTCGTCAAGTCTCCGAACGCGCGTGCGCCGTGGCAAATCGACGACGAAGTCGCGAAAAGTGTCGACGTCGACTGTCGAAAGTAATCCGTCGACGGCGGCTTGGCGAACGCGGCGCGTGCGACGCCGCGAAGGGCGAATGCGTGACGAATGGTTGCGGGCGCGCGGACGTTCGCGTTCGTCGNGGAGCGGGCGTGGCGCGGCTCGAACGTCGCTGTGTGAGGCAGGAGAGGCGAAGANGGCGCTCTTCTATTTACTACAACTCATCTCTTATTTCGCTTCTTCTTGAAGAAATTCTTCCTGCGCTCCTTCTCGCGCCTCGACTCCTCGCTCGCCTCTTGACGCTCACGCTTAGCGCCGAATCCAGTGACGAATTGACGCCGCGCGAGGGCGGTTTCGCTCGGCGGCGGTCGCTTCTTCGCCTCCTTCAATTCCATGTGACTCGGTTTTAGCGCATCGAGCGCGCCGAGTTCGCCCGGACGCGCGCCGTCTAACATCGCCCGCTTCGCCCGCTCCGTCTCCTCTATGTTTTGCATCCTTCGTTCGACCGAGACGTCGACCTCTTCGATCGCCGTGAGCCAAGACTCTGCGCCTCGATTATCGTCGCCCCCCGCGGCCGCCGCCCCGCTCGCCTCGGCGTCGTCCTCGACCACCTCCCCGCGCCGTCGTTTCAGCTCTTCCTCTACGTACGCCCTCGCTCGCGCCTCTTCCGCCGTTCGCAAGCCGTATCCTCGATCGCCGTCGTCCCCGTCCCGAACCAATTCCCGTCCCGCGAGCACCACCCCCGCGCTCGCGAACGCCGAATTCGTCCCCAGCATCCGCGTCTCTCCGTGCGCGACGCCGAGACCTCCATCGCGCGCGCGCGCATCTGCGGCACCGTCACCGCCGTCGTCCGCGCGTTTTCCCACCGCGCGCTCGCGTCGTCCCGTGATGAGCGTCCCGACGTCCAAACCTTTCGCTCGATTCCGGCGCTGCTGTCGCTCGCGCGCCTCGCGCAGCGCGCGCAGGGCGCCGCCGTCGTCGTCGCGCGCGTCGTCGTCGTCGTCGTCGCGCGCGTCGTCGTCGCGCGCGTCGTCGTCGTCCGAATCGCACGCTCTCTTCCGGCGAACGTTTCGCGGCGGCGGCATTATGCGACGCCTTCTGACGACGCGCGTTTCGATTCGGACGACGACGGCGATGCGCGAGGCGGACGACGCGCGCGCGGCGCCGACGACGCGGAGCGCGCCGGTGATACGCCCCGCGCCGCGATTGCGCGCGGCGCTGTTCGATTTAGACGGTACGATGGCGGACAGCGACCCGATGCACTTTGTCGTGTTTGATGAACTCTTGCGACGCACGGGCGTGCTGCGGGCGCCGCTGACGCACGAATACTTTAAAGAAAACATCGCGGGAGGGTCGAACGCGGATATATTCGCGAGGCTGTATCCGGATAAAAGCGCCGAGGAGCACGAAGCGATGGCGGAGGCGAAAGAGGCGAGCTTTCGCGAAGCGTTGGCGCGAGAAGCGTTGCAGCCGGCGAAAGGGTTGCGAGCGCTGTTGGACGCGTGCGATGCGCGCGGCGTGAAGACTGTAGTCGTGACGAATGCGCCGAGGGCGAACGCGGAGGCGATGCTCACGCAGTTGGGGCTGAGGGAGTACTTTGGGGACGAACGACTCGTCATCGGGACGGAGTGCGCGCGGTCGAAACCAAATCCAGATCCGTATCTCGAAGGGTTACGGCGGTGTGGCGTGAGCGACGCGCCCGAGGCGTGCGTGGCGTTTGAAGACTCTCCGGCGGGCGCGCGGGCGGCGGTAGCGGCGAATATTCCGACGGTCGGGATCCTATCGTCCCAAAGCGAGGAGACGTTGGCGCGCGTCGGATGCTGCATGTGCGTTGACGATTTCGCCTCGCCGGCGTTGTTGGAGGCGCTTGGGATGTGATCGATCAAGCGAGCGAGCGAGGCATATCTATGATTCTTCTATCAAATATTCATCTAAATCACTATAGCGCTAAAGTTTCGCTCTCGCGAGCGCTGTGTGCGGCGCGTGTTCTAACGCATCCATCTCCGTCGATTGCAGCGCCGCGCGAATGGACTTTTC
>JGI26273J51734_10001548_pt1 | contig 12101 bp, 10 predicted proteins | sample SaaInlV_125m_DNA_FD_51734 | JGI IMG/M metagenome (IMG submission 51734) | reverse complement strand
TAATGAAGAGTTTAATGGCTTTGGATGTACCGGGAAAAATCAATCACCACAATTGGCTTGGAAAAATGCACCTGAAGGAACCAAAAGTTTTGCTGTAACAATGTATGACCCAGACGCACCAACTGGAAGTGGATGGTGGCACTGGGTAGTATTTGACATTCCAGTAAGTACAAACGAATTAGTCTCTGGTGCTGGAAATACAACACTAAATTTAACACCTAAAGAAGTTATTCAAAGTATCACAGACTATGGATCGAATGGTTATGGTGGACCCTGCCCTCCAGAAGGCCATGGTTTACATCAATATATAATTACAGTTTATGCCTTAAAAACAAACACGCTTGGGTTAAACGAAAGCACAAACCCTGCTGTGGTTGGGTATTACTTATGGAAGAATACCTTAGCCAAAGCGAGTATTATAACGTACTACAAAAGATAAAGCAGTTTTTCACCAAAAAAAAACGGTTTAAGGAATCTTAAATCGTTTTTTTTTGTGTCAAAATTTAGTATATAGATTTGCTCTATTCACCTAAATCGAGCATCTTAGAACCAACTTATTGGTTTAACAACAATTAAAAAAGTTTAAAGCATGTTTTAGTTGTTTGGAATTAAACAAATAATCATAAAAGCATACAAGGTGTGCTAAAATGATTTTTTATAATCAGCCCTAAATCAAGCTTTCTGCACAAGAGAAAAAAGTTTAAAGTACTCCTTTAAATTTGTTAAATAAACTAAATTATTTATTCAAACCCAATACCTGGAAAACATTTTTCCCGCAAATAAATAGGTTTCATTTAGGTGAAGCCCGTAATTACAACAACTTTTTCTTGGATTCCAAAAACTTCAGCACTAACTTTCCGATGTCTTCATTTTTGGAATTTATTCAGAATTGTATTTTTGCTGCAATCCAAAAAAAAAGTCATTTAATTGAACATTGATTATGAAAAAAAAAACAGAAAAACCAACATCTGAAGCGAAAGCACTTTCACTTTTTTTAATGGCCTATAAATCTAAAGATCCCATTTATAAAGAGAAAGCGAAACGTATTAATAGACTTTGGGATCTTGTTGTTGCTGAAGAAATTACGAAAGATAAGTACTTGGCTGAAGTACAGCAAACAATTAAGGCTTATGGTGGTTACACTGAAATTATAGAAAAGACAGTTCAGTTTTATATTGATAAAACTGGAGAGTGGAATTTAAAAGGGGACGATAGATATTGTATTGACGCAAAGAAAATTGCAGATAGATTGTTAAAAAAATAACTCCATTATCACAATTTTAAAATACTGACAAGCCCTTTTTTTGAGAAATAACTGAAAAAATAAGGGTTTGTTTTTTTAGGTAATTATCTATAACCTAGATAATGGAATCGGATTTGAATATAAAACATCAAATTCTTTTATTTTTTCGCTTTATTCTTTTAAATATTCCGGCATTAACCCCCCTTACCTCCTTTCTGTTTTTAATGCTTCTTTTTGAGCTTCTAAAAGAGGTGTTCTTGTACCCATCTTTCTTTTCAACACGCTAAACTAAACGTNNAAATTAAACATGCAATAGGAAAACAACAGTTAGCTACTTAGAACTGAATACTTATTTGTGTAAACATTAACCTTTCAAATAGTTCAAAGCATCTAACAAATGTTTGAAAACCAATTGACTTCCTGCCTTCTTTAAAGCTTCGGCATTGTGTTGTGCTAAAATTCCAATAGGAATCATACCTGCTGACTTAGCTGCTTTTGTTCCCGTTAAACTATCTTCAAACACCCATGTTTCTCCAAAATCAGAATCTCGCACGTTTAGTTTCTTTGCCAAAGAAATATATGCTTCCGGATGTGGCTTTGGGTTTACATAATCTTCAACTCCAGTATAAATAGAGAAATCCATTTTTAACTGGCGAATGCTGTTCGTTAAGAATTGCCTTGTTGCGTTACTGGCAACCCCGTATGGTATATTGTTTTCAACTAAAAAAGTTAGAATTTCATGTAACCCAGGAAGTAAATTAGGCGCTTGTTCGTTAACGTGTAAATGCGCACTTTTTAACAAATACAACTCCTCTGCCTTATCAGGCTGGTTTATTCCATCGCAAAAATATTGAGCAATTACAATAGGTGCCTTACCTGCGTGTGTTAAACTTGGAAAAGGTGGGATTTGCATTTTAAACAGTTCCAAATAAGCTGAAGACCAAGCCTTGTAATGCACATCGGAACTATCTACAACTACTCCATCAAAATCGAATAAAACAGCTTTTGGTAATGGCGTATTATTGCTCATTAAAGAGAACTGTTAAGTAGTTATTTAAAAACTTATTGGTTGGATCTAACTCTTTTCGTAGTTGCTTAAAATCATTCCATTTTGGATACAGCTGAGCCAATTCTTTATCTTTAGCTAAAAATCGCTTTCCCCAATGCGGTCTACCTCCGTACTTGATGAAAATATCCTCAACAGCTTTAAACGCTTCATATTGATCGGCTGCAGATGCATTTCTACAAACACAACCCATTGTTACAACATCTTCATTATAGGCATAACTCAACCATGACTTATCTCTTTGAACAAATCGAACATCCATTGGAATGTGAATAAAAGCTTTATTACTCCAACTATTAATGGTTGTTTTTAGCTCTTTAAATACTGCTGGGAATTTACTTATACCAATCGTCCATTCTGCTAGTTCTAATGTTGAACCTCTTGATTTTGTGACTGTAGCTTGGTACAATGACCCCTTATGTTCCTTTTTTGCTCGGAAAAAACCAAAATACAATAGCTTATTTGCTATAGATGTAAACCAAGGAAATTGATGCGTTCTTTTGTATAATATTTTGGATGCTGTTCTTCTATATTTTAAATATCCAGGTCCATTATTCTCTTTAATTTCTTGATCTGATTTAATTTTTGAACCTTTTATTGAGTAACCTTTCCCTGTGTGCGGAAGCCAAAGTACTCTTAAGAAATCATACTTCTTTAAATCAGATTCAATATTATTTAACCAAACCTTATCCTTCTCCGGACCCTCCTTTAGATGCAATGTGTAAAGTTCCTCACATTTAAAAGTCAGTTCTGAAAACACACCTAAAACACCAATCGAAACTCGGACAGCATTCATCAAATCATCCTGACTCGAAATTTGCTTTACAGTTCCGTCTGCTAAAACTAACGAGCAAGAATATAAATATTCCGAAAGCAGTTTTCCGCTTGTTCCGTGCGTACCCGTTGCCAATGCTCCGCCCACTGTAACCGTATTAATATCAGGTAAACAAGGTATACACCATCCTTTCGCTTCAACAGCTTCAATCAAATCCACCAAAAATACTCCTGATTGAACTGTAATAAGTTTTTCAGCATCATTTGTTGCAAGGATTTTATTATAAGAGCGCATGTCAATTAAGGAAGCTGACCCTGCTGCAATGTCAGCAGAGGATTGTTTTGTTCCAAAAAACCGAATTTCATCGGATTGGGCGATAGCCTTACTTAATTCCTCTTCCGTTGATACTTGATATAAGTTCTCGTAGGCATATGATAAGTTCTCATTCCAACTTATCCAAGTTCCACTCCCTTTCGATAACATAATCTAATTTTATGAATTATAAAGGTATAATTAAGAAATAAAAAAGGGCACATAAATGTGCCCTTTTGTTGATTAACTGACAATTATGAAAAAGCTGTTCATCATTTAACAGCTGTTGCAGTTACTTTAAATTTAATATCGTCGCTAATAATTTTATCCTTAGCTAAATCAAAAAAGTTTCCTGATCCGTAAACAATTCCATACTCTGTTCTGTTAATTGTAAACTCTGCGCTGGCATTAACAGCCTCCTCTGTAATTGTTACTGTTCCAGGAAAAGTTATCGCCTTGGTAACTTCTTTAATTGTTAAGTTTGCGCTAATCTCACCTGCATTGAACGCGGTAATGTCTAGTTTAGCATTTGGAAATGAATCAACATTAAAAAAATCAGCGGCCTTTAAGTGCCCATCCAATTTGTTTTTATATTCACCCTCTAAATCTTTAGTATCGATGGTTGTTAAATCAAAAACTAATTCTCCTCCAATTAATTTCCCATCGGCTACCTTTACTGTTCCTTTATAATTAACTGTTCCAAAGTGAGCTTTTCCAACTGCAGAACCTTCCCAGTTTAAAACGCTTGAAGAATCGACAATTGTATAGTCAACAGCAACTGCTTGTTGTTCAACCGTTGCAACTACTTCGTTCACTACTGGTTTTTCTTCCACCTTTGCATCTCCTCCGCAAGCAATTAAAATTGCTAATGTTGCAAAACTTAATATTACTTTTTTCATATTTCTTACATTTTTTAATTTGTCGGCAAATGTATGTTAAAACTTTAATTGTTGCAACAAGTATTATTTTTTTTTTTAAAAATGGATCATTAACAATTTGAAATATTACTTTTGAGCTTAAATATTGGTTTATGAAAAAATTAGTGTTTTTTAGTGTTTTAGCGTTATTAACCACAGCCGCTGCATCTGCAAAATCCTTTAGTGGGTTAAGCAACAACACCCCAATCACCTTAAATAAAATAGTAGATGATGAAGGTTATAAAACAATACACCTATTGGCTGAAAATAAAAGTGAAGATTATGATTCGATACCGCTCAAACTAGAGTTAATAATTAACAAAGACACCCTAGTTGATTATATAATTTTAAATGAAGTAATGAATAAAACGATAAAAACATTTTATCAATATGAAGGTGATCGTGTCCAAGTAAATTTATTCATACAAAACGACAGTTTAATTGAAATAAAAAAAATAAAAGGAAACATTAAGTTTGACGACCCCATGATATTAAATTCTAACAGNATGACTAATACGAAATCGTTTATTGGAAATTACTGGGATGTGAAACAAAATACGATGTTTAGAATTATTAAAGTTGATTCAATCCCGAAAACTACAAGGTTTACAATACAATTTGACCAAAACTATGCTTACGACAAGTTTTACTATCAAATTAACGTATTAGCTCCTGATTCCTCTTTTGATAGTTTTGAGGGAAAAATAAGCGTAAATAAAGGAGATACGCTTAATTTAACCACTTCATTCATCGAAATACCAAAAGAAATTGGGATTACTCAAAATGGGAAATACACCGTAGACATTGTTCCACTAATGGGAGTACAAAGAATTAACGGAGTTAAATCTATTGGCTACAAGACAGTTAGCGTTTTTTAGTAAAAAAATCACATTTAGTTTTGTTTTAAACAAATAATTATCTATATTTGCCATCCTCTTTGGAGGGAAACATAAGGAGGTCCGGTAGTTCAGCTGGTTAGAATGCCTGCCTGTCACGCAGGAGGTCGCGAGTTCGAATCTCGTCCGGACCGCTCAAGTTTTACTAAAAGCCTAGTTTTTACTGGGCTTTTTTTTATTTCCAGGGGTCAGATTTAGAGACACTTATACTTACGTTAATGGTGTAAATTTGATGTCACAACGAATTTAAAGTATGTCTTCACTTGAAAATCATCATCATATGCCGCAAAACAAATATGTTGAATATAGGAAATGGATTGCTTTTTGGGGATTGCTTTTAGATTCGCAAAAGGAAATTCAGAAAATGATTGATGATTATAACAGCAAAGGCTGGAAGGTAGTTCAGTTTCAATATACTCGACCTAATTTTTCGATAGGAAAATTACTACTAATTTTGTTAATCACAGCTATCACCTTCGGATTTATCAGCTATTGGATAGGTGTATCAATCATATTTGAAAGAGAAGATGAAATGACTCTAGGGAATTCTAAACCTAAAAAAAGCGCCTCAAAACCACCTATAAATAGTGAACAAAAAATTCAAGAACACAAGGAAACAAAAGCGTTACCAAATGATTCTGACACCGAAAAAATTAAGGAATTGAACTCAATTATTGAGCAATCAAAGGGCGGACTTTTCAATAAATACAATCCTGAAGTCGTAGATTTTATAAAGCAAAATTACTCTGATTCCCAAAAAGCTTTAGGTCTTATAAAGAACTTTGAGCGTTATACGGGAGATGATTTAATAAAAAAGCTATGTAACCTATCCTCTAATTATGATTCAATAAAATCTTACTTGTCTGTTTTTATTAGCTTTGATATCGTAGATGGTAAGTACCCACATAACATTAAAGATAATTCACGCTAAACTCACGCCGTCAATCTTCTAATTTATCATTCAAACCTGGATAAAAATCAAACCTTGCTAGTTTTTCAATAATATTAACTGTTGTTGTATAATTGAAACCTTTAACAGAAGTTGAATCATTTTTTGCTAAAAAGGCTATTGTAGCGGTTGAGTCTCCCAAGAGGATAGTTTTATAAAAATAATAAGGCACCTCTACTTTCTTATTTAATCTCTTTGCTCTTTTACGATAAATGACTCCTGTATACACAATTAAGCTATCTTGATTTTTAAGTAAAGCGCGCACATTAGCTTCAATACCTCTCCAAGTGACCCTGTTAAAATATGGATATTGAGGGGCTACATTTGAAAGCAAAAAGCTTTCTTTCATTTCACTTACACTCCCCTTCGATACTGCTGCTGGTTTTAAATGCCCTTTATCATAACCTGATTTTACAAAATCTTTATTAGTAGCAACCGAGCAAGATGAATCTTCATAAAAGATATTTTTTCTTTTAACAACCCCTTCAACATCCTCCTTATTAATAATGTAGTATGAAGCAAATGGTTTCCTTTCTTTTTCGTTAAAAAACACTCTATAACTGTTTTTATCAGCAATGCTTACTTTTTTATAATGCTCAATTGATTTGCAAGAAAACAACCCAGAGACGAGACAAATTGTTATGACGGTTAATGATTTAAAATAAGTATGATTTGACATAAAGCAGTATATTCAACCCCGTTTAATAGTTAACTTCTAACCAATATACAAAGTATAATAATCTTTTCACATTGGCTGAAATACCATAATATGAGTTTTACGTACGCATTAACTTGCTTTAAATAGTTTCCGGTATTGATTTAAGACGCACCTCTCTTTTGATTACAACATTTTTTTAAAATATTCTAAGCTCAATAATACCAGCTCATTTTATAAAATTAAAAAAATGACTTTTCGTATAAATTATCGGAGTAAAAAAGATTTGAGAAACTGAAGGAATATCATAATTACTTACAGACTAATTTTTTTTTGGACTGCTCCCCCTGAAATAAATCCATAGCCTCCTTTGATATTATTGGGTAAAAACACCATTTCAGTAAATGGATTACCTTCTGAGTTTTCGTATTCTTCAACTTTTTTAATGAATTGATAATATTCCTCGCTTTGAGTTTCTAATCTCAACTCTATTCCATCCGTTAAATCCTTTTCAAAATCCGACCAAGCTCCTTGGGGATTAATATCAATTGTTAAAACAGTGTTTAAGTTCCCATTGGAACTTGATATATGAAGATTATCGCTTGGATATATAGTTCCATCCTCTGAAATATTATTACCATCTGTTACAATTAATGGATCTTGTGAAATTAGCTCAAAGGCGTCAACCTCTCTATTTTCGTCCGCAATAGATATATAATAGTGAAATCCATTATTTAATGGGCCTGTAAGTTTAAATGTAACTTTACCAGTTCTGTAATAATCAAAAACACCTTCTTCCATGTAAGACTCCATGGAGTCTATTTTTAATCCGCTTACATCAATTTCTGAAATTTCAATGAAATTAGTTGGACAAGTCGTTTCTCCATAAGCAGTTTCATAATTTTTAGAATTAACCTGAACCTTATAGCTCTTTCCCGAGTGAACAATATAATCACCTTTAAACACTCCCAATCTAAAGCCGTAGAAATATCCATCTGATGTGTTATCGTAGTACTTTAAGGTATCTACAGGCACACTGTTTTCGAACAAAACGACCTCAGCATCGGATAAAGCTTTAAAATAATCTCTTGAATTCACGCTATGTATGCTGTGAGAGACGGTTGCTTCGGGTAGCTCACCACTAATTAAGTTACATTGGATGGTTATTTTTGCAACATGATCGGGTAAATCAACATCAATTTCCTTTTCACAAGATATGTTAAAACCAATCACTGTAAATAATATTATATACCTGAGAAATTTCATTTTTTTAAAATTTAAAATTGTAAGAGATTGATGGGATTATTGGGAATAGGCTAACTTGGTTTATTTTACCTAAATAATTAATGTAAACAAAGAAAGGGTTCAAACGATTGTAAGCATTATAAAATCCAAAATTCCAAGTTCGTTCTCCCCACTTTTTTTCCTTTTTAAACGTCATACCACAATCTAACCGATGGTAATTAGGCATCCTGTAACTGTTTTTATGCTCTGCTTGACCGACAGTAATTGATGAACCCGTACTAGAGTTGACAATGTATTGATACTCAGGAAGAGAAAGTGCTTGTCCGCTTCCAAATACCCAATTTGCCGAAAAACTTATGTTATCAGAGACGTCATAAGTAAGTACAATAGACATATCGTGCCTTCTATCATACTTGAAAGGATACAATTCTCCTTGGTTTATATTAGCAAATTTCCTGTTCGACCATGATAACGTATACCCGAACCATCCTGAAAGTTTTCCAAATTTCTTCTGAACAAACAATTCAGACCCATATGTTTGTCCCCAACCAGATTCAACTTTATCCTCCCAAGATTCATTAATTCCAAAAAAATCAGCTCCCTCTTTATAACTAATAACATTGTTCATCTCTTTATAGTATGCTTCTATAGATATTTCAAACTCATGCTTTTTTATTTTCAAAGGCTTCGCAACGCCCAACGCGACTTGCCAACTGTCTTCTGGTTTTACTCGATCTGTTGCTGGCACCCATAGATCGGTAGGAAGTCCTGCGCGCTCGTTAGTTAATAAATGAATAAATTGGCGCATTTGACTATANGAACTTTTAATTGCCCAATCATTTTTCAATAAATATCGTGCACTTAAACGGGGCTGAAAACTTGGGAAAAAATTTTCTTGTACATACAAGCCACTTAAATGCGCACCTAAATTCACTTTTAATTTTTTTGTTAACTTCACATCATCTTCAATGTACACGTATGCCTCTATGGAACTTACTGGCTTCGAACCAATTGCCGTATCTATAGTTTCAAAAGAGTCATCAATTTTAAAACTAAATATCCCTGTAGAAAACTTATGATTTGTAACACCTCCCCCAAATTTCACCAAATGGTTCGATTTTGGTATCCAATCAAAATCAACCTTCCCACCAAAATCATCAATACCAGAAGAGTAATCAATTTCAAAACGTTCTTTATTTAAATTTCCAGAAAGNGTTTCAGTCCAAGAATACTCCTCANTTGCACCCACATTAAACTTGAATTTTGAAGATATCAAGCAAACATTCATAAATAATTTTTCATTCAAAATACGATTCCATCTTAATGTAGATGTTAAATTCCCCCACCCAATACCTGCTTGAGTTTTAGAGGTGACATTATCGTATGAGTCTTTGTATTTAAAGCCAAACTTATCTTTACCGTTATAAAAACTAATATAAACTCTATCCCTGTCGGATATTTTGTAATTTAATTTAGCATTTAAATCATAAAAATAAAAAGCTGCTCTTGTTCCTCTTGGTGTCGCAGACGCTATAAAAGGCGCTGCCAAAATATCATAATATGTTCTTCTACCAGATAAAATTAAAGACATTTTATCTTTAATAATTGGACCCTGAACAGTTAATCTACTAGAAATAAGACCAATACCGCCCTCTGCGTTCCATTTTTTAAGATTTCCTTCTTTCATGGAGACATCTAAAACACTTGAAAGTCTTCCTCCATACCTTGCAGGAAACCCTCCTTTAACAAGTTTAACATTGTTTAATGCATCAGGGTTAAAAGTGCTGAAAAACCCAAATAAATGCGAGGTATTATAAAGCGGAGCACCGTCTAATAATACAAGGTTTTGATCTGGACCACCGCCTCTTACATAAAAACCGGCGCTCCCCTCACTACCACTTTGAACACCTGGTAATAATTGTAACGTTTTAATTAAATCGGGCTCCCCAAGAATGGCAGGCATTCGCTTTATTACCTTGACAGGCACACTAATTTCACTCATTTGAGAGCTCTCAGAAATTTTCGTATTTGGTTTAACCTTTATAACGACTTCATCTATTCTCTCTCCAGGTTCTAATGCTATATTTATAGACATATTTTGATTGAGAATAGTATCAATAATTTGATACTGATAGCCTAAGTAATTAAAAACAACTGATACCTTTCCGGTATCCATTGTTAAACTATAAAAACCGTAAGCATTCGTAGTGGTTCCTTCATACGTTTTTGAGTTATATATCGTAGCTCCTATTAACTGTTCTCCGGTTAGCTTATCTGTTAAATAACCGCTTAATGTATTTTTTTGACTAAATACAGAACCTGTTAAAAAACAAAAAAAAATTAAATAATATTTATTTTTCATTTTGATTAAAAGAATGATTATCAAGTAATTTACAGCCAAACTAAAAAGAACCATTATTATTGTATCAACAGAAACATAATTTACATTGAAAACAAGANGTTAATTATTTTGATTTACTCCACAATTGAGCTGAGAAACTTATAACATGGAGTTTGAAAAATTAAATCAAGCATGGATTTATGCTTTTAAAANCAAATTAAATTAGTCGGAAATAACACAAATTGAATCTATTAAACTGCGTAAATTTATTTTTCGCGTAGATTTATTTGAAGACAAAGTCGTAAAGAAGTATTTNACGTCTTTAAACACTAAAGTAAATTTCAAAAGTAAAATGAAAGATAAATTCACTTGTGAGATTGTATTAATAATCAGTAATAAAAATTTAACGTATATTCAACCTACCGAGCAGTCGCTTAATATGATTAGTAATGAATTACACCCTAAGAACTCACCTTGCAAAGGTAATTAAACAAAGGAAATCCAGACAATGTTTTTTTAACAAAAAAACAGGTAGTTTCTAAAGATATTTAATCAAAAAAAAGAGGCAAAATTGCTGATTTTTTTCTTGATATTAGCAACAATCACAAGTTGAGCAATTACATGAATCACATTGACAATTGTTGTTTGAGCAATTTTTACAATTGCACACTTTACAGTCACAGTTTTTGCATTTACATGTATTCATAACTATAAGATTAAAGGTTAAACAATACAACAAATAGTTGGTAAGACTATTCGCCCTCCTCTTATTCTAACGAAAATTTTAACTTTTTGTTTCTACTTCGTTTACCTCAATAGGGAGTGTATTTCATCTTCAATGTTGGAGTTCTTGAGAATTGATGATATTTATATAAATAAAGTAAACATCCCTATTTACAATAGGAAACTATTCTAACAAAATAAAGGTTCAACTAGATGATGTTTAAAACACAATTTCCAAAATCNATAACATTAGTTCTATAACAAATAGCGTTTTTAACTACTTTTCAATTGGTGACTTCTACGTTAAAACCCAAATAACGAATAGTAATTATTACATCACTAACAACTCTAACCGCGCTAAGTCGTCCTAAAACTCACCTAGTTTAGCTTTTAGTCCCCCTTCATAACCGTATGCTGCAGTGATGTTTGTAAATTTACAAGCTAATTAAAATTATAACATAAAAACATCCTTTCCTCCGCCAGGTCATTGCTTTTGTTCTAAATATCACTGCCAAACCTTTTTTTGGTAAAATGGTCTATTCTTTAAAAAAAGGATTTATTTAATAAGATGATAATTTTCAATAAAATCTCATTTAATTCTCAATAACGACCATCCAGAGATAGGCTCAAGTCTATTATATTTTTTTTCTGAAATTTCATTGAGATAAAAACTGCCATCTCTCAAAAACCAAAAAAACGATTTTCGAGGGTGCTTTTCGTAATAATAAGAAACTTCAGCATCATAGGTTCGCTTCACGAGCCTTCCTTTCTTATTTGTAATAAAAAAGTCTGATCTCCATATTACATCTGTAGTATCGAAATTTAAAATNAAAGAATCTAAATCAGATGAAAAACTTTTAGAATAATAACCCAAGTTGTATTCAACCTGAGACTCTAAAGTAGTTTTCATTAAAGACATTACACGTGTTGAATCCTCATCATAAGTAAGAACTGAATACCAAACTGAATCCAAGTGAAT
>JGI26273J51734_10001545_pt1 | contig 12110 bp, 11 predicted proteins | sample SaaInlV_125m_DNA_FD_51734 | JGI IMG/M metagenome (IMG submission 51734) | reverse complement strand
TTGTGCTAGATGCAGCGCCGCCGAGAGGCCGGTAAACCCCGCCCCCACAATAGCCACATCCGCCGAGACATCGGCCTGCAGCTCTGGACAGGGCGCAGAAGGATTGGCAGTGGCCGACCAGAGGGAGTTGGCAATTACAGGCTCTTCATTTTGAATCATTGCCGCGCGCCTTCATGATATGAATATGCAGATTTTGTGGCGCATCCGAGCGCGCCACTCAAGAAAAATCCACCACTCAAAGTCCTAAAAAGGCGCGTCGCCAACCGTATCGGCACTTTGGATATATTGTGCCACAACCTTCTTTGAGCCCGCCTTGTCAAATTCAATGTCCAGCTTGTCGCCCTCAATGGTCAGCACTTCGCCATAGCCAAATTTTTGGTGAAACACGCGGTCGCCCACACAAAAGGCCGAAACTGCTGTCATATCGATGGTCATATGGCTGGCTTGTGCCGGTTGGCGCATTCCGCGTTGACTGCTGCGCTCTTGCAAGCGGCGCCAGCCGGGGGAATTATACACATCCGCTTTGCTGGCCCGTTCAAATATCGTGCTGCCCGCCGCCTCCTGCACCGCAGGGTTGGCGCTTGAGGCCTTACCGGCGGCTCCGAAACTGCCACCATAAAGCCCGGGCGGCGTCAGCACATCCACATGCGCACTTGGCAACTCGTCAATAAACCGGCTTGGCAAAGCCGATTGCCACTGCCCATAGACCCGGCGATTTGCGGCAAAAGAAATCGTGCAAATTTCTTCCGCGCGGGTGATGCCCACATAGGCCAGGCGCCGCTCCTCCTCCAATCCCTTAAGACCGCTTTCATCCATTGAACGCTGCGAGGGAAAGAGACCATCTTCCCAACCGGGCAAAAACACCATCGGAAATTCGAGGCCCTTGGCCGCGTGCAGTGTCATAATCGAGACCTTTGCCCCATCCGATTGCTGTTCATTGTCCATGATCAGGCTGACATGCTCCAAAAACCCTTGCAGATTNTCAAACCCTTCCAAAGCCTTGACCAGNTCTTTGAGGTTTTCCAANCGCCCNGGCGCCTCTGGCGTTTTGTCATTTTGCCAATGGGTGGTGTAGCCACTTTCATCGAGGATGATTTCCGCCAGCTCAACATGAGTATCGGCCTGCTGACGAATCTGCGCGTGCCAGCGGTCAATGCCATCGATCAGGCGCGCCAATTCCACGGCACCCTTGCCGCCCAAATCTTTTGCCGCCAGCAATATCCGCGCGCCCTCCACCAAAGACACGCCATTGCTGCGGGCAGCGGTTTGGATTTTCTGCTGCGCCTTGTCGCCCAGCCCACGCTTGGGCGTGTTGACGATGCGTTCAAAGGCCAAATCGTCATNGGTGCTGACCGCCAGACGAAAATAGGCCATAGCATCTCGGATTTCCATCCGCTCNTAAAACCTGGGNCCGCCAATCACACGATAGGGCAGACCGATGGTCAAAAAGCGATCCTCAAAAGCGCGCATTTGATGGGAGGCGCGCACCAAAATCGCCATACGATCGAGATCAAAGGCCGCTTGTCCCCGCGTGCCGCGCTGCGCCGCCTCGATCTCCTCGCCAATCCAGCGCGCCTCTTCCTCGCCATCCCAATGGCCAATCAGCCGCAGCTTTTCGCCCTCTTCCTTTTCGGTCCAAAGCGTCTTGCCCAAACGGCCTTTATTGCCATCAATCACCGCGCTGGCCGCAGCCAGAATATGCGGCGTGGAGCGGTAGTTCTGCTCCAGACGCACCACATGCGCACCGGGAAAATCTGTCTCAAACCGCAAAATATTCCCGACTTCCGCACCGCGCCAGCCATAAATCGATTGATCATCATCGCCAACGCAGCAAATATTCTGATGCCCCTGCGCCAAGAGCCTGAGCCACAAATATTGCGCCACATTGGTGTCTTGATATTCGTCCACCAAAATATAGCGAAAAAACCTCTGGTATTGTGCCAAGACTTCGCTGTGTTCTTGTAAAATTGTCACCACATGCAACAGCAAGTCACCAAAATCTGCAGCATTCAATTCGCGCAAACGTCTTTGATATTGCCCGTAGAGCTCAACGCCCTTGTGATCATAAGCGCCCGCCTCAGAGGCTGGAACTTGCCCCGGCGTCCAAGCTCGGTTTTTCCAGCCGTCAATGATGCTTGCCAATTGCCGTGCCGGCCAGCGTTTGTCGTCAATCTGCGCCGCGGCGATCAATTGCTTCATCAACCGCAGCTGATCGTCGCTGTCCAGAATGGTGAAATTGCTTTTCAGCCCCGCCAATTCCGCATGACGGCGTAGGATTTTCACACAGATTGAGTGAAAGGTGCCCATCCAAGGCATGCCCTCCACCTGACCAATCAAATGGCTCACCCGATCTTTCATCTCACGCGCAGCCTTATTGGTAAAGGTGACCGCGAGAATTTCATGGGGGNGCGCCGTGCCGGTATTGAGCAAATGCGCGATGCGGGCGGTGAGCGCTTTGGTCTTACCTGTCCCTGCCCCCGCCAGCATCAACACAGGTCCGCCGAGCTGCTCCACCGCCGCGCGCTGCGCTGGATTGAGCCCATCCATATAGGGCGTCGGACGGGCAGCCATGGCCATTTGACTCAAGCTGGGGGAGGCGGCGGCCTCAAAGGCCTCTGATTCATCAAAACTGCTCATGCAGGTAATCTAGCGTCATTTGCGCCAAAGTGAAACAATTGTTCGCGTTGTGTTCTTATGTTTTCTTAAAAATACAAAGCAAAGCGAAAATAAGGCTTAAACTCGCAATTTAAATGATGTAAGCGCTTGCATATGGATCTTAACTCAAAATNCCCCGCCATTTCCGACCTGCGCTCCAAAGCGCGCAAGAGAATTCCGCATTTTGCTTGGGAATATCTCGACAGCGCCACGGGTGATGAAAGCACATTGCATCGCAATCGCTCCGCCTTGGACGCGATTCATTTTGTCCCGCGCGGGCTGCGCGGCGAAATCAAACCGCAATTGGCGACGGAATTTCTTGGCAAATCCTATTCCGCCCCCTTCGGCATTGCGCCAGTTGGCATGTCAGGCTTGATGTGGCCCGGCGCGGAAAAAACGCTGGCCGGGTTTGCTGCGGGCGCAAAAATCCCCTACGGCATGTCAACGGTTGCGACCACAACACCCGAAGACGTAGCCCCCTNTCTGGGCGATATGGGTTGGTTTCAGATGTACCCGCCGCGCGATGAGGCCATTCGCAATGATATGATCCAGCGGGTGAAAAATGCGGGCTTTACCACTTTGGTCGTGACCATCGACGTGCCAGCTCAATCGCGGCGCGAACGGCAAATACGCGGCGGGCTGGTGCAGCCTCCCCGCCTCACCCCCCGCATTTTGGCGCAGGTGGCCGGCTGTCCTGAATGGGCGCTGCGCACAGCCCTCAACGGCAAGCCACGCATGAAAATGATTGAAACCTACGGCAAGGCGGTCATGGAAAGCGTGGCCTCCCTGCCCTCGAACAACCACGTCGGATATCTGCTGCGCACCGCACCCGATCACAGCTATGTGAAGCTTTTGCGGGACGCTTGGGATGGACCCTTAATTGTCAAAGGCGTGATGTGCCCCGATGACGCGGCGCCTTTGGAGGGGCTTGGCGTGGATGCGGTTTGGGTCTCCAACCACGCAGGCCGGCAATTTGCCGGAAGCCCGGCAGCGATTGACATGCTGCCAGCCGTCAAAGCGGCGACCAATCTACCGCTCATTTTCGACAGCGGCATTGAGGGGGGATTGGACATGCTGCGGGCGCTCGCATTGGGCGCAGATTTCGTCATGATGGGTCGGTCTTGGCACTATGCGCTTGGGGCCATTGGCGCAAAAGGTCCAGCGCATTTATACGATATGTTGGTGGATGATCTAAATTCAAATATGATCCAAATTGCAGCAACCCATTTGAGTGATTTACCGGATTTGCTCCATAAATATTGACATATTCGCATATTTCACCGGATCGGAACTTGAATTTTACAGACGTAAAAATCTGTAAAAAGAGCGAATTTTGATGAGAATAACTTAAAAAACAATTTGTAACCGTGGGAATTCTGGCTTTAAATGCTGCAANTGCATTGTAGCGAGGAATACCCATGGCCGACTTCAAAAAAATCCTGATTGCCAATCGCGGTGAAATCGCAATTCGCATCATGCGCGCGGCAAATGAATTGGGCAAGCGCACGGTGGCCGTCTATGCCGAAGAGGACAAGCTCGGCCTGCATCGTTTCAAGGCAGATGAAGCCTATAAGATCGGCGAAGGCCTAGGGCCAGTGGCCGCCTATTTGAGCATTGAGGAAATTTTGCGCGTGGCCAAGGCATGCGGCGCGGATGCGATCCATCCCGGCTATGGTCTTCTGTCCGAGAACCCCGATTTTGTAGATGCCTGTACCGCAGCGGGCATTGCCTTTATCGGCCCGAAGGCGGAAACCATGCGCCAGCTGGGCGACAAGGCCAGCGCGCGCCGCGTGGCGATTGAGGCACAAGTGCCGGTTGTTCCCGCCACTGATGTGCTNGGCACTGATATGGATGCAATCCGAGCAGAGGCGGCAAAAATTGGCTACCCATTGATGCTCAAAGCCAGCTGGGGTGGCGGCGGACGCGGTATGCGGCCGATATATAATGCTGAGGAGTTGGAAGAGAAGGTTTTAGAAGGCCGGCGTGAAGCCGAGGCGGCCTTTGGCAATGGTGAGGGCTATCTGGAGCGGATGATCCAACGGGCGCGCCATGTGGAAGTGCAAATCTTGGGCGATAAATTCGGCGAGATCTATCATCTCTTTGAGCGCGATTGCTCGGTTCAACGCCGCAACCAAAAAGTCGTTGAGCGCGCGCCGGCCCCCTATCTGACCGAGGCACAGCGGGCTGAGATTTGCGCTCTGGGNAAGAAAATCTGCGCCCATGTAAATTATGAATGCGCTGGAACCGTTGAGTTCTTGATGGATATGGACAGCCAGGAATTTTATTTCATTGAGGTTAACCCACGGGTGCAGGTGGAGCATACGGTGACAGAAGAGGTCACCGGCATCGACATCGTACGGGCGCAAGTCCTCATAGCAGAGGGAAAACCTCTGGCCGAAGCCACCGGCACGGCCAGCCAAGACGATGTGCGGCTGGACGGCCATGCCATTCAATGCCGCGTGACCACGGAAGATCCGTCAAATAATTTCATCCCAGATTACGGTCGCATCACCGCCTATCGCGGCGCGACGGGTATGGGGATTCGCCTGGATGGCGGCACGGCCTATTCGGGCGCTGTGATTACCCGCTATTATGACAGCCTGCTGGAAAAGGTCACCGCTTGGGCGCCCACCCCTGAGGCGGCCATTGCGCGTATGGACCGGGCGTTACGCGAATTTAGGATTCGCGGGGTCAGCACCAATATCGCCTTTGTGGAAAACCTACTCAAACATCCCACCTTCCTAAATTACGAATATACCACCAGCTTTATCGACAAGACGCCTGATCTGTTTAAATTCAGCAAGCGGCGCGATCGGGCCACCAAGATCTTGACCTATATTGCGGATATTACGGTCAACGGACATCCTGAGACCCAAGGTCGAGCCCTTCCGGCCAGCGATTTGAAGCCGCCGAAAGCTCCAATCGCCGCCCGTGACCGCGCGCAGGGCACCAAGGATATTCTGACCGCGCAGGGTCCAAAGGGTCTGGCCGATTGGATGAAAGCGCAAGACCGCCTCTTGCTGACCGACACCACCATGCGCGATGGGCATCAATCGCTTTTGGCGACCCGTATGCGCAGCCATGACATGGTCAAAATTGCTCCGGCCTATGCGGCGGGCCTGCCTGGGCTTTTTTCGGTTGAATGCTGGGGCGGCGCGACCTTTGATGTCGCCTATCGCTTTTTGCAAGAATGCCCTTGGCAGCGGTTGCGCGATCTACGCGCCGCCATGCCCAATGTCATGACCCAGATGCTTTTGCGCGCCAGTAATGGGGTGGGCTATACCAACTACCCCGATAATGTGGTGCAATTCTTTGTGCGCCAAGCCGCACAGACGGGTGTGGACGTCTTCCGTGTTTGACAGCCTCAATTGGGTGGAAAATATGCGCGTCGCCATGGATGCGGTGATCGAAGCGGATCGGGTCTGCGAAGGCACAATCTGCTACACCGGTGATATTCTTAATCCTGACCGGGCGAAATATGATCTAAAGTATTATGTCTCTATGGCCAAAGAGTTGGAGGCTGCGGGCGCGCATGTGCTGGGTCTCAAGGATATGGCCGGTCTGCTAAAACCTGCGGCGGCCAAGGCTTTGATTGGCGCGCTCAAGCAAGAAGTTGGCCTGCCCATTCATTTCCATACCCATGACACCTCAGGCATTTCGGGCGCCACAGTGCTGGCCGCCGCAGAGGCCGGCGTCGATGCTGTGGACGCCGCAATGGATGCCTTTGCGGGCGGCACCTCACAGCCCGCTTTGGGCTCCATCGTAGAGGCTTTGGCCCATACTGAGCGTGACACCGGCTTAGATATTGCTGAAATTCGCAAGATCAGCAGCTATTGGGAGCAAGTCCGCGCGCAATACAGCGCTTTTGAAAGTGGGNTACAAGCGCCCGCCTCTGAGGTCTACCTCCATGAAATGCCCGGTGGCCAATTTACCAACCTGAAAGCCCAGGCCCGCTCATTGGGATTGGAAGATCGCTGGGAGGATGTGGCGCAGACCTATGCAGATGTGAACCAAATGTTCGGCGATATTGTAAAGGTGACGCCCAGCTCGAAAGTTGTCGGCGACATGGCCCTGATGATGGTCGCGCAGGGATTGACCCGCGCCGAGGTCGAAGATCCCGCACTCGATGTGGCCTTCCCTGACAGCGTGGTCGATATGATACGCGGCAATCTCGGACAGCCCCCCGGCGGGTTTCCCGCAGGCATTTCTGCCAAAGTTCTCAAGGGGCAGCCCCCTATGACCGAGCGGCCGGGGAAATCCATGCCAGCCGCCGACCTTGAGGCCTTGCGTGCTGAAGTCAGCGCGCTTTTGGAGGGCAAACAGGTCGATGATGAGGATTTGAACGGCTATTTGATGTATCCAAAGGTGTTCCTTGATTACATGGGCCGTCACCGAACCTACGGCCCTGTGCGAACTCTGCCCACCCAAACCTTCTTTTATGGGATGCAGCCCGGTGAGGAAATCACCGCTGAGATTGACCCCGGCAAAACCCTTGAAATCNTGCTGCAAGCTGTCGGCGAAACCAATGACGAGGGCGATGCGCGGGTGTTCTTTGAGCTGAACGGGCAGCCCCGCGTGATCCGCGTGCCCAATCGTAAGGTGAAATCCACAACCGCCGCCCGGCCCAAAGCCGAAAATGGCAATGCCAATCACATCGGAGCGCCCATGCCCGGCGTTGTCGCCTCTGTGGCAGCNCATACTGGAGCGCAGGTGCGCGCTGGGGATTTGCTGCTGACCATTGAGGCGATGAAAATGGANACCGGCCTNCATGCGGAGCGCGACGCGGTGATCAAAGCNCTGCATGTCACCCCCGGTGCGCAGATTGATGCTAAGGATTTGCTGATCGAATTTGAATAGGTAACTTGCCCCGCGAGGAGGGCCGTATGACTGCAAAACTCCTATTGATGTCCGACATTCACATCACNGAGCCGGGCACACAGATCATTGGTTTAGATCCATCTGCCCGGTTTCGGCGCTGCTTGGATCATGCCGCCCAGCATCATGCGGATGCCGCCCATCTCTTCCTTATGGGCGATTTGACCCATCATGGATGGTGTCTCTCAATATAAGGCTTTAAAACAATGTCTTGCGGATCAGCCCTTCCCTGTCACGCTCATGCTGGGCAATCATGACCGGCGCAAGGCATTTGCCGAAGTCTTCCCAGAGCTTGCCGCCGGGTTTCGCCANGGTCGTCACCGCTTTGGCGATACCGATGTGCTCTATCTCGACACGCTGGATGAACAAGCCCGCGACCGNCACAGCGGGCACCTTTGCCTCGAGCGTCTGGACTGGTTGAAAACCGAGCTGGAGGCAGGCAAAGGGCCGCTGATCATCTTATCGCATCACCACATGCTGCGCTCCGGGTTTGATGGAATGGATGCCATCCATCTTAGAAACGGCACCGAAGTGGCCGATCTGATCGCCGCCTCCGGCCGCTGCCAGATGGTCATCAACGGCCATATTCATAGGATTATTGTGTCCTCCTACCGCGGTGTCACCCACGCGATGATCAAAAGCCCTTGCCATCAAATGCCTATGGTTCTGGGCGCTGGGGCCTCAAGTCTCTCTGTCGCGGAACCGGGCGGCTATGGGGTTTTACTTTTGGATCCAATCTCGCCACTGCTGCATCATGTGGATGTTGACCTGCCGGAATGTCCCGTCGCATTCGACGCCGAGTCCTAGCGTAAGATCCAGCAAAGCGGCTCAGGCAAAAATAATCTGACAATTATGGCATTTTACCCCTTGCAGGACAAAGCCACTGGGGCTATTTCAGCCTCACCAAACGGATGCGGGCGTAGCTCAGGGGTAGAGCATAACCTTGCCAAGGTTAGGGTCGAGAGTTCGAATCTCTTCGCCCGCTCCAATTGGTCAAAAACACCCGCGCATGGCGCGGGTTTTTTTATGCCTCATCGCAGGTGTCGATCTTCCTGTGTATTTTGCATCACATCTGCCCCCATATGCACATAAAATCCGCACAGTGTTATGCGTTCAGCACATAGCGGTAATGCAACCTTAAGTGTTGTTGCGCTGCAGCATTTTTCGCTACAAAGGTGACAGCTAAAATTTCCTCCCGAAATCGAAGCATAGACTGGCGGTATCTTTGGGTACCGCCTTTTTTTTGTCAAAAACCCTAGGCCGCCCCCACAGATGCAGCACTTGTCACGCTTGCCCCTTCTCAACAGCCCGCAAGCCGATTATAAGGCCCCGGAACATAAAGGGTAGACCATGCGCAAAGTCCACATTTCCCGCGATACCGCAGAGACCAAAATCTCAGTCGAGCTCAATCTCGATGGCAGCGGCCTCTATGACAATCAGACCGGCGTCGGCTTTTTCGACCACATGCTCGATCAATTGGCGCGTCATGCTTTGATGGACATGACCGTGCGCTGCACCGGAGATTTGCACATTGATGACCATCACACGGTAGAAGATGTGGGCATTGCCTTGGGTCAGGCATTGACCCAGGCACTCGGCGATAAACGCGGCATTCGGCGCTACGGCGATTGCCTGCTGGCTATGGATGACGCATTGGTGCGCTGCGCGCTCGATCTCTCGGGCCGCCCCTATTTGGTTTGGAATCTTGATCTGCCAACCCAAAAAATCGGCAATTTCGACACAGAATTGGTGCGTGAATTTTTTCAAGCCTTCTCGACCCACGGCGGCATGACCCTGCATGTCGATAAATTGCATGGCATCAACAGCCACCATATTGCGGAGGCGGCCTTTAAATCTGTCGCCCGCGCGCTGCGCGATGCGCTGGAAACCGATCCACGCAAATCTGATGCGATTCCTTCGACCAAGGGCAGCCTCTAAGCTCATGCTGACAGCCTTAATCGATTATGAGAGCGGAAATTTGCATTCAGCGCAAAAAGCCTTTGAACGCATGGCGGCGGAATTGCCCAATGAAGAGGTGATTGTCACTTCCGATCCTGAAGTGCTGCGCCGCGCGGACCGGCTGGTCTTGCCCGGTGATGGCGCCTTTCCCGCCTGCAAAGCGGCCTTGGTGGAAAAAATTGGCCTCTATGAGGCTCTGCTCGAGGCAGTAGAAGCAGAGGCCAAACCCTTTTTGGGCATTTGCGTCGGGATGCAGATGATGGCAAGCTTTGGCCATGAATATCAAACCACCCCGGGCTTAGATTGGATCGCGGGAGATATCCGGCCCATTAAACCGACCGACCCCAGGCTGAAAGTGCCACATATGGGCTGGAACGATCTGGTGATTACGGGTGCGCACCCGGTTCTGGCGGGGCTGAAAAATGGCGATCACGCTTATTTTGTGCATTCCTATCACTTTGTCCTGCAGGACGTGACCCAAAGATTGGCACATGTGGACTATGACGGTGAAATCTCTGCGATTGTCAGCTCTGGCACACGCATCGGCATGCAGTTCCATCCGGAGAAAAGCCAAGGCACCGGGCTTCGCCTGATCTCAAATTTTCTCAATTGGCGCCCCTAGTGGCCCGACTTTACGCAAGGCGAGACCCTATGATCCTTTATCCCGCAATTGACCTCAAAGACGGCCAAGCCGTGCGCCTTTACAAGGGCGAAATGGACCAGGCCACTGTGTTCAACGACAGCCCCGCTGATCAAGCTCTGGCCTTCGAGCAGGCCGGCTGCAGCTGGATTCATCTGGTGGATCTCAATGGTGCCTTTGCCGGCACACCTGTGAATGACGCCAGCGTGCGCGATATTCTCTCCAAGGTGTCCGTGCCCTGCCAACTGGGCGGCGGAATACGCGATATGGCAACGATAGCAACTTGGATTGATCTTGGGTTGTCACGGGTCATCCTCGGCACCGTGGCCGTTGAGGATCCCGCTTTGGTGCGCGAAGCCGCTAAGGCGTTTCCAGGGAAAATTGCCGTGGGGCTCGATGCCCGCGACGGCCGCGTGGCGACCCGTGGCTGGGCCACTGAGACCGATATTATGGTGACAGATTTGGCCAAGCAGTTTGAACAAGACGGCATTGCCGCGATTATCTATACAGATATCAACCGCGATGGGGCCATGGGCGGGCCAAATATCGCCGCCACCGAAGCCTTGGCGCGCGCCGTGTCCATCCCAGTGATTGCCTCGGGCGGGGTTTCCAGCCTGCAAGATCTACGCGAATTGAAGGCCACGGGCGTGATCTCCGGCGCCATTTCAGGGCGCGCCCTCTATGATGGGGCGATTGATTTNCCGCAAGCTTTGGCGGCGCTGGCATGACCCAGAGCGCGCGCGCAGGAGNCAGATCATGCTAAAAACTCGGATCATACCTTGCTTGGATGTGGCCGAGGGCCGCGTGGTGAAAGGGGTTAATTTTGTCGATTTGGTCGATGCAGGCGACCCGGTAGAGGCGGCGCGGGCCTATGATGCGGCAGGGGCCGATGAATTGTGCTTTCTTGACATCAAGGCCACCCATGAAAATCGCGGCACGCTGTTTGATCTGGCCCGGCGCACAGCCGAGCAATGTTTCATGCCCCTGACCGTCGGCGGCGGCGTGCGCAGCCCGGCAGATGTGCGCAACCTACTTCTGGCCGGCGCAGATAAGGTCAGCTTCAATTCTGCCGCTGTGGCAGATCCCGATGTCATTGCCCAATCTGCCAATCATTTTGGCAGCCAATGTATTGTTGTGGCGATTGACGCCAAAACCGTCTCGCCCGGAAAATGGGAAATTTTCACCCATGGCGGGCGGCGCGCCACTGGGATTGACGCGATAGAATTTGCCCGCACAGTGGTCTCAAAGGGCGCTGGTGAAATACTGCTCACCTCAATGGATCGCGACGGCACGCGCGCGGGCTTCAATCTGCCCCTGACCCGCGCCATATCTGACGCGGTATCGGTGCCTGTCATTGCTTCGGGTGGGGTGGGCAATTTGGATCACCTGGTCGAGGGGGTCACCCAAGGGGGCGCGAGCGCNGTNTTGGCCGCGTCAATTTTCCATTTTGGAGATTTTACCATTCAAGAGGCCAAAGCCCATATGGCCGCAGCTGGAATTCCGATGAGGATGTCATGATATTACACGAGCTGGAACAGACCATCATTGCGCGCAAATCCGCAGACCCCAGCAGCAGCTGGACGGCGCAACTCTTGTCAAAGGGTCCGGATAAATGCGCCGAGAAATTTGGGGAAGAAGCTGTTGAGGCGCTGATTGAGGCTGTTAAGGGAGATCACGCAGCGCTCACATCTGAGGCGGCCGATGTGCTGTATCACCTTCTGGTGATGCTGGCTTCTCGTGATGTCGCCTTGGACGATGTTTTGGCCGAGCTGTCCCGCCGCACAGCCCAGTCCGGCCTTGAAGAAAAAGCCCATCGCTAGGCCAGTTTGCGTTACCGACAGGTGACCGCATAAAGACCAACGGCCGCAGCATTGGAGACATTGAGAGAGCCAAATCCCCCGGCCGCTGAAATTTTCACCAAAGCATCACAAGTGTCCTTCGTGCGGTCCCGCAGGCCCGGTCCTTCAGCCCCAAGCACCAG
>JGI26273J51734_10001531_pt1 | contig 12163 bp, 7 predicted proteins | sample SaaInlV_125m_DNA_FD_51734 | JGI IMG/M metagenome (IMG submission 51734) | reverse complement strand
ATCATCTGCATCATCTACGTATAAAATTGAAACACTTGATAGTGTACCATTGTTAAAAGCTATTTTACCTGCACCCGGATCAGCATCAGAAGTTGAATTACTAAACGTCATTGCAAGTTGTGAATTAGTACCTGCTGCTCCAGTAGCACCAGTAGAACCTGTTGATCCTGTAGAACCTGTTGAACCTGTATCTCCTTTATTACCTGATCTTGAAAAATGTACTGATAGTTCGTCAGCAGCTGAAAAAGTATTATTACTTGCTACATGAGTAACTGCTAGTTTGACATAACCCGAAGCATCTGTAGAAGCACCTGTAATATTAAACCTAGCATAAGTTGATCTATCATTAATGTCATAGATCATTAAGTTACCTCTAATCGTAGATGTGCTATCATCCCACGTTAAAATATCTGCTGAAACTGTAACACCATTAGAATCAGCATCATCTATAAATATAACAGTAGCCGATGCGTATGTTCCATTATTAAATGCTATCTCTCCAGCACCCGGGTCTGCATCAGATGTACCTGTATCAAACTTATAGAAATATCCGGGTATTGCACCATCTTCTCCACTTGCTACAAATGAAATAAAAAATGTATCATCGTTAGTAAAAGTACCTGCACTATCAATGTAAACTAATGAAACTTTACTATAACCAGTAGCATTTGTTATCCCACCAGTTACTTTAAATACCATCCAAGTATCTAATGAATTAGCTTTTGAAATTCTTATTCTTCCTCTGTTAGTATCATTACCTGCAACATCATCCCAAGATTTAATCCATGCTTCTACGTTTGTTCCATTAAATTCTAAATCATCAATGTACATGATTGTAGCACTAGCAATCGTTGTGTTATTTAATCTAAATTTTCCTGCTCCCGGATCAGAATCTGTTGTTGTTGTTGAATATTGAAATAAAGCTGAATCTCCACCAGCTGGTAAAAAGTCAGCTACTGTTGTTAAATTACCATCGCTATCAAACCCTAAAGTTTTACTAGCTCTTGTTGTTGCACTATCTGTAAATTCTGAAGATGCGATAGTGTTTGTTCTTGAAACTTTAAATGATCTGTCCAACTCTTCTTGCATTTGCTGAGTTGTCATAGTAGCACGATCCAAACCCTCTTCGTGTGTCTCCGCAGGGAATGGATCATTAGCGATATAATCTATCGCTTGGGTTTGCGGGACATTCCTAATTAAAACAACTGTCTCTGTAGCGGTTGGTATATCACTAGATTCAAATACTACATTACCCCCAGTAGCACTTCCTACACCTGTTATTGTGTAGTCAGTTGTTAATGTTTTAGTTGTCTCTGTTCCTGTGGCTGATCTAATAATAACTTGTAGATCAGACGATGCAAATATTTTAAATCCATAAACAAAAGTATCATTACTTCCGTCTCCTGAATAACTATTTTTTACTGTTGTGCTTGATACTGTCATAGTTAAAAACCTTTAAACTGTGTTGATGGTTTTGTAAATAAAAATTCTTGATTATACTCTCTTTTCATTCTTTGTTCCACTCTACTTAAACCACCCGGATTTACTGTCTCCATGATTTGATAACCTATTGTATAGTCGAAAGCCTGTTTAATGTAAAACAAATTTAAAAAAGGTATATTAGACATTACGGCTCTGTAAGCTGCTTTACCTGCTTTACCACCTTCTAACTTTGCACCATAAATAAGTGCTAGTAAAACATCTGTTGCTGTTAATGGAACTGGTCCTACAAGTCCAGAAAGAATTGATCCAGCATCTCTTTGTTCTTTAAATAAAACATCTCCGTAAATACCTAAACCACCACCTTGTAAAAAAGCTGCTAATACTGTTGATAATTTTTTTGGGTCTCTTCTTCCTTTTCCTCTTAAAAAATCTTTTGCTGTCATAGATGCATAACCCAAAAATCCAGACATAATTATTAAAGCACTTAAACCTCTAATCCCTCTACCTATATCTCCTTTGTTACGACCTTTAAAATAATCCATATCTCTACCTACAACTTTTTGTACAATAGATATTGGAAATGCTTTAAATTGACCCACAAATCTTATTGCTTCTCCCCATGTTGTTCCAGCTAAAGCTCCTTGTGTCATTGTTCCTTTGACTNTAGCATCAGGTTCTATTACTGCATAAATTGATCTATCTAATAATATACCAGATACAGAATTTTTAAATTTTTCTTTTTCAATTCTTAATTGTCTTTCAGTTAAATTATCTACACCTCTTATTTTTTTAATATCAGCATCAGACATTTGATCTAATAAAGCAATGTTAATAAATTCTTTACCATCATCTGCTTGTTCCATGGCAGTTTTTCTAATTACATCCCATTTAGTTGCATCAATATCATATAGTTTAAACAAATTTTGTAATTTGTAATTTAATTTACCAAATTCTAAATTTTTTTGTTTTGCAAAATAATTAGCTAAACCTAACATTGACCCTTCTTTTAAAGTGTTAGTCCACCAAGAAAGTAAATTGTATTTAAAAAAAGTTCTTTGTGTTCTAGTCCAACCTTTACTTAAGTTATCTCCTACTTGATTTCTAGCAGACATATCATAAATAGTACTATCCGCTACAAATCCTAATGCTTCAGCTATTTCTTTTTTTCTTTTTGTATTTTTAATTCTTCCTAAACTTGCTAGAGCTTCACCCATACCACCTAAATATGATCTACCTTGGTAATTTAATTCTGAACCATAAATACCTACATCTGCCATTGCAGAAATTGTTGCACCACCTAGTTTTGCCATTGATGCTATAGACCTTGCTATTGCAGAGTATTTTGCTACACCAAAATTTTCTACAGTATATATTGAACCATCCACTACTTTCATCCATTTAGCAAATGGTCTATATGATTTAGTGCTACCAGATTCTTTACCTGCATCTGTTTGTCTTTTATGTACTGTTTCTAATATTCTTTTAAAATTTTTCTCTGGTGTAGTGCCTAATGTATCTAATATTCCAATATTTCTTCCAGCTGTTTGTAGTCCAGAAAAATACGATTCTTTTAAATTACCTGCACCAAATTTTTGATTATAGTCGAACCAATCATTTGCAGTTTTAAAGTGTAATATTCTTTTAGGAGCTGAACCTTTGGCTACATCTTTTGATCTTGAACCATAAGCACTAGCTACACCATCTGCTATTTGATATTTGTTACCTACCAAGGTGCTATAAATTTGTTGTAAAAATTCATCCGCATTATCTGTATTTGCAAATGTTCTGTCTGCATCTAATTTTTGACTTACATAATCTTTCCATGCTTTATAATTTTTAGCATAATTAATGTCTTGTTTTGTTTTTAAAGTAGTATCAATTTCAATTTCATTTAATTTTAAACCTAAAACTTTTGCAGCATCTCTAACAGTATAAGGATCATGTGATTGCTTAACAATATAACCCCAGATTCTAGGAATATTTGCACCTCTATCATTTAACTTTTGTCTTACCATTTCAGAGTACTCTTCCATAATTTCAGCAATCTTAATAATAGTAGGATTTTTTTCTGTAATAGGTGGCTTAAGTCCTGCTTGTTCTTCTATTGCTGTTTTTTGTGCAGAGAGTTCTGCAATAGTATTAGTAACTCTTCTTTGAGTTTCTATTTCATCTATACCTTCTAATCCTTTGTCAAAAAATTCATCAACTTTTGCTAATCTTAATTTAGTATTGAATCCAGCAATGAGTTGATTAACAGTAGCATTTTGTTGCACAGATACTGAAGCTCTTGAAGCTGCAACTCTTTCATTAGAACCTACCATAATAGAAATTAAACCTTCTTGTGGATTATCAGGAAATTCTTTTAAAACAAACTCTGTATATTTTCTTACTTTAATTTCATTTTCTAAAGCATTTCTTTTATTTATTTTTTTTTGTAATTTAATTTGTTCTGAAACTTCTTTAGATACTTTATCAACATTAATCTCATCAAGACTAGAAAGTTTTTTTTCTGCAATAGCTTCTTTAATTAATCCTACAATTTCTTCTTTTTTAGTTCCAGCAATAGAAGATTTCTTTAATAAATTTTCTACTCGTATTAAACATTTATCTGCCATAACTACCTTCCGTTTCTACAGTTAATAAAATCAGTAACGACTTCATCTAATTCTTTAGATTTTGTATTAAGTTCATCTAGTTCTTCTGTAGCTTTTTTTACTTCTACATCTTCTGCAAATTTAATCTTTAATGGTTCTTGAGTTACTTTAAGTGTATCTAGTTGTGAAGATAATAAATCTATTTCTGAATCTTTTTGTATCGGTGTTTTATTTTCAACAGTTTTTTCTACAGTATTTAATTCTACTTCATCAAATGAAGGTTTAGGTCTAGCTGTAATTTCTGGTGTAGGTGAACTGTCTTTAGCAGTTCTTAAAATAGGATCAGAATTAACAATAGCAGATGTGTCTACCGGTCTGTCTGAATATAAATCTCCAAGAGATTTTTTTAACAATAGTTGTCTTGTTCTTGGGTCTGTTTTTTCTAACTTTAACATTAAGTCTCCATTTTCTGGAAAATACTCTTTATATAAATTTAATTCTGGTTCGACTTCATCTGATCTAATGTTTAAATCTTTTCTACCTTGTTTAACTTTTTCTCTAAATTTATTAAATTTTCTTGCAGTATTTATATCTCTAATTTTACCAACACCTACATGAAGTCCACCACCTAAAATAGAACCAAAAGTAATATTCATAAAACTATCTCTTAAATCATAATCAGCTTGAACTCTTTGTGCTGTAGAATAAACAATAGGTTCTACTAATGCTGCACCAAAAGCACCTTCTGTTACACCTCTTGCTAATCTTGCTGTTCTCAAACTACTTCTAGCAACAAGTCTGGCAAAATTACCTTGTCCAACAATAGGAATAAAAGATGCACCTATATTAACAAAGTCTGCCATACTTACCGCTAAACCTGTTCCAAATTTTGCAGCACCTACATAAAAACCTTTACTAAAAGGATTCCATGATCCTTCTGGTCCTCTAGAAATTATTGATTGTCTTGCTCTTTCTTCTTTTTTTTCATCAACCATAATATCAACAACTGATTGGTATTCATCTTCTTCAAAATACAAACCTAAATCAGAATATTCTTTGTTTAATTGTTTTCTATCAACACGATCTATATTGTTTATTGAAGATTCTCTTTGAGCAGATAAAATACTACGATAAGTTCCTATAGATGACATAGGATTAAAGTTCCAGTTTTCTCCAGCAACTGCACCTAATGTTTGTCCTAAAGTTGTATTATATCTATCATACCCATTTTGTTGAGCTGTAGTATCTGTTTCTAATGCAAAACCTAGTGCTGCCATATTATTATATCGTGCCTTCTTTTCTTAAAAGATTAGCAACTGTTTCCATATTTTTTCTAATTCCTCTTCTTTTTCTTTTTGCTGCATCTTTATATTCTTGATTGTTTAAAAATTCTTTAGCAGCTTCATCATATTTACCTTCGTTTATTAATTTTATTGTTTTTGGAGATTGTCCAACTGAACCTCTGTAGTATTCTCCAAATAATGCAATTTGTAAATTTTCTGAAAGATTACTAAAGGTAGGTATTTTGTTTTGAATTTCTGTTAATCTAATATTAATATCTTCTTGTAAATTTTCTTGTGCTTTTTCTAAAGTAATTTTATCACCTGCTTTAATATTTTTATTATTTCTACCATATCCTATAGTTAAAAATTCTTCATCTGCAAATGCTTGTGTAGCTTCTAAAAATGGTTTGCCTTCTTGAGAAATAATTTTATTTACAAATTTATTTATTGGAGCTAAAGTTACACTTTGAACTGGTAACACGTCATTGCCAGAAACATATTGTAATCTATCCTCTATAGCTAAAGAAGCAGAACTATCATCTTCTTCTACTGGTTCTTTAAGCTGCATATCCATTTGAATATCAGTTCCCGGAAGTGTGTAATCTCCAAAAGAGTCAATTCTAAATTGTAAAAATTCTTCGTTTGCGTTTTGTACAGGAGCAAAACCACCATCTGCTAAAATAATTCCATAAATTAAACTATCTCCATCAGCAGTATTTCTCCACTCACCTTCTTTTAAATTAATATTAAATTGTTCTACAATATCTTCATTAATAGTTGCTTCTTTTGTTGAACCAAAAGGTACTGCGTTCCATTCTTTTAAGTAGTGATCTTTAATTACAGTAGCTTTATCAATAACTGCATCAACTTGATTTTGATTTAATTTTTTTCCACCTAATATTGTTGGAACATAATATGATCCTTCAACTTGAAAACTATCTGCAATTAAAGCTATAGCTTTTTTTCTAGCTACTCTTTCAGAACTACCATTAACAAACATATCATTTAAAGTGTAGTAACTTAAAGTTTCAACAATGTTATCCATTTTTTCTGCTGCTACAGAACTATTTTCTCCACCATTAAGAGCAATAATATTTTCAAAATTTTTAATATTTTTATTACCTCTAATATCATTTCTTAAGGTATTAAAATTAAAAGAAGTATCATTGTCTTTGCCAAATGTTTTTAATCTTTTTTTTTCTTCATCATCATCAAAACTTAAAAATATTTTAGTAATATTTGGATTGTTAAAATAAGAAGATAGTTCAGCAGTAGTAGGTAAACCAGCTGTTAATAGCTGTCTCATAGCTGCCGAATTGTTGTCTCCAAATTGAGCATCTAATGTTTGTAACATTGCAACTCTCATATTTTGATCTGAATTTTGATATGTATTAACCCAATTTTCTGCTTGGTCTACTGGCATAACTTTTACATTATAAGATGGTACACCTAATCTTATTTGCTCTTCAATTAGTCTATTAGCTAAATCGTTTTGCATTTGATTAACTAACTCTGGATTAGTTTCGTTAGCTATTTCTTGTGCAAAATTTTTAATTGTATCATTAGTTTTTAATATAAAAGAAGGAGCATCTTCTATTAAAGCATCTTCTCTTGTTTTTACAATATCACTATAATATTTTTTTTTATTTTGACCTGTAATAAAATCTATTGTTCCGGCTTTAACTTGTGCATCAATCTCATTTTCAATATTTTGGAAAGATAGTGTAACATCTTTATTGGGAACAGAATTTAAAGTTTCAGTATTTAAAATTGTTTTATCTATAACTTTTAATTGATTGTTCATTTGAACTATAACACTTTGTGGTAATATTTTTTTAGCAAATGCTAAATCAAAAGGTACTGGTTCTTTACCTAAAGCTGCTGCTGCAACATAATTTTTCCATTCTTCTTGAACTTCTGGTAACAGAACACCTTTGGCATTTTTAATTAATTTTTGTCTTTGATCTATAGGAATATTGGAATATAATTTACTGTTTGGATTACTTAATTCAGTAAAAGCTAATCTAGGATTATCACCTATATCTTTATTAGCTTGGAAAGATTCAATAGTTCCGGGAATAGAATTAATAATTTTATTTAAATCTGGAGTTGGCATCTTACCAGTAAAAGCATCTGTATATAATTTTGTTAAATCAGTTTGTAATACACCATAATCAAATTCATTGTTGTCTCCTAATATAGCTTGAGATAATAAATGATTTTCTTTTTGATCTACTTGATTATTTAATTGTGTAAAAACATTTTTATCTATTTGTTTTTCAACTCTAAATATTCCTTTTTGTACTTCGCCTAGAGCATTGTTTTGGAATAAGGTTTGACTAGCATTATTGGTTGCTTGATTTTTATATTTGTTAATCAAAGAATTAGATTGTTCTTTGTAATAAGCATTAGCAGCTTCTTTGTTTACTCCTAATACACTATCGTTAGCAATGGTTTCATTAACTGTTTGCATATCTCTAATAAAATCATTTTCTAATGTAAGTGCTTCAGTTCTATTCTGTGTATCGTTGGCTTGTACAGCTTTCTTTACAACAAAATCTGTTACAGGAGATAAAGCACCGGCAACAGTTTGTGATAAAGGAATTTGTAAATTAGACTTAACACTTCCAACTTGTGCTGTGGGTCTTGCTTCAGATGTGAATGTAGGAATTTTAGGCATTATACTCCACCTCTTAATCTGCCATCAGCACCAATAGTAGTGCTAGTTTCATAAGGTGTTGAATTACCAAAACTACTCATACTTAGTAAACTTGTTCCAGCTTTAGCAACAGTAGATATGTTTNNTANNCGTGCTTGTTGTCTTGCCATTTCTCCTTGGATTCTTGAAAATCTTGCTTCTTCCATTTTATTAGCCGCACCAACATCTGCATTATATCTTGTAATTTTTTTATTCATTTCTGCTTCTAAAGCATTAGCTTCTGTAACTCTTGCTCCAGAACCGCTAGTTATATCAACACCAGATTTTGCTAAAGCAACTTCTACTGTTCCTACTGATTGTCTAAACCTTTGGTCAAATCTTGCAATGTCAAAGTCAGCTTGTTTCTCAATTTGTCCTGCTTCTTGTTCTGCAATAGTTGCGTTTCTATTTGCTACTTTTTGATTGTATTTACCAATAGCACTTTGCTGTTTTACTTGAACAGCTGCCATTCCAACTGTAAATGCTGTTGCTGCTGCTACTTGTCCCATTAAAATATCCTCGCATACATATATTGGTCTGATCCGTCAAATCCCCATTTTCTCATTAAACCTTCTCTTTCTAAACCTAACCACTCGGCAAATCTAATACCTTGTTTAAAATCTTTTCTAATACCTGTTTGTACTCTTTGTATATTATGTTCTTTTGCAACTCTAGCAAAATCTTTTTTAATAGCTTTTGCTGTGGCTAAAGGATGTTTCCACATTTCATTTGTAGCAATAACCCAACCTTCCGCAACTTGACCCCACACCATTTTCATACCTGCTGAAAATATAGGTGTGTTATTTATTAATCCTGTAAATGCTAGATTGTCTTGTTCTAAATTTTTTGCATCNCCTTGTAGTGTTACAAATTCAGCATCACTTTCTAAAATTTTATAATTAGCTTGGCAGGAAAAAATAAATCTGCCATGTTCAAAAGTATAGGGAACTATGTTTAATTTATTAATCATTTGTTTGTAANTCCGGGTATAAAGATAAAACAGTTAAAGGTAAAGGTTGCGTTTGTCTAACAAANATAAANCCATCNGTATCNTAGTTACCTCTAAANTCTACAGTTTTATCACCATTGAATGTGGGTAAACCTTGATCCATAACATCAGATGATTTTCTAAATGGCACTCTTTCCATGTCTGCTAGATTACCACCAACTTCAACTCCAATAGATTCAAATAGTCTTAAAGTAATTTCGTATATTCTTTTTGTTTTAGCTTGTGATGTTCCGTTTTGTGAACCAGCATCAAGTCTCATTGTTTGTAATATTGATTGATAACCTAATCCTACTTTTACATCTGTAGATGCTTTGTCTAAAGTAATAGAACCATCTGTAACAATTTTAGTAGGATGTGTTGAACCGTTAGATAAAATATTTACTGTTTGACCTTCTAAATAATCTAATCCAGAAATAGTAGTTGCGGCTGCACCGCTATAAGAAGCTGCACTATCTAAAAAATTAAATGTTGTATTATCTGTTGCTGTAAAGTTAAAAGTGTTTAAAAATTCTACATATCGTCTTGTAATATTATTAATTGTTCTTTTAATAATAACCCAAGTTTGGTATTCGTCATTATCTGTAGGAATAACTGCAACACTTTCACATTCAGCTTTAGTTTGACTAACAGTTGTTAATCTTGTTGTGTCAAAACTTTTCATACTTAAATAACTTAATCCTGTTGGTGTAGTTTCTACCAATGTAATAACATTAGAACTAACTGTAGCTGTAACTCCAGTTAAAGATGCAGTGTTAGCAGTATTAATAGCATTTTTTAAATTAGTTGCTGTTGTGTCGTTATTTGTTTCTGTTTTAAATTGTTGAGCAGAAGCTGTACCCGTTGTAGATGTAAAAGTAATTTGTGTGCCATCTGATTTTGTAATTACAATTCTTGTACCTGTAATAATGTTTGCATAATCTGTAACTGTAATTGTAGGTATACCAAAAATACCACCAAAAATATGTCTATGCCAAGCTGTTACTTCTTGTTCTCTTTGATATGTTAAACCTATAAGTTCACCATCTCCACGAACTCCCCATATAATTTGATTAGGTTCTTGTTGGTAAGCTAATTGTGTTAGTCCACCTTCAGTAATATGTTCTGAAAGAATAGTCATGTCTGGTGCTAAATATCCATCTACATCAAAGTTGTAAGCTAACTCTCTTACTTTTCTTTTAGCACGTTGTAAAAATAAAGTTACGTTACCTACTGAAACAGCATCTAAATTAGATGAGCCATGGTTAGATTGTTTTTTAATTAATATGTTAGTAGGTGTAATAGCACTATCTGTTCCACCCCCTGATACTGTAAATTCACCACCTGCTGTACCAATAACCAAAGTTCTAGTTGCTGTCATAAATCTAATTGCATTAACTTGATTAGATGCAATGGTATAAATAATAGCATCACTATCTGCAACAGTACCACCAATGTTTGCATCCATGTTTTCATAGTCTCCAGATTTAGAAAAGAATACAGTTTGTGGTTGGTTAGTTGTTCCTGCAAATACTAATCTTTGTTCAAAGAAAGTAACACAAGATGGAAAACCTGTCGTGTCTGAAAAAGAACCAAGTTGCCAAGCGGTAATAGCATTTGTGTTTGTAAAAGCTGTAGTAATTGTTGCTACTGCAACTGTTGCACTTGTTCTTGCTGTAATAACAGCATAACCACTATTAAAATAAATTTGTCTACCTACATCAGTTGATAACCAACCTACGCCACCATTGATTCCTGTAATTGCAGATGCTGTAATATCAACACCTGTTCCCACTCCAGCAGAAGCTGGTGTTAAAGTTGTTGTTGTAATATTTACATCTTGGAATGGTCCTTTAGTAAATTCTACATCTGCTAATGTCCAACTAATATCACCTGTTCTTGATAATTTAGCTGGTGGATGTGCAGGATGACATAAATACATTACATCAGCTGATTGCACAAATTTAATATCAAACAATTCATCTGTTGTATAAGTTGTTGTAATTTCAAAAACTTTGTTTACAATGCCGCCAGATGTATAAGTTGTAAAATTTGTACTGTTAATATTAGTTCCATCTTTATTTGTAAGTTCAAATGTATTTGTTGTTTTGTTTGCAACTAAAAATCTTTTTTCATTTACTTCTGTCATACCTACAACATTTGTAATTTTAACTTCATCGCCATTGCTATAACCATGACCAGTTGCTGTTACCACAGCTGGGTTAGCTTTTGTAATTGCTGTTATTGTTTTGTTAGCTTCAAATACTGTACTGCTATCTTTGTAAACTCTTATTTTAAGATTAGAAAACTCAAGCATATAAGTTTGAGTTGTAGAAAATTCAAAAGGCATTAACCTTGTTTTGTTTGCACTATTAGCAACTTCAGCTGCAAAGTTTGTACCAGACCTTCTTGCTGCCGCACCATGCGGGTAGATAATAAAATTTTCTAATCTTGTACAACCAGAAGAATATTTAGTTAAATCATTACGACCATCTAATCGTGGTGAAAGTTCACCACCTGTAAAGTTAGTAAGCTGTACTGCAACTCGTGCCATTGATTAAAACCTTGCGTTAATAAAAGTACTAGCATCTATAGCATCTGTCATTCCAAGATCAGGTGCATTGTTTTGACCTTCAGTTGCATCTACAAATCTAGCATCTCTTAATTTATCTTGAAACAATGTATTCATCTTTTCTGATACTGGATTAGATGATGTAATACCATAAGCAATATCAGCAGCTAAACCAGCTGATAAAGTTTCTCTTAATAACTCATCGTATTGATTAGGGTCTTCAACTCTTGAAATATATAAAATTTTCATTGTAGAGGTATTGCTTAAGATTTTTCTTCCTTCTACTTTATAGTTTGAATCATAGTCAATGATATAAAGTAATCTTAAACAATCCGCAGGTAATGTAAATTGAGCAGTAAAACCCCAAGCTGGAGCTGTTGCGTCTTTTGCTAATGATGTTCTTTTTTGTAAACAATTCCAAGGATGTGATCTAAAGATTCCATCTCTTACTTGGGTGTATCTTGCATTACAAAGTCTAGCATTTTTAGAATCTTCTGTTAATGAAAGTATAGTGGTAGCACCTAGTTGGTTTAATGCTCCATTACAAATGTCTACTACTGATGCCATTGATTATGATTTTTTCTTTTT
>JGI26273J51734_10001528_pt1 | contig 12169 bp, 7 predicted proteins | sample SaaInlV_125m_DNA_FD_51734 | JGI IMG/M metagenome (IMG submission 51734) | reverse complement strand
TGGATGGTGGCGCGGGAGGACGCGACGGGGAGCGCGCGGGACGAGGCGTCGACGCGTCGACGCGAGGCGTGGCGGGACGTGTACGAACAAGCGATCGCGCTGAACGACGTTGAATTAGAGGAACATCACGATGGGTGGAAACCGGTGGATAAGGGGGCGAAGCGAGCGGCGCATCATCGGCGACAGGCGAGCGTGGAGGTGGACGCGGAGGTCATCATCGGAGCGAATCACAGCCGGCGAGCGTCGAGCGTGGACTTTGGGATGCGGAGGACGTCGAGCGTGGATTTCGGGCGGATGCGAGCGAGCGAGAGCGGGAGTCGACGGACGTCGAGCATAGATTTAGGGCGAGGGTTGAGTCGACAGCGGACTTCGAGCGTGGATTTCGAGCGTGGGGGCGCGAACGACGCTCGGAGAAGTTTGCGACAGTCGGGCGCCGAAGTCGAGGTGAGTTTAGGACGGACGGATAGGGAGAAACGAGGCGTGATTGATTTTGGCGAACTCACCGATCTTGCGAGTTCGCGCGCGTCGATGTCGGACGGTGAAGAAGACCCGTTGGCGCCTCGGTATCGACGTCGGAGACGAAGCAGACACTCGAGGAGCGGTAGCGTGAGTTCGAGCGACGGCGCCGTCATCGCGACGCAACCAGATCCGTTGAGCGGGAGCGAGAGCGGAGGTGAAAGCAGCGTGCGTGGAACCGCTGGCGTCCCAGGGGTGATGCAAGAAACGTTCGAGGCCGACCCTGATTTGGACGAGCGTTTGGTGATATATTACGGACGCTTCAAAGGCGGAACGGTGCACAGCATCAAACTGAGCGCGACGTTTGACGCGCCGCCGCATAGACTCGTCGCCATCGCGCGCGAGTGGGATTTAATGACGCTTTGGAACGTCTATGCCATAGAAACGTCCATAATGCTCGTTCGCGGGCTCACGCACTTGGTCGTATACTCCGCCATTTGGCTTCCCTGGCCGCTGAGCGCTCGAGACAAAATCATCGTCATCGATTCCACGTACGTCGGTCAACCGCCGACGCGAGCGTACGATCACTTGAACATCCCCGGCATGGATGAGTTCGAATCAGAAGTCCCGCATTCGTGTGCGATATTAATCACTCGAACCAACAAACCGGGCGACGACCTGGGTTCGGGCGTGCCACCGTCCGCCAAATCGCGCAAGCGCATCGAATTCGTCGGCAATTGCGGCATGCGCATGCGCGCGCTCCCGCCCGTCGCCGGTTCAAAATCCATCCGCACCCGCGGCGACATCGTCGTCCACGCCGACGTCAAGATGCGTTTCATCCCCGCCACCGTCGTGCGTTTCGTCCTTCGCGTCATGGCTCCTTGGGTCCATCGCATGATCGACAAGATGCTCAAATCGCCAAAGTATTTCGGCGCGAGCGATTCGTTGTTTCAGCCGCGCATCGACGCCAATCCTGATTTATATCGCATGGTTCGTCGAAGGTTGGGCGAACCCGAATTCGACGACGTCACCGCCGAGGTCATCGTTCCCGACGCCCTGGCGCGCGCGCAGCCCGTCGTCGCGTCCGCGTCGTCGTCGTGACGTAATCTACGTGTAATCTATTCCATTCCGTTGCATTCGCGCCGCGCGCGTCGCGAATCATCACAAACCGTCGCGTCGAGTCCGCGGCGTCGATGTCGCGCGAGACCCCGCGCGCGCACGACGACCGCGCGTGCGCGTACGACGTCCTGGGCGTCGCGCGCGACGCCCCGTTCGACGAGATTCGTCGCGCGTATCGTCGACAAGCCATGCGGTGGCATCCCGACAAGAATCCGAACGGCCGCGACGCGTTCGAGCGCGCGTCGCGCGCGTACGAGGCGGTGCGAGACGAAGCGCGACGCGCGCGGTACGATCGCGCGCGTGGATTCGGACACGCGGAGGGACGCGCGCGACGAGGGCGCGAGGAAGACGAGGAAGCCGACGAGGACGGGGACGAGGCGAGGCGAGGCGAACGCCGAGACGAAGGGCGGACGACGACGGATGAGGATGATTTCGATGGACGAGGATACTTTTTTGACCCGTTCGAGACGTTCCGGCGAGTGTTCGGGGACGATGCGCACGGGACGCGCGGTGGGCGAGGGATGGGGACGTTTGGATCGTTCGGACGGGATCCGTTCGCGATGGAGCGCGCCGATTCGGTTTTTCGACGGCGACGGTCGATTTTTGAAGACGTCGATTCGTTGGACGGATGGTTCGGCGATGGGTTCGGCGGAGACGGTGGAGGGGGTCGGATGGGAGGCGCGTTTTCATCGTCGACGGCGTTCGGAGGACGAGGGGCGACGTGGTCAACGTCGACTTCCACGACGACGACGATTGGCGCAGGGGGTCGGATGGGAGGCGCGTTTTCATCGTCGACGGCGTTCGGAGGACGAGGGGCGACGTGGTCAACGTCGACTTCGACGACGACGACGATTGGCGCCGATGGCGTTCGACGAACGCGCACGGTGAGTCGAAGAACTTTACCGGACGGCACCGTGGTGGAGACGGAGAACGTGACGCAAGACGCCGAGCATCACGCCGCAATCGGCGGTGGACACGGCGGCCGATTTCTCAATCACCACTGGTGAGAATGATATATTTTTACAGAACCAATCGCGGCCGCGCGACGCATTGATTTTTTTTGACCGAGCGCAGCGCGACGCCGCGGTTTGACCAACATGTAATAAAACGATTGATGAATTAGATACACTTACAAGTCTTCATAATGACACACTACCTCTTTCGCTAAGCGCCTGATGTTGACCAACTCGCGCGATTTCAACGCCAGCGAACGTTTGAGGTGCGTTACTTCCTCATCGTTGGCGCGTCGCAAATCGTTCGTCTCCCGTTCCCACTCGAGCTTTTGCGTCTCGAACGCTTCCATGAGCTCGCGGATACCGCGCTCGAGCGTCGTGATTTTCTCCTCTGCTCGTCGTAGGTCCCTCGCTCGCATCGCCCCGAGCTCCGCGCGCTCGCGTTCGACGTCATCCGCCGCGGCCGCGCGTCGGCGCAAGCTCTCCGCCTCGGCGTTCGCCTTGGCGAAGCGCCGATGCAACGCGTCTGTCTCATTCACCTGCACGCGAAGCTCATCGCTCATTTTCCTATTCTGCGCCAAAATTCTCTTTACAGATCGCTCCATGCGCGCCGTCATCGTCGATTCCGCTTGTTTCTTCGCCTTGGCCACGCGCGCGTCGCACTCGGCGCGCATCGCCCCCGTCCTCGCCGCGAACGCCCGCTCCATGTCCGCTCGTTCTGACTCTAAGGCCACCGTCAACCGCGCGCACTCCTCCCTCGCCCGACGCAACGCTTCATCATGCGCCTTCTTATCCTCGACGAACGCTCGCAACGCCCGTTCACGCTCAGTCAACGCCCCGCGTTCCGCCGCCAACGCCTTCGCCTCAGCCTCCGCGCGCGCTCTCGCCTCGACCTCCGCCCTCGCTCTCGCCTCGCCCTCTCGCTTGTTCCCCATCACGAGCGCGTGCTTCTCCAACCGTAATCGCGCGATCGTCGTCTTCGCGCGATCGAGCTCGTCGTGCGCGAACGCCGCGAGCGCGTCGTCCGTCGTCGAAGCGCCGCTGCGACATGAATCGTCCCGCGTCGTCGCATCTTTCGCATCTTCGCGCGCGTCATCGTCGACGGCGACGTTCATCAAACGGGCGTCGCCATCGCTCGACGTCGGTTCGACGGTCATGCGCGGACCGGACCGGGCCGTCGCGCGCGCGTCGCCGTGTCGCGCGGTCGCGCGGCGACTCGGCGCGCGGTTGACTCCGCGCGTGGTACACGATCAGACAACTCGGAGCTGCGCATACAGTGACACGCGTATTAAAAACATTTATGAAACGGGACGCGTAGTGAAGCCGAACGACGCGACGCCGCCCGCAGTTCGCGGCGCACGAAGATGGTCGCCCGCGCGCGCCGCGCGACGAAGCCCGCGCGCGGACGCTCGCCGTCGCCGCCGTCGCCGCGAAAGACGAAAAAGAAATCCGGCGCGCGATCGAGCGGTCGCGCGCGCGCGTCCGGAAGTCGGAAAGCGGCGAATAAAGCGACGCATCGCGACGCCGGCGCATCGCGACCGCATTCGAACGACCGACTCGCGCCGCGCGCGTTCGGTGATGGGTGCGTCGTCGCGACGAGCGCGAAACGCGAGAATGATTTACTGACTTTTGCGCCGTGCGCGCGTCGCGAGCAGGAAGATCGGAGGACCGACGCGGAGAAGCGCGAAAGGAGGATGGACACCCGAGGAGGTGCGTTAAAATTTGAAATTTGAATTTGAATTTGGATGCGGATTTACGCGACGCGAATGCGCCGTTTGCGGTGAAAGAGGGCGGCGAAAGAGACTGACGTGGGGTGATTGCGTTCGTAGGATGAATTGTTGCGCGGCGCGGTGGCGGTGTACGGGGGGAGGAATTGGAAGAAGATTGGTACGCGAGCGACCGCGCGATCCCTCGGCGAAGCGCGCGTGAACGAGCGTCGGGACGCTCGAGCGCGGCGGTTGATGTCGTGCTCTTTCGCACTCGTTCGGACGACGAGGACGGTGTTTGTGTGATTGCTCGCGTGTTTCACGGTTACTGACGATGAGTTTGTGTTTTCTCGACGCGCGCAGCGGTGTACTTTAGCGATAGCCGCACCGACGTGCAGTGCTTGCACAGGTGGCAAAAAGTGCTCAACCCCGAACTGGTGAAAGGGCCGTGGACCGCGGAGGAGGACGCGCGAATCATCGAGCTCGTCACCGAACTCGGGGCGAAGCGATGGTCCAAAATCGCGGGCGAGCTTCCTGGGAGAATCGGGAAGCAATGCCGCGAGAGATGGTACAACCACCTCGACCCGGAGATCAAGCGCGAGGAGTGGAGCGCAGACGAGGACCGTCAGTTGATCATCGCGCACGCACAGTACGGCAATCGCTGGGCGGAAATCGCCAAGTCTTTCAAAGGACGCACCGATAACGCGATTAAAAATCACTGGAACTCCACGTTGAAGCGCAAGGTGGACCAAGCGTTGAATCAAGGGTTGCCCGCGCTCGCGGCGGCGGAGCAGCGCGAGCATTCCAAGTCGGGGAAGTCTGGCTCGATCAAGAAGTCGAATAACACGCGCAAGGCTTTGGCATTGAATTCGTCGCGTATCAACATACCGCAGTACTACATGACACCGTCTCAGCGTGGTGGTGTCGATATGAGCAAGCGAAAGAAGTCCTCGAGAGCGTCGCGCTCTGGGGCGAGGCGACGCGTCTCAGAGCCGATTTCGGACATTCGCGCGAACATGTTTGATGCGTCAGAAGGTGAGGCTTCGAATCCGCCTGGTGGCATTAGCGCCAACATTTTCGCGTCGCCGTACTCGGACGTGCCCACGCCGACGAGATACGCGGGTGAGAGCCCGTTCAAGATTAGCGAGATTTTTGAAGACTTTGGAGGCACGACGACGAACACGCCGTTGGTGACGACGTCACCAGTGTTGGAAGCCACTTCGACACCCGAAGGCGCGTATCAAGGTATCGGCATCACATCGCCGGGTAAATCCGTGCTCCCATCTGGCGTCGCTATCGCTGCTGTGGAGGGTTTATCCAACGTGACGAAGATCAAGCTGCCGCACTTCCCGCCTAACGTGAGTATGGACGCGTCTTCGATTCAAATGCCAAAGATGCCAGGCATCAGCTCCATCGAGGATTTGCAAGCGTTCGTGTCACCGGACAAGCCAAGAAAAACTCGTAACACACGTCTTTCCCACCTGTTCCGAAGGGGAGGTAAGCAAACTAAGACGAAAGACGATTCCACTGGAGTTGCGCAAAATGTTGACGCGTTGGATTTGATGCGCACCGTGAACCGGGCCAACACCAGCATGTACGAGCAAGCTGAGGAGCTTTTACGAGGGGTAGATGTGAGCGAGTTTCCGATTCTGACGGGACTGAGGGAAGGCGCGTGCGCGACGCCGACGAGGCCGAAGTACAACGAAGCGGCTTTGGCTGCGCCGTTTTCGCCATCCATCTACCTTCGATGATAGCCACCTATAGCGACCTGTAGCGAGTCTCGTACTCTTTGTAAGACGTCTTGTATTTTTCCAATAAACATACTTTCCTACNGTAAAGCTACGTCAAAGCGCTCACAAGGACCCCGTTTACGCCGACGAGCGTCTGAGCCTTGCGTCACGCCGACGAATCGTCCGCCTCGCACGGTGACGGTAGCCGGCGTGCGCGGCGCATCTTCTAAATCCGTGATGCATCCCCCAAAGCAGACGATGTTATCATCCGACTGTAGGCGAAAAAGCAAATCATCGGGCGGCGGCGCATTCGATACGCCACCGAATTCTAAGTCATCCAAGGTAAAACCGTACGCGCACTCCATTCGGCGTAAAAAAGCTGGAATGCATGAGTGCCCGACTCGAGCGATTCTAAAATCGTTCGACGCTGCAGGGTGCGCGCGACAACGCGCCAAGTCTTGTCCTTGCATGTTTGCCATTGCACGCGTCGGGTGTGTGTTCGTATGGACAGTGTGAGCGTTCTTCGTAACGTGGAAGTCGAATCCCGCCGCGGCGAGTTCGTGAACGAATGAAATCTTGTTGAAGCCGTACTGCACGAAAGACTCATCGAAAGGCAACGCAAGATCTGCGCGAACGATGACGTAAGGCTCGTAGTACCACGGATGCTTCGGAGTCGCGACGCGATACGTTGAGTCCGCACCAGTGGTGGTGTTCTCAAACCATGCCGTGTAGTTTGTCGGCGCGTGCGCGATCGGAAAGTAATTGATTTGGAAACCGTTCGCAAGTCGACGCTCGCGAACGAGGCGATCGAGGCGCTCGCGCGTGGAATACGGAAGCGTCAGATTTATTGCGGTCGCTTTTGAGTCGACCGTTCGAGTTCGGTCTCTTTCAACGAGCGTCTCGTATAGAGACATCGGATTTAGTCGTCGTACATCACCCTTGGTTGCGATACTGTCCACGACGGCGTCGATGGACTCGTCGTCGTCTTTGCCTTCGTTGCGGCGAGACTTTGTTTGTCTTTGCACCCGCCGCGCGTTCAGAATCGCATCTCTCTTCGCGTTCACTCGTTGTGACCACACCGCATGAAGTTGAAACGCCGGCACGACCAGCGCGCGGCGTACCTTTTCGCCGCTCCGCTTCCCCAAAACGTTTCGCACGTCGTTCAAAAACGCGTCCTCGTCGGGCGCAACAAAGACTTCGAAATCGACGTCGTGTGCCAACACGTACTTCGCTCCGAGCTCCGCGACGCACTTCTCCCGCGCCAAGTTGCGCAAAAAGTTCACTGGAAATCTATTCTCGTACTCCGGTAGCGCCTCCACCATCGTGATCGCGATTCGTCCCGCGTCTCCCTCCAACTCGCTCGCCATCGCGCTCAAGTCGAGCGCGTCGCCGGGCGTTTTCAAATCCGCCAACACCGCCACGCTCACCGTCCCTCGCCACGTGCTCGCCATTCGCGGCAGCGCCGATCTCGCGCGTTCGATCGTCGCCGGCGAGTACAGACACACGTCCGACATCGTCAAGTTCGACGTCGTCTCGTCCCTCGCGTTCGCGTCGTCGCGCGTCCGCCTCCACCTTCGCCGTCCGCGCGCCGCGCTCGCCGCCGTCGCCGCCACCACCACCATCCACGCGCAGTGCGCGCGTCGCCATCGCGCTCGCGCGTCGCGCGCCGTCGCTCGTCGTCGCTTTCCTCCGCCGCTCGTCATGGCGCGTCGCGCTCTCGACCTCGTGACTCTCGAGACACGAGACGTCGCGCGTGTCCGTTCGCGTCGCGGGCCGACTCCGTATTGAAGCGCGATTGATAGCATTCTACTAACTATATATACAATGAGACTGTTTGCGCACACGAATGGGCGCCGCGTGTTAACGGCTCCGACGCGCGCGCGCGACACGGCGACGCGCGCGACGGCTCGAGCGTCACGCGCGGTCGGAAAGCGCGCGTCGGTTCTCCGGCGATCGAGGGCGCCGCCGAACGGGCGAACGCGGCGTCGATCGCGACGGTGACGGCGAAGATCGCGACGCGAATTTCGAACGCGATCTCGATTCGACGTCGAGCGATCGACGCGCGCGGACGAAGCGCGACGCTCGATCGAGGCGCGCGGCGCTCGATCGAGGCGCGACATGGATCGCGACGCGACGCGACGGTCGACGGATCAGGAGATGATGGACGCGCCGCGAGGGAGACGAGGGATGGATTCCGAGAGCAGCGGGGACGACGTGTTTCAAGACGCGGTGGGCGAGGCGCAGGGCGAGCGGCGGGCGGAACGCGCGAGCGACGCGATGGGAGAGGAAGCGCGACGAAGCGAGGATGAGACGTGCGGGATGGAGTGCGGGGTCGAGGCGGGAGGGAGCGGAGAGGGCGATGGAGAGGATGGAGGACGGTCGACGGCGGAGTCGCCAAAGGCGAGCGGACGACGAAAGCCTTCGGATCGAGACGGGAAACCGCCCGGGGACGGTGATCTCGAACTCGAGGACGAGGAGAAACGGAAGTCGACGCCGAGCTTACAGGTGGAGATTCCCGCGCATTTTCAATGTCCGATCACGATGGAGTTGATGCAAGATCCGGTGATGATCGCCACCGGGCACACGTACGATAGACCGGCGATTCAACGATGGCTCGACCAGGGCCATCGCACGTGTCCGGTGACCGGGGTGCGGTTGCGACACTTGGAGTTGATTCCCAACCACGCGATTCGCACCGCCATTCAGTCGTGGGCGCCGGCAGAGCTGAGCGCGTTGCGGCCTCTTGCGCCCCTGCACGACAAGGCGGTGGTGGATATTCATAGACAGAATAGCGATTTCGCTGGGCTTCCGTCGGCGGATCAAGAGCTCGCGCCTTCCGCAGGTGGCGCCGCGAACGCGTCGACCGCGGATGCGAGCGATGATCAGCATCCGGTGTACACCATCGCAGAGGGACACGACGAAATCGTTTGGGGCGTGGACACGACAGCGACGACGTTGTTTAGCGCTTCGGCAGACAAGACGATTCGGGCGTGGGACATTTCGAGTCGACGCTGCGTACAAGTTCTAGAAGAGCACACGCGGCCGGTGTTGTGTTTAGCGGTGTGCGTAAAGCACGACAAATTATTTAGTGGTTCGTACGATTGCACCGTGCGGGTGTGGAACCTGAGCACGTACCGAAGAATCACCTATCTTCCCGGCCACACAGACGCCGTGCGGGCGCTTCAAGTGTACAACGATACGACACTGTACACGGCATCTTACGATCACACCATTCGTGCGTACGACATAGAGTCGCTCGAGTTGCTCAAGGTTCTTCGAGGTCACAACGGTCCCGTGCGCACGTTGGTGACGGTGAATGATTACGTCTTTAGCGGATCGTACGATAGAACCGTGCGCGTCTGGCCCGCGTACACAGCCGATGTCGGTCCGTCCGCGGGAACGGATTTGGTGAAAACGTTGAAAGGACACCGCGATGCGGTTCGTGCTTTGGCGTGCTTTCCGCGTAGGCAAGCGACGTCGAGCAACCGCGCCATCGGGCCGTTTGTATTTAGTGGTTCAGACGACACCAACGTCCGCGTGTGGAACGCGGCGACGTTCGAGTGCGTTCAAGAACTCAAGGGCCACGGTGACAACGTGCGTGTTTTGACGGTGGATGATAGACACCTGTACAGCGGATCTTGGGACAAGACTATTCGCGTGTGGGATTTAGAAACTTTCAGCTGCAAGCACATCATCAACGGCCACACCGAAGCCGTGCTGGCGCTGTGCGTCATGGGCGGCCACTTGGTTTCCGGCTCGTACGACACCACCGTGAGGTTATGGGGCGTGCAACCGGAGACCGAGTTTGAGTGCGTCGGAGTGTTCCAAGGTCATCACGACGCCGTTCGCGTTTTGACAAGCGCCGGGCGCAACGCGACGACGGTGTTTAGCGGCTCTTACGATGGCTCGATAGGATTCTGGCGATTACCGATCGCGGACCCGAGAGATTGGCCACCTAGTAGATCGATCACGAACGGGTGGGTTTGAGTGATTTTGCGTTTTGTAAATTTCCGATAAAAGAATCAGATGACAATCAATCGATTCGCCGCAACGTGTTCATGTACGTGTACCTCGAAAACACGACGAAAATCTTACGATACCACACGAATTGCGAAGCGTGTAAGCGGACAGCCTTGATAACTTGCATAGGTGACGCGCTCGGCACGAACACGCGCCGCGAGTCGATCANACTTTCTAAATAAGAAGTCGCGAAATCCAACGCCCCGCTCAACTTTCGTGCCGCGTTTGTCGTCTCTAATACCCAGACCTGCGGACAACCGCCCCGATCGCTGACGCTGGAAATGCTAACTTTCCGCTCCTCAATCCACTGTTTCGTACCTTCATACGTGCAAACGTGATTCAAATGTCCTGACACACCACCCGCGTCGAACGTCACCACGTAATCAAACGTCGCGGGCGCCCCCCCGGTGTACTCGTCCAGCACCGTCATCACCGTCTTCGCCGGCCACGCGTTCGTCATGCCGTCCATCAAATCTTCTGCCTCCACGATGCACATCCCCTCTAGCTCGAACAGCTCTTTCACGCGCAATAGCTCCTTCTTTCTCGTCTCTCCGTCCCCGCCGGCGCCGCCGTCGCTCAGGCACACCAAGTGTGTCTCCACGTTCGCCGCTTTCAGCGCTTGAATCGTCGGTGCGAAGAAGTACGACTCATCATCGGGGTGTGACGTGAGCACGAGCGCAGCCTTGCGCCCGTCCGCGCCTTTTTCGCGCGAAGAACCATTCGGGACAGCGAAAGGATCGAGTCCGGTCCTTGTCCTAATCTTGCGCGTTATTCGAAGCGCGACGAGCGAGCACGCGACCGCGGCGCCCGCGAATGCGACGGATGTCACCACCACGTCCCGTTTCATCGTCGCGCCGACGCTCCACTCGATCGACCGCTCCAGGACGCACGAAGAGCGCGTCGATGTAAAGTTGTCGTCTTGAGTCTTCTTTTACAAAAATGCTTGCGCACGCGGGGCGAAGGCGAAGGAAGTCGACGACGCTCTGGCCGCCGCTCGCTCCGACTTCATGTCTAGCATTTGATTGTAAATGGCCTCGCGCAAGTACTCGTCCGGAATGTGGGCGTCGGGTTCGTCGAGAGACTTGAAGTGCGGGTCGTCCGCTGCGGGCGTGTACGTCGGCTCCATGGAGGCGTCGTGGAGCGAGGCGAGATACGGATGCGCCAAGGCGTCGTCGACGCTGATTCTTCGTTGAGGATCGAACACCAAGGTGCGCTCGAGAAGATCAATCGCCAATGGATTGGCGTCGGGATAAAGAACCGCGAAATCGACCTTTGGTTTGCGAGGAAGACTGGCGATGTACTTGCGCGCGTACGGCGACGAGATGAAATCCATGTCGGCTTCTTCGGGCGAGCCCAACGTTTCGATGATGAGTCGCATTTGGTGGATGAAATCTTTCCCAGGGAATAAAGGCTTACGATCGATGATTTCGGCCAAAATACACCCCACGGACCACATGTCGATCGATGCGGCGTACTCTTCTGAATTCAACAACAACTCGGGCGCGCGATACCATCGCGTGACGACGTACGACGTCATCATTCGTCCGCGTTCCACCATGCTTCGCGCGAGCCCAAAGTCGCATATGCACAAGTCGCAGTTGGCGTTGAGTAAGATATTGCTCGGCTTCAAGTCTCGATGCAATACTTTGGCGCTGTGCACGTACTTTAATCCGCGCAAGATTTGATAGATGAAGTACTGACAGTGCTCGTCCAACAGCGCTTGCTTGCTTCGAATGATTTGATGCAAATCGGTGTCCATGAGCTCGTATACCAAGTACACGTCATCCATGCGCCCGTTATCACCCACGGGCATCATGATATCTTCGAGTTTAATGACGTTCTCGTGCTTCAACCGTCGCAAAAGATGCACCTCGCGCAGCGCTCGCCGCGCCTCCACCGGAGAATCGAAGCAATTCGTCAACTTTTTAATCGCCACGGTATTTCGCGCACCCAGCGGCGCGACGCGATTGTTCGCCGAGCACACCACCCCGTACGCCCCGCGCCCGATCGTCTTGATCGGGTCGTACCGCTCGTCCACGTCGAACGCGTGTCGTCCCAACCACACTCGTCTCGGCGTTTGCTCGCGAACTCGTTCGGTCTCGCGTCCGCGCGTCCGCGCATCGATCGTTTCCAAGAGATGAATTCGCGCCGCATCCGCGACCGCGTCCTCCTTTCTCTTTCGTCG
>JGI26273J51734_10001527_pt1 | contig 12171 bp, 5 predicted proteins | sample SaaInlV_125m_DNA_FD_51734 | JGI IMG/M metagenome (IMG submission 51734) | reverse complement strand
CGCGCTCCGAAGCGAGCGCGCGGGTCAGAGTGAAGCCAAACGTAAAATACCAGTCAGACAGCCGAATCTGCCGCGCGAATCGCCGCCGACAGCAGCATTTCAGACCTGGACCGATCAATCAAATGGACCGATCAATCAGATGGCCACGCTATCAAATTTGAAAGGTGCCGTAGCGTGATGCAGACTGACGGAAATCGTCCTGAAGGCGCGCGCTTGGCCGTTACACCCGGTCTCTCGCGCCGTATGTCGTTGTGAGGGGGTTGTTAAGATGCACACGCGTCTCGTGCGGGCACACCTAACTCGAACGTCGCGACAGCGCCAAATCCAGCAGTCTGAAGATTTAGCCCTGCTGAGTCTTTTTCAAGCTTCATAACGATTTTCACTGTGCACGAAGCGCCAAATCCCACAGTCACAGCTCGATTTCGATTTCGGAGACGCCAAGAATCTGACGCCAAGGGCCAAACCCAAAAGAAACTGGAAAACTTTGACCCGCAGAACTCGAGCGCGCGGTGGCGGTGACGGGATGTCGGATCCCGCGTCGGGTCACGCCGTTCACATGGACCGATGTGGTCAGGGATGAGCCGCTCCGTGGCGTGCGCGGTCTTTCGCGCGCGTCCAGTGGCGGGATCCGTCGCCGTCTGCGCTTGATCGCGCCGCGCGTGCCCCATTCTTTGGTTTTAAACCAAAAAAAGCGGAGCTCGTTGGCGGAGGTGGGCGATGCGGTGGCGGCATCCGTCCTCCGATCGCGATGCGTACGCTCACCGTCGCGCCCCGTGAGCTCAGCGGACGGGGGTCACGCGGGACAGAGGCGATGAATCCCCCGGGTTTCGTGGCTTCTCTTGGGGGAAGGTTGCCAAAACACGGCGCACGGATCCGTCCCCGCTCTTTCCTCCCCGAATTCCGCGGCTTGGTATGGGCGGATAATTTGAATACGCTGGCCCCGCCACACGCCAACCCGTACAACGACGCGAATAACGGGACGCGGTCGATGAGAGCCCGCACACGGCCCGGCGCAGGCGTGGACGACTGCCTCAGGTGCGCAAACTCCCCCGTCACCCCCACTCCACTCCGCACCCGCGCGCTCCTTCCTTGGAGTCACACCACGACCCGACGGGAGCCGTCGTCGCGCCGCGACCTTGATTGAAATTTACATCTTCACAAAATTCATCACTCTGCAGTCCATGGAGGGAAGCGCCGCGCCCGTCGACGCCGATGGGTGGTTAGTGGTAGGCGTTTGCCTCGCCCTCGCCACCGTCTCCATCGTGGCGTGGGCGTGGGCGTCACGCATCGGGATTTACGTGCTCGACCGGGGAAAGGGCGAGGAAGGAGCGGATGCTCAGAACCTCCCCAAGATCGACGACGAGGAGGAGGAGCCCGCGGCGCCCGCGACGCCCGCGCAAGCGGCGCCCGCGACACCCGCGCATGACGACGACGACGAGGACCCCGCGCGCGACGAGGACCCCGCGCGCGACGAGGACCCCGCGCGCGACGAGGACCCCGCGCGCGACGAGGACCCTGGGGGCGACGAGGACCCCGGGGGCGACGAGGACACCGGGGGCGACGAGGACACCGGGGGCGACGAGGACCCCGCGCGCGACGAGGACCCCGCGCCGCCCAGGACCCGCTTCGTTTGGAACGAGGAGATAACTAAGCAGTTCCTCTCCGTCCACAACGCGCTCCCCGTCGGCAAGCGCACCGCCAAACCAATCTTGGCCCGCATGGTCCCTCTCCCGCAGGGCTTGACGATTACGATCTTGAGGAACTACCTGCAGTGGTTCCGCCACAAACAGAAGTGTCTCGAGAACCCGGAACTGGCGAAGGTCACGGCCGAGAAGGATGCCGCCTACCGCGCCAAGCCCGCCAACAAGAAGAGGAAGGCCGCCCACGACGCCAAGCCGGAGGTGAAGAAGCGGAGGGCCGCCCAAAACGCCTTGCCGGAGACAAAGAAGTTGAGGGCCGCCCACGACGCCTTGCCGGAGACAAAGGAGAGGAAGGCCGCCTACCGCGCCAAGCCCGCCAACAAGAAGAGGCAGGCCGCCCACGACGCCAAGCCGGAGACCAAGAAGCGGAAGGCCGCCCACGAAGCCTTGCCGGAGACCAAGAAGTTGAGGGCCGCCCACAACGCCTTGCCGGAGACAAAGGAGCGGAAGGCCGCCCACGACGCCAAGCCGGAGACCAAGAAGCGGAGGGTCGACAAGCGCGAGGCCGCCGCCGCGGCGCACCGCGCTGAGTTCATCGAGAACAAACCCGAGCTCGCCAAGGTTTGGCCGAAGGACAAGGCCGTCGAGCACGGTATCAAAGAGTTCATGACGAGGCCGTTCGAGGAGCTGGGGGGTCGCACGGTGCACACGGCGAACATCAGCGGGGAGTTCGTTATGTCCCTGGGCGTGCACGGTTCGACGAATCCGAAGACGTTGAGACCGGAGGCGTTCGCGTCCTTGAGTCGCGACCAAACAAACACGTGGGTCGACGACGACGGCGTCGAGCACACGCACACGTGCATCCCGGCGTTCAGGTACGTCGCAGGTGAAGAGCAACGCTGGGGCCCGAACGCGTCCCTGGACAAGCGAGGGATGTGGACCCGCCCGTGGCTGACGATGGTGGAGGCGGAGAAGGCCGGGTTCGAGTACCTGCCCGTGGCCACCTTCCCCTGCTTGCTTAACGCCAAGGATGGCGAGTACGCTGCCCAGGTCATGGCCAAGGATGACCTGCTCGACAGCGGGTTCAGCAACCTTCCTGGCGCCAAAGGACACCCGCACATGCCACGCATGTTCTTTCGCGCGCCGGTTGAGGTCGCCGCCAAGCACGAGCTCGCCAAGATGGCCGAGAAAGGCGCCCCCCCGGACCTGGGGACCTTATTCGTGCTTTACGCGAAGGTGGGCGACGAGACCGCGCAGGCGTGGGCCAGGGGTGAGCGCCCCAACCACATCTTCATCGAGAAGACGGGCCGCAGGTTCGACCTCAACGAGTGTTGAGTGGGGGGAGTCGGGGGAGAGAGAGCCACGGATGGTACGGAACGAAGGATGCGGAGATGACGACGGGAGTGTGTCGGGACTTGAAACGATGTAAATAAATAAATGCAACTCGCCATTCACGCGCCCCCACGAGCCCAAGCCATCGACGTATTAGTGAAAGGGTGTCGTCGTCGCGGTCTCCGGAGCCGGAGCTCGCCCGCTCCGTCCGATCCGTCCAACCCTGTTAACAAAACACGACGTCAATCTAATTGTCCATACGAGAATTAAAATAAACTTACCCACGGGCCCGTTCGGTGGTGCTAAGTAAACCTCGCCAACCGCCGTGAGCTCCACCCCCGGCGCCAGTATCCGTTCCCTGTGCCGCAGCCCCAGCACGTTGACGCCCAAGTTCACGTCCAGCGCTTTGGCTATGATGCGCGAGTGCAGCGGCGTTCCGTGCCGCCGTCGCCGCCGACGGATTCGAACCTGTAAACAAAACACGCCGTCATGCTAATTGCCCATACGATAATAAAAATAAACTTACCTGTCGTGTACCAACGCGAGTCGCCAGTCGCCGCATCGCGCCGCGTCGGAAGCCTGCGCGATCGCGGATGCCCTGTGCATGTTGACGGACGTACCTGCGGTGTCCTCCAGCCGCCACGTGGGCGCCTCACCCGCGACGGACGCGACGGTGACGCAGTCGCGGATCCATTCGCCGCTGCGGATGGCTTGTCTGGCGAGGTATTGGTCGGTGACGGCGTCGACGTATGTGGCGCGCTCCGGTGTGGTCCCGCCGGGTATTTTGGTGTGGACGCAGTCGACGAGGGTGTCGGAGCGTGCTGCGCCGGTGATGGCGACGAGCATGCCGAACGGAACATCGTCCTTTACGTCGTCCTCTGGGACGGCGTCGCCCGAGCCTGAAGTCTCGCGCTGCTCGTTTTTTGGCGACCGGTGGGACTGGGTGATGCGCGTCGTCGCCTTGGATGCGGCGTCGCGGAGGTCGCGGTCGAGCGCGCGGAAGTCGGTGTACTGGGGGATATTCCTGAGCCACTCGCCCTCGCTGTGAATCGACGGAAGGTACGGGGGGATGGGCGGGTCAGTGACGGAACCGCTGACCGCGTTTAGAATGAGGGTCGTTACCGTCGCGTGGGTTGAGGGCGCGCACCGTTTGAACGCTTGAGAGCTGTAGCCGAAGACGGCGCCGGTGGCGATGCACGCGACGCCGGGCTACGATACGTGATCCTCGCCCGCGCCCGACGCCATGTGTTTCGACACCCGGGAGCCCCCTCGGACTGTGGGCAGCCTCCGAGGAAACAATGAGATTGCCCTCGAGTCTCGGGCCACCACGGCAGCGCGAAAAGTCGTGAAGGGTAAAATGCGTGCCGCCGCCGCCGCCGCTCGGCACTAATTTCGTCGGCAGCCCACGTCCCACGACCACCATGGGAGGCTCGGGAATGTCCGCGGAGGAGCTCAAGGCTCTCCGCACGATGAAGAAGAAGACAAAGCTCGCCGCCAAGAAGCGCGAGCGCGAGGAGGCCGAGACGGCGGCGATGCCCGGCATGGACCACAAGGAGAGGAAGGCGGCGAAGAAGAAAAAAAAGGAGGAGGAGGCGGCCGCTGCCGAGGAGGAGGAGAGCGACGAGGAGAGCGAGGAGGAGGAGGAGGACGCGGACGACGAGACGCCGGAGAAGGAGGCGCCTAAGGGCGAGCGTATCCAGGTGCAGGTGGACGGAATCCTGAGCGACAAGACGTTCGACTCCATCACCCTGTCCAAGCCCACCATGGCGGGCATCACCGAGCTCGGGCACGCGAAGATGACCGAGGTGCAGGCGAGGACCATCCCGCCCCTCCTCGCGGGCCGCGACGTCCTCGGCGCCGCGCGCACCGGTTCCGGTAAGACGCTCGCGTTCCTCATTCCCTCGATCGAGCTCCTGTACCACGGCAAGTTCATGCCCCGCAACGGCACCGGCGTGATGGTGCTCACCCCGACGCGGGAGCTCGCGCTCCAAATCTACAACGTGGCGCAGCAGCTCATGAAGAAGCACTCGCAGACGCACGGGCTCATCATCGGAGGCGCCAACAGGCGTGCGGAGGCGGAGAAGCTGGTCAGGGGCGTCAACTTGTTGGTCGCCACCCCGGGCAGGCTGCTGGACCACATGCAGAACACCAAGGGGTTCACGTTTAGTAGCCTGAAGGTGTTCTGCATGGACGAGGCGGACCGCATGCTCGACATCGGGTTCGAGGAGGAGATGCGCACCATCGTTCGCATGATTCCCAAGGACAGGCAGACCATGCTGTTCAGCGCCACGCAGACCACGAAGGTTGAGGACCTCGCGCGTCTCTCCCTCAAGTCGCCCACCTACATCGGCGTCGACGACGCGAGGGCTGTGAGCACCGCGACTGGCGTCGAGCAAGGGTACTGCGTGGTGCCGAGCGAGAAGAGGTTCCTGCTGTTGTTCACGTTCCTGAAGAAGAACCTGAAGAAGAAGGTGATGGTGTTCTTCAGCAGCTGCAACAGCGTCAAGTACCACGCCGAGCTGCTCAACTACATCGACATCCCCGTCAGCGACATTCACGGGAAGCAGAAGCAGCAGAGGCGGACGACGACGTTCTTTGAGTTTTGCAAAGCCGACCGCGGCATCCTTCTGTGCACGGACGTCGCCGCGCGTGGACTCGACATCCCCGCGGTCGATTGGATCATCCAGTTCGATCCTCCCGACGACCCCAAGGAGTACATTCACAGGGTTGGACGCACCGCGCGTGGAACCGAGGGCAAGGGCCGCGCGCTCCTGTTTCTCATTCCCGAGGAGCTCGGGTTCCTCAAGTACCTCAAGGCGGCGAAGGTGCCCCTCAACGAGTACGAATTCCCCCAGAAGAAGATCGCGAACGTGCAGTCGCAGCTGGAGAAGCTGGTCGAGAAGAACTACTACCTGCACCAGTCCGCCAGGGACGCGTACAGGAGCTACATCCTCGCGTACAACTCGCACACGCTCAAGGATGTCTACAACGTCCACGAGCTCAACCTCGTGTCGGTGGCGGTCTCGTTCGGCTTCCACCGCCCGCCGAAGGTGCAGCTCAACCTCGACAGCAAAGCCGCGAACGGGAGGAAGAGGATCGGCGACGGGAAGGGGATGGAGAGGGCCAAGGGAGGGAGCGACTACCGCAGGCAGAAGGGCACGGGCCACGGGTTCTCGGCGGATAACCCGTACGGTAAGAGAGACGCGAGCGACAAGAGGCAGTTCATCCGGGGATGAGCCGAGTTGGACGAGACGTAAAACATAACCGCGCGATGTAATAACCTTTTTAGCCGCGAGTGACATGCATCACGCGATACCAAACGACTCGTGGCACGTCTCGTGTTCGATGGTGTTCATAGGATTACATGGTNTGAAAAAAGCTACCTTCTCGGCAAGTGGAATTCCTACTTGGGGCCCTTCATCGGGTTGAGACCGATCGGCCTGTCGGGAGCACCCTCACGCTCCCAAGAGGACTTCATGATCTCCGCGGTCGCCTTGGCCCACTCCGGGTTAGTCACGGTGTGGGGGAGCGCGCCTGCGTCGTGTGGGCGGGTGGAAAGGAGGGCGTCAGCGGGAATATCTCGGAGATTAGGGTTGGGCCTCTCGGTCGGGTCGCGATCGTTCCGGGGTTCGCGGTCGTGACGGGGCCGTGCGTCCCGTCTGTACCGTTCGAACGCGTCTGTGGACGTACTCCTCACGCGCGAACCCAACCGTCGGTGGGGCGATGGACGACCGCAGACAGTCGCCGAGCGGCGCACTGAGGGGGACGGGGTAGAATCGGGGGCGGGTTGGAATGATCGTCGCACCTCCGAATGGCATGTTCAGGGACAGGAACTGGGTGCACACGGCGGCGCCGGCGAACCCGACGAGGAGTCCGACGCCGACGGCACCGCCGGTCGGCTTGATCGGGGCGAGAACCTTGTGAACCATTTCGACACGCTCTTGTCTTGTGTGCGACCGAACGAATGATGACTGACGGTGGAGGGTCCAGCAACGTTTCCCGGTTGGAAAAACCAAAGAATTCAAAACGGGCACCCCTTTGGTTTTGCCAAAACCTTTGGATCTCGGGCAGTGAGGAAGCGCGCGGTGGCGCGTATCGAGCGGGATAAAGTGGGAAAGTGATGGCACATGACCCACAGTCCCATGCGAAAACCGGCGGCGCGTCCGGTTCCCACCAATCTCGCGATATCAGTCCGATCAGTCCGACAGGGGACAAGGAGAACGCATCTGACGTTCAACAGCTCGGCCCCCATCGATTCGCGCGCCCCGCCCCGGTGAAGCGCCCGCGGATATCGGACCCGGACCTTCCCGATGGGTACCTTCTGAGTCAGATGGACGATGGAGACCGCGCCGGGGTGACGTGGAAGAGCGTATCGCCGCCCAGGCATCGCGCTCACGCATCCACGAGAGCCAACACCGGCGGTGCCGGACGTGCGGGGGGTGCGGTAGTGAACCAGCTTCTGTTCATGGGAAGGGGCAACGCGGCGGCGAAGGAGCAGGCGGCGATGAGGAACAAGCTCACGAGACAGCTGGACGCGTTCGGCGCGGGTGATGCGGTCACCGGGGTGGAGTCGACCATGGAGTCGCCCAGGACCCTGGACAGTTCGGGCGCCGCGCTACTCGCCGACGTCAGGGCGTTGGAGGGATGCGCGCCGACGCCTCGAGCCAACGGTAGCGTGGGCCCCGTGCTTGGGACCGCCAGGACCCCGGGTTCAGCGAGCTCGCTGGGAAGGCAGTCCGTTCCGACGCCCGGCTCTGGTCTCAGGAGGGGTGCTCGCGAAGGGAACGGCGACATCCTCCAGCTGCTGGGGAACATTGAGGATCACATACCGCACAGCGAAACCGTCGCGGGTGTGTCGATTCGAGGGGATGACGCCGATCGACCGAGTATCACGGAGCAGGCAAAGCCAGAGGAGCGGACTCCGGAGGTCCCAAAACCACCGCCCGAAGTTCCAAAACCAGCGCCCGAGGTTGCGAAACCAGCGCCCGAAGTTGCGAAACCACCGCCCGAGGCTGCCAAAAAGAGCGAACCGGCTGAGTTTCAGTGCGACGACGACTTTGACGACTTTGACCTCGAGGCGTTTGCCGAGACGGAGCAACTCGCCATCGCCAACAAACGGAAGGAGACTGCCGCTGCCGCTGCGGCGGCTCTCACCACCAGTCACGAGGTCAGTGCGAAGGACGCTGAGAAGGAGCGCAAGGCTGAGTCGGAGCGCCTGGCGCGCGTCGAGGCGGAGGGACGCGCTCTCAACGCGTGGAAGGTTGAATCTGTCGGATGGTCCCCCGACCATTCCCTCGAGGTGGTGGCGAAGGTGTGCAAAGCCGAGGAGGGCGAGCCCGACGTGCGTACACTGAGGCTCCACGACATGTGGGCGGAATCCAAGATCCGTCCCGGGGATCTCATCAGGCTCGTCGCCCCCCACGCCAGGAGCGGACCGCCGATAAACCTCGGGGATCCCGGGAAGGGCTTCGACGTCTCCGCTCCCATCGACGTGACGCAACACAGCGGTCAGCTCCTCGTGATCCATCCCTCGCACCTCGTCAACTCCACCGCCGTGGGGGGCAGCATAGATTGCCTCAGACGAACGATGCTACAGGCGGTCGTGCCGGAGGTTGGAGGGGCGCAGCACGCGCAGGCGGCGATGCTGGGAACTTTGGCGCACGAACTGAGCGAAGCTTCCCTCTTCGCGGCGGCGTTCAACACCGGACCGGGCGCCAAGGGCTTCTTCAAACACTCCGCCGAGCTCGTCGATGCATCCGCGGACCGACTGTTCTTGTCCGGTACCACGGAGAAGGAGGCGCTGGACCGGCTCAGGTACGTCGGGCCCGGCGTGCACAAGTGGACCCGACAGCTGGTGAAACACCCGGCGCAGCCAGGGATGGCCAACCCGAGCGGCGGCGGCGGCTCCGCGGGGCCGGGGGTGGAGTGCAGGGTTTTGGCCTCAGGAGCGCACCGATCCGACGGACTAGTGGCTGTGACCAAGATGGTCGAAGCGGAGGAGACTATATGGGCGCCAACGCTGGGTCTGCGCGGGGTCATCGACGCGGTGGCTGTGGGCAAGCTCGACGAGGTTGGCGCAGACGGGAAAAGAATGGTATCAAGTGGCATGGTCCCGGTGGAGCTCAAAACCGGGTACTGGAGGGAACCGAGGGAGCACGGCGCGCAGCTCACGTTATATACGCTGATGTTGGGTGAGAGGTACGGGACTCGGGTGCCTTGGGGATTGCTGCACTACACCAGGCATCCGGGCGGCGGCGCCAGGGACAAGAAGGATGACGAGACCGTCGCCATCAGGCCCGGGCCGGTGGACCTGGCGTACCTGATGCACAGGAGGAACATGATCGCCACTGCAATGCGACCAAAGGGTGGTACGGAAATCGAAGAAGGTGAGGTTACACTCGCAGGCGGTACCCTACCGCCCATCGAGCAGTGCCGCAGCACGTGCGAACGGTGCTTCGTCAAAGAAACTTGTTACGCCGTCAACGCCGCTCTCGAGGGGGGCTCGAAGAAATTGCAAAACCCCGAACTGGTTGAGTTTTCTCAGGAATTAGCCGGACACATCACGGACGCGCACGCGACCGAGCTCGCCCGGTGGCTGAGACTGATCGACATGGAATCCGCGTCCATGTCCGCTCGCCGCGCAACGCCGTGGATGCCAGTCGAGGAGGTTCGCAAACGGGGCGGGTTCGCCATGGACGGTTTCGCCCTTCGTCACGTGCCCAGAGACGACGGCATCGAACGCAGCCAGGGACGCCAATACCTCTACGCGCTCGAGACTGGCTTCGTGGATAAATGTGATGGCGATTCCAGCGTAGACACGGACGGCTCGTTCGCACCGCAGCACTGGGATGGAGCGGACGATTCCCTCGCCGCCGCGCTCAGGCCGGGAGACAGGCTGGTGCTGAGCCGCCAGAAGGGAGCGGTGGTTGTGGGGCGGGTGATCTTGGCGGATGTCAAGGAGCGCAAACGCGGCGTGCACCTCGAAGTTGAGATGGAACGACCGGTACGGACCACCGGACCGGGCGCGGCATCACCCACGGAGTTCTGGCGCATCGACCGCGACGACGGCGGCTCGACCATGGCGGGGCGGCTCAGAGCCGCGGTGCTTGGCGTGTTCCAGTCGCGAGATCCGAGGGCTGATACCCTTCGCGCGCGAATCTTCGATCTCAAGCCTCCTCAATTCGACAAAGCCGAGGCTGCCGCGGCGATGCGCTCGTTGTCACCCGCGGCGTCCACGGTGGTGGCAGCGCTGAACGAAGAACAGAGGGGCGCGGTCGAGCACATCCTGGCCGCGAGGGATTACGCGCTCGTGGTGGGTCTGCCAGGCGCGGGCAAATCGGCGACGTTGGCGGCGACTGTCAAGGCGCTGGTCGACATGGGCAAGTCCGTGCTCATCACATCCCACACGCACAACGCGGTGGATAACATCCTGACACGTCTGCCCGAGGTTGGTGTCGATGATTTCCTCCGCGTCGGTGGCGAGGATGGCAAGTGTGCGCCAAAGGTTGAGGCGTACCTGCCCGGCGGCGAAAGGCACCGCGCCAATACTTCCACCGAGCTCGGTGACCTGGCCAACCGCGCCAGGGTGGTGGGCGCGACGTGCTACGCCGCAGCCAACAACCCGATGATCACACGCCGCGAGAGCAAGGGCAAGGGATCAGGCGCGGATGGGTATTTCGATGTCGTGCTCGTCGATGAGGCTGGCCAAATGACCACGCCCGCCTCGCTCGCGCCTCTGCTCCTAGGCGGAGTTTTCGTGCTCGTGGGTGACCCACATCAGCTTCCACCCCTGGTGCAGTCGAAGGAGGCTGAGCGTCTCGGTCTCGGAGTTTCACTGTTACAGCGACTCAGCGAAGCGCACGGCGACATCTCGGTGGTTGAGCTGCGGACCCAGTACCGCATGGCGGACGAACTCGCCAAGTTTTCGAACGTCCTCTCATACTCTGGGAAACTTCGCGCCGCCACCGCGGATGTGGCGAACAGGACCCTCATCGCGCCGGTACCCGCGCCCACGGATTTCCCGGAGTGGCTCCGCGTCGCAACGGATCCGATGCGCCGTGTCGTCTTTCTGGACACCTCCTCGGTCGGAGCCGCCGCGTTTGAGCGCGAGGGTGCCAAGCCGGACAACGAATACGAGCGGGGGATCGTCACCCGCGTGCTCCGCGGGTTGCGGGCGAGAGGGGCGGCTCCCACGGACTGCGCGGTGCTCTCGCCGTACAACGCACAGGTGGACGCCATGGCTCGCGACCTCGCGTCGAGCGATGATCTGCAGGAGGTGGAGGCGCTCACGATTGACCGCGCGCAAGGGAGGGACGTGGAGTGCGTGGTCATTTCGTTTGTTCGCGCCAACGAACGACGCGAGACGGGCGGTTTGCTCTCAAACCGGCGTCGCCTCAACGTGGCATTGACGAGGGCGCGCTCCAAGCTTATCATCGTGGGCAACGCGGAAACGCTTAAGGGTTCGCACGAGATGCAGCAAGTGATGGGTATTTGTACCGCGAACGCGTGGGTCACGCGGTTGCAAGGCACGTAGCAAACGGATTTTTATTTGAATGTTGCTTAGCAACACATCCATGAATTGAGCAAAATGCTTAGCAACACATCCATGAATTGTTTCAGCTTAACCACCTCGAACGAGAGCCGCGTGGCTCGCACCTGTGTGGAAACGCGCCGACTCCAATTTTGTGCCGTGCCTGAGGAAGCTGACTCCCGAATTTCGTAATTCCTCAGATCTATCAGAGTGCCGAACGCGGTGCTCGCGGCGACCCCGGGCTTTCGTTCGATGGCGCCCTCAAAGCGGCGCAAGACGTCCGCCGTGTCGCAGCCGGCATCCGGAAACGCGAGCTCCGGTGTGCGAACCCGGCGTTCCACGATCGCACGGGGCGACCTGCCGGACGCCCCCGACGCAGATCTCGACGCCGAGCCCGAGGTGCTCATGTGCCCCATCACGCGAACCATGTTCCGCGACCCGGTGTTTGTGGTCGATTCGGGGCACACGTACGAGAGAAGCGCCATTCTGTCGCACTTTAAGCGCAACGGGGCCAAGGACCCGCTCACTCGTCGCACTTTGAGCAGCACGAAGGTGATGACGAACTGGGCGTTGCGAAACGTGGTTCAGGCTTGGCTGGACAAGCACCCTGGCGAGACGCCCGACGGGTGGGACAGTCGCGAGCTTCTGGAGCCGTCGAAGAATGACGGG
>JGI26273J51734_10001525_pt1 | contig 12174 bp, 8 predicted proteins | sample SaaInlV_125m_DNA_FD_51734 | JGI IMG/M metagenome (IMG submission 51734) | reverse complement strand
GCCTTTGTCCATATAAAGCCCTTGCATTCTATCATAGACTGCTCGAGAAAAAGCTTCTTCACTGTAGTCGTCGCCAGAAGAAAGACCTAATGCTCTTGAAAGGATCTCTTCTGAATATAATGATTGCCCTTCCCATGTAAAATTTCTGTATTTATACTTAGGCCCCTCATTAACATTTATAACTACATCTAAATATTTACTTTCACCATCATAAATTATTGAATCTGATAAAATTGAAAAATCTCTGTGGCCTTTATTATGATAAAACTCAATAATTTTTTCTTTATCTATTTCGAGGTCATCTTTATCAAAGGCTGTTCTCCAAAAATAATACCACCTTTGCTGCTTCGTCTCTTTCATTAGCATTCTTAATTTCAAATTCGAATAAACATCATTTCCCTCAAAATAGATATTTCTAAGTTTTATTTTTTTATTCTCTGAAATACTAAAAACAATATCTTTTGTAATATTTTTAGCTTTCCCATCAAAAAGACTCTCTATGCCTTTAGAATCAATTAAATCTGCTTTGACCTCCACATTAAGATATCCTTTTTCAAAATACAGNGTTTTTATCTCTTTAATTTTTTCGTGAAGTAAATTGGGCTTTATTCTTTGCCCTGTAACTATATCAAGCTCTTCTTTAAATTTNCTATTTTTTATCTTCTTGTTTCCCTCATATTTTACATNGCCGACAACCATAGATTCAGAAACTAACAAGGTGATACTAACTTCATTTCCCACTTCCTCATCGTACCTNATTTGNACATCATCAAACAGACCCAGTTGCCACAACCTTTTAATAGCTCTTGGAAACTCTGCGGAGGATACTTTTAACCCTTTACGTAGACCAGATGTAAAAATAATTGTGTTTGCAGTCGACACAATATTGCCTTCAACTTTTACATCTTTTAACAAAAATTCTTGGTTATTTTGTGAAAAAAGGATGCTAAAAATTGAAAAGAGGACTATATATTTTTTCATTTTAATTTTCTAGTTGTTCACTAGTTTTTCCAAACCTGCGTTCTCTATTTTGGAAATCAAATATTGCTGCAAACAATTCATTTTCTCTAAAAGAGGGCCAATATGTGTTTGTTAAATACATTTCTGTATATGCTGACTGCCATAAGAGAAAATTACTTATTCTTAATTCTCCACTAGTACGAATTAATAAGTCTGGATCTGGACAGTTATTCGTATCTAAATATGAAGAGAAAATATTTTCATCGATTGAGTTACTATCTAGACTCCCTTTTTTAACATCATAAACTATATTATTTACAGCAGAAATTATTTCTTGCCTGCTTCCATAGTTCAAAGCTAGGATCAAATTCAAACCAGAGTTTTCAAATGTTAGCTTTTCACCTTCTTTGACACCTTTAACTGTTCCCTTAGGCAAAATTGAAATATCCCCTATTGTCGAGAATTTAACATCATTTTTGTGTAACTCTTTTATCTCTTTTTTTATAGTAGAAAGTAACAAAGTCATCAAGGCTTTGACTTCTGTTTTAGGCCTACTCCAGTTTTCTGTAGAAAAAGTGTATAACGTTAAATACTTAACGCCTATTTCTCCGCATATTTTGGTTATTTCTCTAACAGAGTTTATTCCCTCGCGATGTCCAGCTATTCTAGGTAGACCTCTTTCTTTTGCCCACCTTCCATTCCCGTCCATAATAATAGCAATATGTCTAGGTATTGTCTTTAATTCGGATTTATCTATTGTTTTTGGTTTCATAAGAATCTTATCAAAGAAATAAGTATAGTTTTAAATCTTCGACTTTAAGATATCAGCTATTTTTAACATTATACTAGAGCAATAGTTAGAATGTTCCTTATCATTAAGTCTCATCTAAAATTGATACCATTTTCTCAACAATGGACATATATATTTTGGATGCTTTATGTTCAGGATTCAAACGTATCAACGGTTCTCCATTATCAGTGGCACTAACAATATCATTGGAGATAGGTATTTGCCCTATTAGTGGGATTTCTAGCCGCTTACTCTCAGCTAAACCACCACCTTTTTTGAAGAGGTCTAATGAAAGTTCAAATTCTCCGCTATCTTGTATTTGATAATCAGAGCCAAAATCCGTTGTAATTGTACCACCGTTAACTTCATTACCATTTGCATCCTTAATAACACCATTAATGAAAAGACCAGACATATTTTCAACAACTCCCAAAATAGGCGTTTTTACTTTTCTAAACATATCCGCACCCTTTCTAACATCTGATAATGCAATATCTTGCGGAGTCGTAACAATGATAGCCCCTGACATGCGCAGTTTTTGAGTGAGCGTAAGCTGCACATCTCCTGTTCCTGGTGGTAAGTCTAAAATTAAATAATCAAGTTCACCCCATTCAACATCTTTAAAAAATTGTTCGGTCATCCTTGAAACTAAAGGACCTCTCCAAATTACGGGTGTGTCATTGCCACTTATAAAACCAAAGCTCATCACTTTCAGACCAAATCTATCAATAGGTACAAGTTTTTTATTATTTGTCATCTCTGGCTGCTCATTTATTCCCAAGGTGATAGGAAGAGAAGGTCCATAAATATCCAAATCTAAAAGGCCAACTTTGTATCCTTTCTCAATTAAGCCACAAGCAATGTTAGACGCCACTGTTGATTTACCAACCCCTCCTTTACCACTCGCAATTGCTATTACGTGTTTAACATTTGGTAATACAGGCTCTGGATTAGAAGCTTGAGCTCCAGGAGGCGGTCCATTTGGCGCTTTTTGTTCTACTGCTACAGAAACTAACGAAAAATACTCACTTAATTTTTTTTCAATATCACTAACAAGAATCTTTTTCTTTTCATTATTTTGAGAAGTTATGCTAAGAATTATTTTTACTTCATCCGATTTAACTTCAATCCCGCTCACCATCCCAAAAGAAACAATATCCCTATTAAAACCAGGGTAGTTGATATTTGCTAGAATTTCTTTTATTTCATTTTTATTCATACTACTTATTCCAATAAAAAAACGGTTGCCGAAACAACCGTTTAAATAAGTTTCAATTTGGCTTAATTACCCAGAAAATTCTTGTCCAAAATATTCATAATTAAGTGGAATGAATTTGCTCCATTCTTCAGGAATTTCACTTTCTTCAAAAATAGCTTCAACAGGACATTCTGGCTCACAAGCACCACAATCTATACATTCTTCTGGATTGATGTAAAGCTGCTTNCCTTCAGGATCAAAGCCAGGTTCTTTCGCCTCAGCTCCTGCTCCAGTTTTATCATCTGGCCCGTGAATACAATCAACAGGGCATACTTCGACACAAGCAGTATCACAGGTACTAACACATGGTTCAGCAATAATATATGTCATAATTTCTCCTAATTATAAGTATATGTTTATTAAAATATTTTTATAGTTCCAACTAGGTTAATTTATAGGAATTTGTTTTAAGGTTACAAAAAAGATTTTAAAAATGTTATCGATCAAGTTTCTCATTATTTTTGATCTAATAAAAATCTTTTGGCAGCATTATATGTGTTTTCAATTGTGCCTTCAAGAATAGCTTCTTCTACAGCTTTTTTAAATATTCCGACTTGCTTACCTTCATTGATTTTAAAAATTTCCATAATCTCTTTACCTCTAATTGGGCTCTGAAATTTTTTTGCTGAATCTTTATCTAAAACAACTTTCATTTTATCTTCAACAATATCAAAGTTCTTTAAATATTTTTTTACTGTTTTAGGATTTTTCGTTGTTATATCTGCTCTGCAAAGTGTCATTAAATCTTGAACCTCGTCACCAGCAGAAACCATTAATCTCCTCACTGCAGAATCTGTAACCTCAGATTTAACGAGAGCTATAGGTCTAAGGTGCAATAATGTTAATTTTTTTAAATAACCTGACAATTTATTTGAAAGCCTAAGCCTTTGTGATACTGTATTTAACATTTTCTCACCTATTGCATCATGACCGTGAAAGGTATAACCCTTAACAGGATCAATACGTCTTGTCACCGGTTTAGCAATATCGTGGACCAGCGCTGCAAATCTAATTTCCATTTTATCTGTTAATTTTGCTGCGTTATCTACAACTTGCAAAGTATGAGCAAAAATATCTTTATGGTGCCATTCTGAAGATTGATTCATATCATACATAATATCAATTTCAGGAAATACTGTTTTAAGTAGACCTGTTTTTTGCATAATTACTAACCCAACAGAAGGCTTAGATGTAGAAAGCGTTTTTATTAGTTCCTCTCTTATTCTTTCCCAAGAAACAATGCTTATCCTATAAGATTGATTAGTAATTGCGGCTCTACACTCAGAGTCCAGTTTAAAATTAAGCTTTGATGCAAAGTAAGCTGCTCTCATCATCCTAAGAGGATCATCAGAAAAAGTTTTCATTGGATCTAGTGGCGTTAATAATCCTTCGATTAAGTGATTCTGTCCACCAAATGGATCATGTATTTTACCAAAACTTTCTGGATGAATGTCCATTGCCATAGCATTTATAGTAAAATCTCGCCGTTTTAAATCTTCTTCCAGGTTGGTAAATTTAACTTTCGAAGGGCTTCTTGATGCACTGCTATACGTTTCTGATCTAGAACTAGCAATTTCAATCTGAAATAATTTATTCGGTATTAAAGCAGTGCCAAATTTTTCAAAAGGGACGACTTTTTTTACACCAATCTCTTTAGCTAGTTTTCTTGCAAAAAAAATACCGTCACCCTCGACCATTAAATCAAGGTCCTGGATATCCCTTCCAAGCATTAAATCCCTTACTACACCACCGACTATATAAACTTTTACATTTTCTTTGAAGCCAAGCTTCCCAGCTCTTTTAGCCATATCAAAAATATGTTTGTATTTAGATTGATTTATAATTTTTTCAATGTTTTTCATTATCTAAAATTAATTCATATTGAAACCATTACAAAAATAAGTAAGATAAATTACTTGTAAAGAGGAATTGCTTTAATTTATTTTTAATCAATGACAAAACTATTATCCTTAGTCGTTGCCCTCCCGATATTTTTTACGGCTACCTACGGGCAATTTGGCCTAGTTAAAATTGAGTTTGATGATAGATTACTAAGAAGTGATGAAAAATATGACCTTATTAATCTTAAGGATGACGTTCAACAGTTTTTTGTAAACACTTCATGGGATAAAGATTTTTCTGATTTAAAAATTCCTTTACATATACAAATTGTTTTTGAAGGGGCAGCGTCTAAAGGCAATGTAAAAACATACCTATGCAAAGCTTTATTTTCTAATGGAAGCGAATTAAGATACTTTGATAATGGTGCTCAGTTTTATTACAGTCCTGGCTCAAGCTTGTATTTTGATTTAGTACTATTTGAACCACTATCAGCTTTTTTAGCTTTCTATGCTCACATGATACTAGCAGGAGTCATAGATTCTTATGAATACAGAGGTGGAGGAGCGACATATGAAATAGCAAGAGAAATAGCATTACGAGGAGCATCATCAGAGTACCAAAAAGGCTGGAGTTCTAGGATATCTCTAGTAGATGATATAAGTAAAAACTCAGGATTAAGGGACGCTCGGCTTGCTTATTATATTGGAAAAGACTTACTTCAAGAGGGTAGAATTGAGGAGGGTCTAAAAGAGCTTAATAATATGCTAAATGGCCTTGAAAAAAGCGCAATTGATTTTGGACGGGAACAATCTACTCAATACTTTATGAAAATCCATTCTGAGTACCTCGCTAAAACTTTTAATAAATTTGGTAGAAGAGACTTACTTATTGATGTAAAACAATTAGATCATGATAATAGAGATATTTACAAATTTTATTTAGATAAAATGCCTGAATAAGTTTTTATTCTTAAAATATAATATTTCAAAACGATTGAGCTCTTAAACATCCCCTTCATAATTTCANTATCTTTCTTTTTTCTAATTTTATTAAACGCTCTCCTCTTTTTTATAATTGCATGAGGATGAAAAAGAACCCAAAAAAGCGCTCTTATAATTGCTGATGCATGCTTCCAGTCAAAAATTAAAAGAGAATAAAAAATAGCTAATATCTCAAGAAAAATTCGCAATGAACCGATTAAAAACATATTTTTAAACGAATAATTACCAAATAACATTAGAAGTGAATTTCTGTGGTTAAGATAGTACTTTTTATGAGAATACATAGGTAGCGTTAATCCGTTTTTATGATGAATAACTGCCTTAGGCTCAGCCCATACTTCGTAACCCATAGATTGCACTTTCCAGCAAAGGTCTATTTCTTCCATGTGCGCAAAAAACGCATCATCAAAACCACCTGCCTTGTGAAATAATTTATTCCTAATCATTAAACATGTTCCGGATGCCCAAAAACACTTTTCTCGATTATCATACTGACCGTTATCATATTCCTGTTTAGCAAAAATCCTACCGCGTGCTATAGGGAAACAGTAAATATCCATGTGACCACCTGCTCCTCCAGCATAATCAAAGAGCGTCTTATCAAAATAATTTAAAACTTTTGGTTGTACTACAGCCATATTTGGATTGGCATTTATTGACTTCAGCATATGGGATATACAATCAGGATCTAAAACCGTATCATTATTCAGAAATATCAACTTATCTCCTTCAGCGTGATTTGCACCTATATTACAACCACCGGCATATCCGTAATTTTTATCATTTTCTATAAGGTTTACTTTGGGGTAATTAGATTTAATCCAATCAACGCTATGGTCGGTAGAAGCATTGTCAACAATAATTATTTCAAAATTAGATAACTTTATTGAACTTATTGATTCTAAACAATCAGATAAAATATCTACATTGTTCCAATGTGGTATAATAATGCTAACGTTTAACTTATTGTCAGACACTATAAATTTTACTATTTACTAGTCAAGACTACGAACTTCTTCTAATAACTTTTTTGCGTTTGTATCATCTGGAAAACGTAAAATCCAATCAACTAAAACTTGTTCAGCTTCGTTGTTTTGGTTCGTTGATTTGTAAATATAAACTAACGATGACACAATATCTGGAAAAGCTTTTTGCCAACTTTTCCAACTCCTATTTGAAATGGAAGAAAAACCTTTAACTTTTATAATATTCTCAATCTTAGAATATTCATTCTGCAAATCAGATAATATATTAACCGCCATTTCAGAGTTATCAAGTTCACGATAATATACATTAGCGTATTCAACTTTATTACTTGGAGAGACACCTTCCATCTCAATCAAGTCTTCTAAAATGTCTTCCATTGAATCTTTACGATTTAAGTCGCCATAAAGCCTTGCAACTTGATAGTGCAGATCAGCAGAGGTAATCGGTATTGTTCCCTCAGGAATATTAAAACGCATTTGATCTAATACCGCAACAGATTTTGAGCTTAAATCTGCTAACAAGTAAGTGTCTGGAACTTTCTTTCTTTGCTCTTTTTGATAATCCATATAATATGTAACTGCTAATTGCATGTACGCACTACGGTAATTTTGGAGAAGTCTAATAATTTGATCATTATAATAAATTTTATCATTACCTAGATTACGAAACATATATCCAGGTTTATAATCTCTAGACCAGTTTACGTAATCACCTTCCTCATCATCATTAAACCTGGAAACATCAAACTCTGTTGACCAATCATTGGGGCCAATTTGAGTCATTAGGTTTTTATACATCATATCTTGATCGACAGGTTTTGTTTTGTGGCTTTTAAGCTGAAAAGTCAAGCCTTGCATATCTAAATACGAATCTAACCCTATTCTATTTGATTGAGATACTGTAACAGCAAAATAAATAGGCACCTTCCAGTTTGCATCTTTAATAATTCTGAGGATCATAATATCCTGAACTCTTAGGGCTTGACCAGCAAAAGTAGGCTTTAAATTCCACTCAATAAAACCCTCTTCATTTTTAGGGTCATTTTGGACAGGTACCTGAACCTTCTTTTCCTCCCACCTCTGGAGCCTAGAGGTGATAGCATCTACTTGATTATCGGAGAGGTTTATAAATTTTGTATCAGCTGATCTTGCTTCTTTCCACTGTTTTATATACCAAGGAGTATTTAAAAGACTAAGATTTACCACAGCTACATCTTTTCTTATATTTTCCACCTCTTGGAGGTACCATAAAGGAAAAGTATCATTATCCCCATTGGTAAATAATATACCATTTGGCCCAACTGATTGTAAAATATTATAACTATAATCCCAAGCAACATAATTACCAGACCTATCATGTGAATGATAATTAACACTCATCATTACTCCAGGCATGAATATTATAATTAACAATAATGTTATAGATAACATTCTTTTTCTGAGATCTATATTTGCTATCTTCTTTTCAATAAATTCACCAATTGCTGACACGCCAACACCTATCCAAATCGAAAATGCAAAGAAACTACCGACATAAGAATAATCCCTTTCTCTTGGTTGAGGGTCGTCTTGATTTAAATATAGAATTATTGCGTAGCCGGTTAATAAAAATAATGACATCACAGAAAAGGACATACGCTGGTCTTTGCTTCCATGATAAAACATTCCCAACAAACCTATTAAAAAGGCTAGGGGCATGCCAAATTGAGACCAATCCACGCCATCTTCCCTACTATTAGCCCCCATAGGAGTTACGCCACTTTCATTAGCTGGCCCGCGTCCAGCGAACTGCCACAAAAAGTACCGGTTATACATTTTCTTTATCTGATAATTCCAGAAAAAATCCCACTGCTTGCTTACATTAGTCTTTCGGTATTGAGATTTTTGCCTTGATGAGTAATCTCCATTATTTGCTGGCGGACCAACAACTTCATACATTTGAGGAAGCCCCTTGAACCTTCTTGGGAACTGGCCAACACTGCCATATTGCTCTCTCTCAAGATATGATATCATTGCCTCAACAGTTTCTGGATCGTTTTCATCAATCGTGGGATCTTGATTAGAACGAATGAAAATCAATGAGTATGTAGAATACCCAATTAATACTAGCACCATTGATGTTGCCACAATGCTAATTAAATGTTGTTTATTCAAAACAGCCCAAATCATTAGAGCAAAAGCAGAACCAATCAGAAATGTTGTTCCCCATACGCCCAAGAAACTAGCAGCCATTTTAGGTAATCCTTTAATAATTCCATTATGGATAACAAAAAATATTACGGCAGTAATTAATACATTAATTCCAAAAGACTTCCATTCAACTTTATATTTTCTAAAATAAACGATTAAAGTAATAAAAGGTATTGCTAATAAATTTAGTAAGTGAAGTCCTGTAGCTAAACCAATCATGTACGCAATAATAAGCAAATATCTTTCATGACCTTTTTCATCTGCTTTTTCGTTCCACAGGAGAATGAGCCAGACAACAATTGCGGTAAAAAATGTACTAAAAGCATACACCTCTGCTTCGACTGCATTAAACCAATGACTGTCAGTAAATGCAAACGCTAAGGCACCAGAAACACCGCCGCCAAAAACAATTAAACTATCCATCGAGCTGTTTACTTTTCCTCGCCAATGAGTCACTACTTTAACAATTGAAAGATACAGAAGCATAACTGCTAAAGCACTTACGAGCGGGGAAATAATATTTACACGGAAAGCAACATCCTCATTAAAAGGAATCATAGAAAAAATACGACCCAACAGCAGAAAAAATGGACTTCCAGGCGGATGTGGCACACCTAAAGTATGCGAAACTGCAATGAACTCACCACAATCCCAGTAGGAGACAGTTGGAGCCATAGTATCAAAATAGACAATGAAGGTTAATAAGAAAACAGCTAGTGCAATTAATCTATTTATTTTAATAAAATCATTTTTTAAGCAAAGCTTAGTCTTCCTCTTTTGATTCTTTATTTTGTTTTTGTCCATTCGGGCTTTTATTTTTTTTCTTTTCATCAATTAAATTTAATTTTAATTCGCTAATCGTGTTAATTAGCATNTGCTCTTCATAATCAGTCAANTTTTCTTTGGTTTTCTCTTGAATCAAATCAAGAACGTTNATATAAAACGATGCCTGTTCTACATTTATATTTATTGATTTTGTCATTGGGTTTTCNTTTTTACCTAACGCTATTCTAGCNCTCGAATGAAAAGTTCCAACTAAATACAGAAACAATTGTTCNTTTTCTGATAAAATTTCTTTATTCACGTTAATATTTATTCCGTTTATTTAAGAGAAGGCAAATTTATATAATAGTATTAATACAAAAANTACATTAAAAACTTAATTTAATTTTACTAAATGAAGATTATTTTTATAATCTTTTATTACTTGCGTCTTAACATTCTCATGATTTTCTAGAGTAGGATCGGATTCAATAATACTTTTAGCTAAAATTCTAGCGGTTCTAATTATAGGCCCATCCGTAACCATATCCGCAATTTTATATTTAATAAACCCGCTTTGTTTGAAACCAACATAGTCACCTGGCCCTCTCAAAATCAAATCTTCATCAGCAATCTCAAATCCGTCATTAGTACTCTCCATTATTTCCAACCTTTTTGCAGAGAGTTCATTTGTACCTCTATTCACAAGTATGCAATAACTTTTTTTTATACCTCTGCCTACTCTGCCTCTTAATTGATGTAGTTGAGTTAATCCAAATCGTTCAGCATGCTCTATAAGCATTACTGTTGCATTTGGCACATCAATTCCCACTTCAATAACCGTTGTCGCGATGATGATATTAATTTTATTTTCCTTAAACCTTCGCATCACCTCTTTTTTTTCCTCACCATTCATTTTTCCATGAATTAGTCCAACTTTATAATTTGAAAAAGCACTTTTTTGAAGTTTTTCAAACATTTCAACTGCTGCTGCTAAGTCGCTTTTCTCTGACTCTTCAACTAAAGGATATACAATCATACACTGCTGACCAGAATCAATTTGATCTTTTGCAAAAGCATAAACTTTAGGAAGTCTAGTAGGTTCAATAATTTTTGTAGTTATTGGAATTCTATTTTTTGGAAGTTCATCAATAATTGACAAATCCATATCTCCCATATATGTAATTGAAAGGGTCCTTGGTATTGGAGTGGCTGTCATTGACAACAGGTGAGGGTTCAATCCTTTATTTGTCAGTTTATTCCTTTGTTCTACCCCAAATCTATGCTGCTCATCTATAACAACTAAACCAAGGTCTTTAAAAATTACGTCATCCTGAATGATTGCATGGGTGCCGACTACAACAGAAATTTTTCCATTTTCTATATTTGTAATAATTTTATTCCTATCTTTTTTCTTCATTTTTCCAACAAGTAGACAACATGTTATTCTAGCTTCCGATAATTCTTCTTGGAATGATTTATAATGCTGAGTAGCTAAAATTTCGGTCGGTGCCATTATTGCAACCTGCGCATTATTTCCGACAGCTAATGAAGAAGATAATATTGCAACAATGGTTTTTCCAGAGCCAACATCTCCTTGCAAAAGCCGATTCATAGGATTTCCTTTTTTCAAATCTCCATGAATTTCAGCAATGACTTTTTTTTGCGATCTAGTTAGTTCAAATTTTAAACCATCGCGAATAATCTGAAAGTAAGGGCCAATATCTTTAAACGGCCTAGCTTCTGTGCGTTTAATATTTTCTTTAACTAAAGCTAAAAAAACCTGCAAAATAAAGTGCTCATCAAACTTCAATCTGTAAATAGCACTCTTTAATTGATTTATGTCATCAGGGAAATGCAACTGACTTAAGGCTTCTTCAATTTTTACTAATTTGTGAAATTTCAAAATCTTATCGTTATACATTTCATTGAACGAACTAATTTTATCAAGTGACTGTAAAATTAGTTTTCTAATTAAACGCTGTTCAATACCCACCCTTTTAAACTCATTTGTTAGAGGATAAATAGGAATAATTGAACCGGTGCTTGCTGGGTCTGTTTTTTGATCGAGGAGGATGTCAAATTCAGGATGACTAATTGAGAACCCATTATACCAATCTACCTTTCCATGGACAGCAATGAGATCTCCTTTTTTTACTAAGTTCTTTATATACTTTGAAGAATTAAACCAAGTTAAGGTTAAAACACCAGTACCGTCAGAAATCAAAACCTGATAAATTTTTTTAAACCTTGTCCGCTTTTCACCAAGAGTTTCAACAGTTCCCACAATATTATACTTATGAGCGGGAGCAATATTTTTTATTTTTGTTATATTTGTTCGATCTAAATGTTTCCTCGGGAAATAATATAAAAGGTCTTTTATAG
>JGI26273J51734_10001521_pt1 | contig 12187 bp, 11 predicted proteins | sample SaaInlV_125m_DNA_FD_51734 | JGI IMG/M metagenome (IMG submission 51734) | reverse complement strand
CGCGCGCGCGCGCGCGCGTGGGACGAAAGTCGCAAAGGCGGAGTAAATTGCCAAACGCTCGCTACCAACGCACCGATGAACACGCGCACTACCCACACCCACCCCTTCCGCCCCACCCCACCACGCCTTGGCGTTTCGGACCGACGCACGCGCAGCAATCGCCAACGCTCAGTGCGTCGATACCGTCTTGAAGGCCTCGATCTTCTGCGTCAGGCGACCGGACAGGGCGTTCTGGCGCAGCAGCTCGCCGTAGTGGCCCTGGTTCATCCAGCCGATGGGCTTCCACGCGTCGGGCGCAACCCCGATGGTCGCGGCGGATTTCTCCACCTCGGTGAGGGCGTCAAAGTCCAGCCCCGTTGACTCGGAGCCGCGCACCGAGGCGATGTCCGCGCGCAGCTGGTGGATTGCGTAGTTGGGCTCGCACTCTTCTACGTGACGGACCGACATGTTCTCGACTCTTTTATTACGTAGGGCCCGACGAGGGGGTTATTTTCCCAACACCTTTGCGAGCTGGTCCCCATCCAAGACCCAATAGTTTCCCTTGGAGGCCCACGGCCGCCGATAGTCCACGAGCGGCGATCCGGTCGCCTTCAGCTGCTTGAGCGCCGTCTTCGCGCGCGGCACGTGGTACACCTCGCCCGCCGTGAGGTAGAGGGTGCCGTCCTCCGGCTTCCACTCGCGCACGCGCGCAAGGAGCCGCAGCACGTCGGCCGTCGGGTCGGTGGCGACGTGGTTGGCGATTCCCACGCTCTGCCGCAGCTGCGCGAGGATCGGCAGCACCAGCTCCACCGCCAGCGGGAGCCACTGCTCGTACTGCGCCACCGGCTTGACGACCATCATATCGGTCGTGCGCCGCAGCAGCGACGCGTGACGCGCGCCCTGCGCCGCGATCTGCACGGGGCACGTGGAGTTCCGGCCGAAGCGCTGGACGATCTCCTCAACCGAGAAGCCGCCGAGCAGCGCCGCCGCCTTGCGCACGTCGCCCTCGATGTGCGAGCCTTGCCACTTGGTCATCTCGGTGCGCGCGTACCGCCACGGCTCGCCCGCCATGTACGGCCACATCTGCTGCGTCAGCGCGGTGTACGCGTGGGCGGAGAGGTACTCGTGGCTGTTGGCCCCCGCGTGCATGAGGTCGCAGCGAATCACGCCCGGTCGGAAGAAGCGGCCGTCGCCCGTGAGCTGCATGAGCGCCGAGCTCATGAGCACGATGCGCAACCCCGACGGGTCGAGCCCCGTGCGCCTGTGCGCATGCGCCTCGCTGCTCACGAGCGACCACGCGTTGGTCTCCGGGTCGTCCACCCAACCCTGTGGCGGCAGCGGGTGGTCCTTCCACGGCGCCGTCGCGTCGTGGCGCAAGCACTTGAGGAAGTGCACCGGCGTCCACCGCTGCGTCAGGTCTATGGCGCGCTCGAGCAGTAGGCACAGCGACTCGGCCTGCACCGACGCGGCCCACTCCTGCAGCCGGTGCTGCTCCACCTGCAGGCGCGTCAGCGCCTCTCGCAGCTCCGCGAAGCGCATGTCCGCCGAGACGCTCGGCAGCGCCTTGAGCAGCTCGGGGCAGGGCGCGCGCAGGAAGGCGGCGAGCCGCTCGCAGTTCTCGGGCACCTCGCAGTCCTGCGCGAGCTTGATGAGCTCGCGCATGCTGCGCACGTCCGAGCGCGCCTGCTCGGCCGCGTAGTGCTTGCAGCGCACGAACTGGATCTCCGTGACGTGCTCAAACCCCTCGGAGCACACGTGCTGCGTCGGGTTCTCCACCCGCTCCTCGAGCAGCACCACGCGCCTGGCGATGAGCGTCGCGTAGTGCTCCACCACCGTCTTGATGGCGGCGTCGTTCTGGCCGCACGCGAGCGCGATGCCGAAGCGCTTGCGGATCGCGGCGTCCAGCTGGTACAGCCACTCCATCACCGACCACCTCACGATCTGCTCCAGCCGCAGGCCCAGCCCGCCGACCTTCACCGCCAGGTGCCGCGGGGGCACGCCTCGGCCGGAGCTGCCGCGCGCGGCCGTCATGTCGGCGTACATCGGGTTGCTGCACGTGATGTACCGCGCGTACGACCCGCTGCGCTGGACGTAGTCGGGCGTGACGTACACGTTCATGTTGCCCTGGCCGGCCTGCCAGCGCTTGCAGACCAGTTGCGCGAGGTGCTTGAGCTGCTTGGCCGCCACCTTGCCCTGCAACGCGACCAGCCGCTGCCGCCCGATGTGCGCGACGACCTCCGCCATCTCGCGGCTGAGCACGAACCGGGGGTTGGCGCTGCGGTACATGGTGTTGATGAGCGCCGCGCCCTGGTAGACGGTCGTGCGCGTGCGGCAGCGGGTGCAGAGCGCCCGGCCGCGGTCCGTGTCGGGGAGCGGGCCGTCGCACGCGCGGCACACGAGGTTGCGCGCGTCGGTCGGCAACGAGTCCTCGTCAACAAGCGACAGCCAGTTGCCCGTCCGCAGGTACAGCGCCGGGTGGACGCAGACCATGCGCGCGACAAACTCGCTGAAGAGGTCGTCAAGCTTGCGCAGCCGCTCGTCGTCCATCGGCCCGAGCGCGTCTCGTTGCGCACTCGCGCGCCACGGTGCGCGCGCAGCAGTGCAGCACTAGCGTGTCGGAGTATACAAGTTGCAAAGCGCGCCAACAAACTTGTCAAATAAATATACCAACCTTTTGTCAAACGACCACGCTACCACGCCCCACATATGGCTATCCGAGTCCGCCCGCCCTGGTCCGTGGACGGCTGCAGCGGCGCAAACGAGCAGAGCGACGACGCGTTGCTCTGGTTGGACGCCTTTGAAACGTTGGAGCTCGCCGACGACAGCGAGGTGGCGCTGCTCGATTTGGTCACCTGCAGGGGCTTGGCGGTCTCCGGCTCGGCCTTACCCTTGCCGTGGCCGCCTGATGCCTTATTAGGGAGGCCACACACGTCGGGCAAGAGGATCAGCGCCATGGCTCACCCACTGCACTTGCCCCCTTTGGAAATAAATTCGGAACCACCTTAGCGGCAGCCCGTCCACGCCCTTCCCCCTTCCGGTCCCACGAGTTGCAAAGCGGCCCCGCAACGGCCGTCGCGCCCAACGGCGCGATTGTCAACCGAGCGCCGCGCTCGCGACGCCTCGGTCAATTTCCAAAAATGAGCGACGGCGGCAGCGAGTCGTCCTCCTTGGCCGGCAGCTCCACCACCGCTGCCAGCTCCCGTACGTAGTTCTCAACCGTTGAGGCGCTCACCTGGTACGTGCTCGGCACGTACGAGAGCACGGCGAGCGTCGGGTCGTACACCTTCTTCAGCGCGCGCGCGGTCGCCGCCAGGAGACCCACGGCCGTGACGTCCACGTGCAGGCTGGCGTCAATCATGAGCTGCACGACGTGCGGGACGTCGAGCTGGTGCGCCGCCGCGACCCGCAGGTCGCTCGTGGAAAAGGTGATGTCCGCAAAGTCCTGGAGCTTCCTGCGCAGCTTGACGGTGCGGTCGCCGGGGTCGACCGTGGCCGGCTTGCCGTACTCGCCCGGGCAGTTCTGCACCGACGCCGGGTTGCGAAGCGTGGGCGGCATGTAGGTCCACTCGTCCTCGCACGCGCACCGCTCCGCGCCCTGCTTCCACTTGGAGATGAGGCCGACCGCGCTCAGGATCTTCATCTGAGGCGTGCGCCCCGACTTGCTGGCCAGCTCCATCTGCTGCAGCTCCTTCAGGTGCCGCTCCGCGTCGCGCCGCGTGCCGGTGCCCTGCGTGAGCGACGCCATGGTCGCCACCGGGTCGGGGGCGGCGGGGGCGGCGGGGGCGGCGGGGGCGGCGGGGGCGGCGGGGGCGGCGGGGGCGTCCTCCGTTGCCAGCCCCGTGAGCACGTGGCGCGCGATGCCGAACGCGAGCGCCTTGGAGTTGTACTGCGAGAGCACGAAGAGGCACGCGTGCTTGTGGCAGCACGCGTTGTGCCGCACGGACGCCTGGTAGATGCGGATCGTCTCCAGGCGGATGTGCCGCTGCACCGCCTCGTGCATGTTCTTCTTTCCCAGATGGGTGAAGACCTCCGTCGCCAGGGCCTTGAGCAGCATCTGGCCGCGCCCGCGGTCCTGCGCGTCCTCGCGGCATATCGCCTGCGCGTCCTGTCGCGCCTGGTTATCGACCAGGGTCTGCCCCAGCAGCATCTCGGACGCCTGCAGCATGCGAGTGGGCGGGCGGGCGGTGCCGCCCTCAACGGTCCGGAGCCGCCGCTGCCGAGCCTCGGGCGTCTCGTCCCCACCCGCCCACGGTGGCGCGGACTGGGAGCGCTGCGCCGACGGAGCGTCGCCCACGACCGTGTTGTCCTTCTCCTTGGGGCAGTTTCCGGCGCGCTCCTGGCTGATCATGGCGACGCCATCGGCCACCACGCCGCACGGGCACACCATCTGCGAGTCGGGGCCCCTCTCCAGGCGCGAGGTGTCCCGCGAGTGGCACAGCTTGCACTGCCAGACGGCGAGCTCCTCCTCCTCCTCCTCCCCATTCTCCTCGGCGTCGGGGTCCAGGCCAAAGATGTGGCCGGGGGCGGTCCGCCACGAGTTTCCCGAGGCGGCGGATGGCGTGGGTGAGGCGGAAGATTGGAGCTCTGGCATGCTTCTGGACTTTACAAAGGGGTAACCGGCCCAGCCGCGCGGCGAGGACGGTTGCGAGCCACCTCGGTTAGGCATAGAGTTCGGGCTAGGGTTGAAACGCGGGCTGTTACGGAAGGGGAGCGCCAGGTCAAACATGCGCTTCGGATCTCGAGGAACGAGGGGGCTGGCCTTTTCGAGGAGCGCCGCCACGCCGCGCGCGTCGGTCTTGCCCTTGGAGATCGTCGGCGGCGGCGAGTTTGTCAAGTCGCGACGGCGAGAGGCGGCGCCTTGGAAGCTCATCCTGGAGGAATAGTGAGGACGGTTGACACGCGCTCGCGCCGCCGCCGCCGCCGCGGCCGCCGGCGCCGCTTGACAATCGGGCACAAGTTGCAAAGCGGGGCGCGTTGGCACCGGCGAGCGGTTGGCACATTTGCAAAGCGCGCGCGCGCGCGCGCGCGCACGCGCGCGCGCCGGCACACACGCACGCACGCACGCACACACACACACCGGCCCGCGCGACCGCCCGAGCGGCCCCCGCAAAGTGGCGGCGTGCGCTAGTGTGCTCCAAAATAACCCCGGCGGTGATGGGCGCATCGCTGTGCGTATTTATGCGCGGCGCGCTGCCCCGGCGAATCGCGCGCCGCATGCCCGCACACGATCACGAGGATTCGCACGTCGACTTCAACGATGCNAGCCTTTCCCTGCCGCTCGCGCAGGCCGTCTTCTCCATATGCGCGTGCGCGGTGGTGAGCGTGCTCTCGTGCTGGCTCGCGCCCCGGGGCGCCGTCTCGGCGGTGCGCACGCTCGCGCTCTGCAGCGCGACCGGCGGCCTGCTCATGCGCACGCCCATCCGGCTGGGCAAGGCGCACGGCATCACCGTCGTCTTCGCGGCGCTGCAACTGGCCGTGCCGCTCTACCTGGGCACGCTCGTGGTGGAGCAGCTCGTGCACACGTGCAGCATGGACGCGTCGCACACGCCCAGCTGGCGGCACGTCGTCTTCCACGGCGCGGTGGCCGTGCAGGTGTACGCGGGCTTCATGCGCGCGCGCGCGCCGCTTGAGGATACGGACAGGCCTTTCATACTGAGCCTCCTGGCGTTGGGCGTCATCGCGATCATGCCGCCGCCCGCGGTCGCGCTCGTCGGCCCGCTGTGCCAGTCGGTGGACCTGTGGGAGGCCGCCGACCGCATCGTGCGCGCCTTCTGCTTCGCGATGCTCTACAGCGTCACCGTGTACGCGAGCACGCGCACGACGCGCGCCAGCAACTACTCCAACACGTCCATCGTATTCTTCCGCAGCGCGTCGGCCTCCATCTGGGTGAGCGGCGCGCTCGCGTGGTGGCTCCCGCTCGCGGCCGCGCAGTGCGCCATCATCCTGCACGCGCGCGCCGTGCACAACAACGCGTCGAGCAGCAAGGGGTACAGGCCGGTGGAGAGCGTCGCGTCCACCGACGACGACGACGACATCGAGGCGGCCAACCTGCCCAGCCTGGAGCCCAAGCTCTCCGACCCCGTCGCGGAGCAGAACCGCCTGCTGAGCGAGCGGCCCATCTACGTGGACGACCCGCCGCAGGTCGGCGCGAAGCTGATCGACCTGGGCGTGGCCGCGCAGGAGCCGGCCGCCGCTGTGGCCGTCAGCCACGAGCCCATGGGCCAACTGGCCTTCCAGCAGCTGTCGCTGGCCGAGCCCACGAGCGACAGCGGAACCAGCTCGTTTAGTGCGTCCGTCGCCAAAGTCATCGCGCTAGAGGAGGAAAGCTCGCAGTGACACGCTAAGCGGGGAGGGTGGGGCGGGTTGCGCGTGGGTGTGAGGTTTGGAGCGGTTCCCGTCGCTGTCGCGCGGCATGCGCGGTGTGAGGGCGCTCCTCAAGCGCACCGCCCCCGGAAAGCTCTCCAAGAGCGGCGGGTTTGCCTGCTTCCGCGCGCGCACGGCCACCAACCGCGCCACGGGGCCCAAGCTGCGCGGGATCACCAAGCGGCTCGCCGAACGGCTGCACTCGTCCGCGACGCTGCCGAGCAGCGGCAGCTGGCGCGGCGGCGCGTGGGCCGGGCCCAAGGGCGGGCTGCGGCGCGGCAAGGCCGTTGACGCGCAGGTGTCGCGCCTCGCCAACGCGTCGGCGCTGATGCGCAAGCACTCAAAGATGCTCAAGCTCACGCGCCTCTTCTTCAACGCGCTCAGCTACCACGGCCTCACGCCCGTCGGGTCGCAGCGCGTCGTGCTTGACGCGCTGCGCGGCCTCGGCACGGCGGCCGACGTGGTGTGCACGCGCGGCAACCACGAGCTCGTGCTCGTGGAGCTCAAGACGGGGTTTGGGGGCGACCGAACCCAGAGCGCGGGCACGCACATGAAGGCGCCGCTGGCCAAGGTCAAGGACTGCCACGTGCACCGGCACTTTGCGCAGCTGGCCGTGACGCTGCACCTGTTCAAGCAGGAGCGGGACACGCTCGCCAAGCTGGAGGCCAAGGGGGTTGACCGGGTCTCCGGCTGCGTGCTCTACGTGGACGCCGACCTCTCGGAGAAGTTTGAGCTGCCCGAGTGGTGGGAGCGGCGCGGCGCGCGTCTCGTGGATCGGATATCCTGATCCCCAAGACGGCTATAGAAGGGGCGGGTGCATGCCACCATGTCCGTCGCGCTGACGATCTCGTACCTTTTTCTGGTGCTCGTGGTCGTGGTCATAGTGGTGCTGTTTTGCCTCGGGTGCGGCTGCCACGTGCCGCTCGGCAAGTGCGTGCGGTGCTTTTGCAACAACACGACGCAGTGCTGCCGGGACTGCAGCAACAGCCGGAAGAAGAGGAAGGGCGAGGACAAGTTCAAGAGCGTGCTGGACGAGCCCAAGCGAGGGGAGGACGCCAAGCGGAGAGCGGCCGCCGAGAGGAAGAAAGCGGAGGACGCCACCTCGGTCGCCGGCTGCTGCTCGTGGATCCCGTGGGTGCTCACGTGCGGCATGTGCTGCGGCGCGTTTAAGGAGGACGAGGACGAGGAGAGGGCGGACGGGGAGGTGCCCACGGGCGTGGTGGCGGTGGCGCAGCCGGTGGCGGTCGTGGACCCCTCCGACGAGGTCGTGGATACGGAGGCCTCGGTGGCCGTGTCCATCCCGCTCTTGTCAATGCAATAGTGTGTCTCGCGCGCGCGTGCCACCAGTTATTTTTATGTATTATTACCGGACCGGACGCGCACACGCGCACACACGCGCACACACGCGCACACACGCGCATCCCTAACCGTTCAACGGGATCAGCAGCAGGCCCCAGGGCTTGCGCTTCGCGTCCCGAGTGGGATCAAGCGCCAAGCGCACGCGCGTGCCGGCCAGGGCCAGGTCGACCCACACCGAGCCAAAGAGGCCCGCGATGAAGCGCGGCGGGTTGGGTCGCTTGAGCAGGTCCCCAAACTCGGTGAAGGCGTCCGCCGCGAAGGCGGGCGACGTGCCATTCTGCGCCTCGAGCCGAATCCAGCCGGCCTCGTCGTATCGGATCAAATCAAACTTGGGGTGGGCCAGGAGCTCGTTGAACTTGTCCGCGGCCCACTTGCCCAGGGCCACGCGCTCTGCCATCTCTTGCGCGCGGCAGGACGCGACCTTGTTGTCGGGTCCCACGATCATGTGACAGGTGTGTCGAGGTCGTGAGGACGGTGCCGGCGCACAAGTGTCGAATGATCCGCTCATGCGACGCGTGTCGGGGGCACTGGTTATTTTAAGAAGGTGGGTGCCCGTACGAGTGCCGGTCAGGGGGGCGGGGGGAGGGCGAAGCGGCCCGTTTACGACGAGTGCAGGACGGGTACAGCGAAAAGGCCGACTCACCGACGCCACAAGCCGTTTCCAGCTACCAAACGCGGGGTATAAAGGGACTCGCGCCCCCAATGCTGTTGGGAGCGGCGGTGGCGCAATGGCGGTGGCGTGCAGGCTTGCAGCACCGGGCGCAAGGCCGCGGAATCGACGGGGACCAGTAGCACTTGGCGGCGCCCAACGGTTGGCATTCGGTAGCTGGCGAATGGCTCAACAAGGGGACAGGGAGCGCCAAGTGTGAAGGGGGAGGCGCGGTTTGGAAGCCGCGTCTGGGTCTAGCCCGCCCATGGTAACCACCCCTGGTCCTGAGAGCTCTACCGATCCGTGTAAGTTAGCCAAGCATCAACACGTCCAGAGGCGGGTGGTGGGGGGAATCCGGGCGGTGTCAACGTCGGGAGATTCGTAAATTAAAAAAAACTCTCTTTCCTTTTGACACGACTTTGCAACTTTTGTGCGCAGTTTGTGATTGGGTGCCGCTGAGAACAGGCATGGCCGGCCTTGAGCGCTGCCAGTGCTGCTGCAAATTGTCGCACCGCAAGCGTAAGCTGTGCGGGGTGTGCAACCACTGTTCTGAGGACTGCGAGAAGGTGGAGAAGGAGCGGTGCCGACACACAAGTGTCGAATGCTCCGCTCATGCGACGCGTGTTGGGGGAACTGGCGATTCTAACACCAATCGCGGTCTACTGGGATAACCGCGACGCTGTCAGGTCCCACCTCCCGGGTTCGGCCCCGGGTTTGGCCGTTTCGGAACGCGCAAGTCGCAAACGGACCGCTCACGCGATGGGGGTCAGGCTGAGCTCGGCAAACTCGTCGGCGTCCACCGCCTCCGAGATGGAGTTTTTCGTGGCCATGCCGTCGGCGGAGCCGAATATCTCGGCCACGGCCCCCTTCTCGGCCTTGCCCAGCTTGCTGCCGGCCAGGCGCTTTGCGCCGAGCGCGAGCTTCCACGAGGTCCACAGCAGCAGCAGGTCCAACTTCTCGCCCTGGATGGCGTGCGCAAGCGCGCTCTCAACGCCGTTCTCGGTGACGATGCCGTACTCGCGCAAATCCTCCATCGCGTCGTCGCCGCGCTTCTTGGCGCCCGCGGAGGCTGGGACCAGGATCTTAGGGCCCACGTGCAGCGTCTTGTCGCCGTCCACGTGCACGCCGTGCACGCACGCCACGAACTTGAAGGTGATCTCGTCGGCGGTCATGCTGCCCTCGTACGCATTCTCCCCCTCAATCTCGTCGATGCTCGCAAAGTTGAGGTCAATCTTGTCCTCGTCGTTCGTTGGGATGTCGTCCGTGTCGATCGCCTCCATCACCAGGCCCGTGATCGGCTCCATGCCATCCTCGCCATTCGTCGCCGTGATGTGAACGAGCGTCGGGATGCCCGCCACCTCCTTGCCCGTGTTCTGGAAGATGACGTCGCCGAAGCGCTCGTTGGTCGCGTCGCTCGCCTCCACCTGGGCAAAGCCCAAGCACGCGGCGTTGCGCCCCGGGATGGTGCGCTTGATCGTCTTGGAGTCGCGACCCTTCTGGTTCTTCACCTGAGACTCGATGCGGCTCATCTTCTTCTCCTGCGCCGCCGCCACCTGGCTCACCTTCTCCTGGCCGTACCACCCCTCGGCGAACGCCTGGAAGTTGTACCTGTCGTTGGGCGTGGTGCCCTTGTCCTTCTTGGCGACGCCCAGGATCGCGGAGAAGTCGTCCGAGTACACCCGGTAGTCAAAGTTGCCCAGGCCCACCATGGCGTCGCCCGCGGCCTTGGCGGACGCCTTGGCGCCCGCCGCGGCCTTTCCCGCCGCGGCCTTGCCCTGCTGGGCCAGCTGCTTGCCCTTGCGCACCGCCACGTCGGCCTTGGACTTGGCCGCCTTCAGGTTGGCCATCATGCTGCCCTTCTTGGGCGCGCCCTTGACGGCCGCGGCCGCGCCCTTCTTCTTCTTGCTGAACAGGCCGGTGGGCGCCGCGACGTGGCCGATGAAGGCGTCGTCCACCACGTTGCCCACGGGCTTCGGCGTCGGGTGCTGCGGCTCAAAGCGCACGTAGGGGTGGGACGGACCGCTGTCGGCCAGGCCCAGGCTGCTTGAGATGGTCACGGGCGCGTTCTGGGCCGCCGAGTCGGCAAAGGCCCCAGCCAGGAGGCGGGGCGCCTCCACCGTGTCACCCGTGCAGTAGTCGCGACGGAGAGACATGCGGATGCCGCCGGCGCGCAGCGCAGCGCTCGCTCCCACTCAAGGGGGTAAACGAACATAGTTATGCTAGACTACTGCGCGTTCACGCCTCCACACACGTGCCCCCGTTGGGGCAACCCGCATATTCGGCACGCGTTCTTACTCTCCGGCTTGGTCGTGCTCGCCTGCTGCCATCGCCTGTGGCGGTTGCGCACCGACTCCACCGAGCGCTTCGGGTACCCCGCCGCCTCCAGCTTCACCGCCACGTCGGACCACTTGACGCGCTGCTTCATCGCGGCGACGATCGCGATGCGCGCGCGGTCCTCGTTGCCCGTGAAGCGCTTCTTCGGCGTCTTCTGCATCGGGAGCGCGCGCGCGGGCTCGACACGCGCCACGAGTTGCAAAGCCACAGATTGTCAACCCGGCGACGCGGCGGCGCGGTCGGGAAAGGCTGCTGCTTTGCAACTTGTCGCGCGGCGGCCCGCGTGTGTGTCGACGGGTCGCGCACCGATGTCCACCGCAAGCTTGGAGCGCAACGCGACGCCCCTGCCCAACGTGCTCAAGGTCCGCGGGCCGCCGCGATGCATGAGCGCCAAAACGTTCAAGAAGCAAAAGGCGACCATCCTGCCCCGGCTGCGCGAGCGCACCGACCCGCCGCCGCGGCTCATGCGCCCGGGCACCGGCGCGGCCAACCAGTGGCACGCGAGCCTGCGCGCGCTGCTTGAGAGGCCGGACGCCGTGCTGGTGCGTGGATACCGGCTGTACAAGCTGTCGGTCGACCTGGGGCACTGGGGCGAGCCCGCGTGGCTCGCGCTCACGCACCTGGTCGTTGCGGCCGTCTCGGAGAGCGGCAACGTCGTGTACGAGGACCCCACGGAGTTGGGAGAGGAGCAGGAGTACGTCTTCGTGCCGAGCGAACGCGCGCACCGCGACCTCACGACCGAGGAGCTGCTCTCAAACCGATGGCTTCTCGGTAGCGTGGTGGGCGGCAACCCGCGCTTTTGCGAGGCCTTCGTCATCCACGAGGGGGCGTACGGCCGGCAGCGCGGCCTCGTCGCCGCCTCGCCCGAGGAGCTGGTGGCCAAACCAAACGTCTTTGTGCGCATGATGCCGCACTTTGTGGAGTGGTACCGCCTTCGCGGGCTAACCTGCGGCGTGGAGACGCAGGCCGAGCTCATGGGCGCGCCCGTCTTTGACATCGGGGAGGAGGTGAGCGAGCACGACGCCCTCGCGGCGTACAACGCCGCGGTGTGCAATCCGGAGGCGTACACCGACGGCGTGGCCGGCCTCAAGCTGGAGCTCAAGTGCCGCCAGCAGCTGATGCGCGGCGAGATCACGATCGACGACGTCAAGACGCTCTTCTTCGCGCACTTTGACAGCTGCGCGCGGATCGTGCGCGACGCGCAAACGCAGCGGCTCACCGAGCGGCTCCAGGCGAGCGGGTTCAATATCTTGTGCTGATAACTTGTCTGTCCGCGCGTGTTGGTAGAGTAAGGGGGTGCTCGTGGGCAATGCCCCCCCTGGTCCCCCCGCTTGCGCGGCTGTCGCTCGGCCCCGCCACCGGTGCGCCCGCCGCGAAGGCCGCGCGAGAGGCGGAGGACGCCGCGACGCCGACCGGCCTCGCCGACCTGTCGCCCGAGCTGGTCGAGGAGTTGGTGAAGCTCGTCGACAAGGAGAATCCGTGCTACGAGGTGGTGANGCTGTG
>JGI26273J51734_10001519_pt1 | contig 12188 bp, 13 predicted proteins | sample SaaInlV_125m_DNA_FD_51734 | JGI IMG/M metagenome (IMG submission 51734) | reverse complement strand
ACCAATTGTAGTTTATTATAGTTTAAAGTATTTTCAATAAATACAGTGACTTACATATTATACTTAAAGTAATATATTATGTTATAGGTAAATAATACTGATACATTAATAAAAAATCCTAAATAAACATTGATAAATATGATAATTAAAGCGGTTATATCAACGAAATTTAGTTTAAAAATTAGTAAATTAGTTAATTTTTAAAGGAAAAATGAAAAAATTCACAATTTATAGATCTTGCTAGAGTAAATAATGTTTAAAATAGGGGTTTTTAGACGCTCCCAAAACCCAGAAATAACAACATTTCTGGAAGCCCTGCGGTATTAGAATATAGCGTTTAAAAGGCCATAGAGGGTGTTTTTTTTTGAATTAGCTATTTTGAAGTACAACTTACTAGTGTGTGGGTAAAAAATAAAGGTAAATAGGGGCTAATAGNCTAAATCGCCCGTCAAATAACAACTCTAGAGCGATATACCCTCTTTTTTNAGCAATAATCTCTTAGTTTTAACACCTCCTTTGCCTGAATATCCTCCAAGAGTCCCGTCAGATCTAATTACTCTATGACAAGGTATTTTGGGTGCATAGGGGTTTTTGCCTATAGCATTAGCCACAGCACGCACTGCAANGGGTTTTCCTATGCCTTTAGCCACCTGAGAGTAGGTTTTGACGCTTCCACGGGGTATTTTCTTCAAATATGCCCATACTTTTAGCTGAAATTTAGTGCCTATTAGCTTCATTAGTCAAATATTAGGTAAATTGTTAAAGATATGCCTATTATAAGGGCTATTATAAAGACTATAGCCATCATTTTTTTTCCTTTTGAACTCGAGTTAGTCCAGAAATATGATATTCCGTAAACAGCAGTTATAAATGCTGCTATGGGAAGAATAAATTTAATCATTAATTTTGAAATTATACGTATTGACATCTAAAATCATTTAATATATTACTAACGATAATTAATGGTTATCAATAGTAATATAATAAAATGAATGAATTAATAACAGATATAAAAAAATTACAAGAAGAAACTTTAAAGAATTTAAAAAACTCAAAGGCACGTAATACAGTTAGAGCCTACAAATCAGACTTTGAGGATTTTGGATTATTTTGTGTAAAAAATGGTTTTAATAATTTGCCATCCGAACCTAAAATCGTATCTCTTTACTTAACCCATTTATCAAGCAAAGAAGCAAAAATAAGTACAATTAAAAGAAGATTAGTTTCAATTGGTGTTATTCATAAAATGAAAGGTCATTATCTGGATACTAAACATCCAATAATAATAGAAAATTTAATGGGAATTAAAAGAAGAAAAGGAACAATACAAAAAGGCAAAAAACCATTATTAATCAACAACTTAAAAACTATAATTAATGTAATAAATAAGGAAAAAGATCCTGATATTAAAAAATTAAGAAATAAAGCAATATTATTAATTGGCTTTTCCGGTGGCTTTAGAAGAAATGAACTAGTATCACTAGATTTAGAAGATGTAGAATTTGTATTTGAAGGTCTTAAAATAACTTTAAGAAGGTCAAAAACTGATCAATTTGGAGAAGGGATGATTAAAGGAATCCCCCACTTTGAAAATTCATTATATTGTCCAGTAACTAGCTTAAAGAGATGGATTAATACAGCTAAAATAAAAAAAGGACCAATCTTCACAAAATTTTCAAAGGGATCAAAATTAACAGATCATAGATTGACAGATCAATCAGTAGCATTAATTATTAAAGATTGTTTGTTGAAAGCAGGTATTGATAGTAAAAATTATTCAGGTCATAGTTTAAGGTCCGGATTTGCCACATCTGCAGCTGAAGCAGGAGCCGAAGAAAGAAGCATAATGGCTATGACAGGACATAAATCACCAGAAATGGTTAGAAGATATATAAAGGAAGCAAATATATTTAATAATAATGCTTTGAGTAAAGTAAAATTTTAAAAATTTTTAAGATAAAAATCGTTATTAATTCTGTGTAATAATTTAAATTGATTATTATCTAAAAAAGATAAGATTTCATCTTGAAGATGTGGAAATATTTCTATTTGTAAGTAGCATTGGTTATTCGAAAGAATATTTAATGAGCCTTTTAAAACGTTTAATTCATGTCTTTCTACATCAATTTTAAAAAAAATCTTCTTATTTATTAAAGGATATAAATTGTCCAATTTATCAGTTTCTATTTCCTCAAAAAGTAATTTAGTTTTATCGTATTTATTTATTTCTTTATCAGCGTCCTGAAGAATAGACGAACCTCCCCTTTTGTTTTTATCTGTATACCAAAGTTTGAGCTTATTTTTGCTATCTGAACAGCCTAAATTGTGACATCTAATATTAAAGTTATTTATTTCAACATTTTTACTTAATCTTTGAAAGTTTTGCTCATTAGGCTCAAAAGCAGCTGTATTAGAGACAANTTTACATAATGATAAAGAATAATAGCCTATGTAAGCCCCGATATCGAAAAAATAATCATATTTTTGATTTAGCAATTCTTTTTTAACAAAATTTAATTGATCCTTTTCATATTCATTTTTAAGATATATTTCCCGATCTATTGAAGATGTTAATAAAAGATTTATCTTAAAATCATCTAATAATATAATAGTTCCAATTGTAGAAAATGATAGTTTTCTAATTAAAGAAGGTATTATTCTTTTAAAGGGTTTAAGAGAAAATAAAAATATTAAAATTTTTCTAAACATTTCTTAATAATCTTTCAATTTTTATCATCTGCTTTTCTGAAAAAGATTTTAGTATCATAAATTTGTAATTTTTATTATCTGGTTTATATTCATAAAAAGCAATTTTGTTTATGGTATTATCAAAAATATCTAAGACGGGTACTTTTAAATAAGATGCCATTACTGTCATGGTTCCGTGAGGTGACACAACTAGTGATGCATTTTTAATCAAGTTAAATAAATCTAAACTCTTAATATTTTCTAGATAAATAATATCATCAGTTAAACTAGAAGATAATTTATTAATATTGGTATCTTCAAAGTCCATTGTTTTGAATTTATCTTTAAAAATTTTATTAAATTCATTTTTTTCAATATCACTAGTTAAGAGAACTCTAAATTTATTTTTGACCAAGATGTTCAAAAATGAACTTAAATTAGAAAAAGACCATTTTTTCTTTTCATAAAGAAACTTTTTGAAATGAAAATGACAATATTTATTTTGTGAAAAAATTTCAAAATTAAAATTACTTTTAGGGTTTATATTAATTATTCCATCGTTTGATTGTAAATTATTAGAGCATAAATCTTCTATAATANATTTAATTGACTCACCTCGTTTTTTAACTTTTCTATTGTTAGTCCTAAATTTAAAAAGAAATTTGTTTATATATGTTATTGGTCTTTCTTTATTTTTTTCTTTAATTGTTACTCCATAAAACTTAGTTTTTTTAAAAAAAAAAGATAAATAGAAAAAAAAATTTTTAGGACTTAGAATATAAACTTTATCAATTGAGTTATTTAAAAATATCTTAAATATTTTTAATTTTTCAATTAATGACAAACTATAATTTAGATAATTGATTTTGACGTTAGTCTTATCAAAAAGAAAAGAGAAACTCTTTGAATAATTCGAAAGATAAATTTCTATATTATCATCCCTATGTTCATTCATAATATTATTAATGCCATTTAATGAATGAAATAAATCTCCAAGTCTATCATTTTTAAAAATAATTATGTTTTTCATTTTAAGAATTTTTTAATCCAATTATCGGCAATTACAGACCAAGTTATTTCTGTTCTTTTTTTAAACATCTTAGTTTTTAATTCTTTAAGGATAGAGTCATCATTCATTAGGTCTAAAGTGTATTTAGCAAATTGAGAGGAATTTTTTGCAATAAAACCATTTTCTCCATGACTAACTCTCTCACTCAATGAACCGATACCATAAGTTATGACAGGTACGCATAATTTAATTGCCTCTTCCGCAGTTAGAGTAAAGATATCAGATTTGTGTCCTAAATATAAAAGAACTCTTGAATGCTTTAATTCATCAATCATCTCTCTCCTGCTTCCTAAGGTTCTTAGAAAAATATTGTAATTTTTAAATTTATCCGAATATTGAACTAGGTTGGGTGTAATATAAAATTCTAGACTATTATTCTTCGGATAAATTAAATCGATCCATATATCTAGAAGAGCGTCTAAGTTTCTATTGGATCTAATGTTATAAATAGCTTTTTTGGGAGGAATAAAATTTATATCAATTTTTTCATCAATAAATTGTCTATCCACTGTTATTGGAATAGTTAATTTACCAAAAGGTGAAGTAAGAAAGCTTCTTTTTTTAAATTGATAGTCACATAAAGTTACAATGACCGGTTTATGAGTATAAGTAGAAATAAACTGTCTCTTTCTTAAAAATTTTTCTAAACTTTGGTTACTGACAGAAAATATAGCTTTTTTAACAGATTTTATTTTATTGAATAAATTTGCATTTGAAACAGCTATTGCTAAATCATACGTTTTTTCTTTATTAATATTTTTCTCATTAATGTAATGAACTCCATTTACACTTTTTTCTTGATTTGTTTTGTTTGCAAAAAAAACATCACAATTCTTTTTGGTTAATTCTTCAGACAGCAATATTAAAGAAGTTTCTGTTCCCCTTAATATAGGACCATTAATGTCACTTCCTATATATGATAATCCAGAGTTATCTATTACTAATATTTGCTTTTTTTCCATGTAAGAAAGATTTTAAAATAATATTTAAATTTTTAAATTTTTTTATTCCAAGTTTTTTTAATAAATTATTGTTACCATAAATATCTTGGTTATTTTTCTTTTTCGAATTAATAAATTTTAAGTCTCTATTGAATGTCATTAAATTTAATTTTTTTGTTAATGAAATTAAGTTTATTTTTTTTCCACTACAAATATTTATAGGTTTATCTATTTGTTTCTTTATCATTAAATCTAAAGATCTAGTGACATCATCTATATGAATAAAATCTCTATTAATATTTAAATTTATCAAATTTTTTCGATTTTTAATTTTTGAATACATATCAGGAACAAAATGACCATAATTTTGTTTATTAGAAGTAAAATTAAAGATTCTTGCAATCCCAATTTTAAAATAAAATTTTTTTTTATTTTTAATAATAAAATCCTCTACATTTTTTTTTGAATTTCCATATTTATTAAATGGTTTTCTTTTATCACTTTCCAGTATTTTCTTTTTATGAAATCCATAAACATGACTACTAGATATAAATAAAAAATATTTAAAATTTTTAATAAATTTTTTTTGGAACAAATTAATTAATTTAATTGGCACTTCCTTATTAATTAAATTTATTTNATTAAAATTTTTATTTGTTTTTNATGTAATTGCAGCAAAATGAATAAAAAAGTGAAAATTTTTATTTTTTATCCATTTTTCAATTTTATCAAATTTTTCAAGTCTGTATGGTAAATGTATAATTCTATATTTTTTTTTGTATTTTTTGTGAAAATAAGATCCAAGAACTCCTTTTTTACCTGTAATAAGAACTATTTTTTTAGAGACTTTTTTCAAATGCACCTACAAGTTTTTTAATATTTTTATCTGATATAGTACTTGTTGGTAGCCCAATAAAAAAACCATGGTTATTTACTATATCAGAATTTTTAAAATTAGATTTTTTATTGAGTTTATATTTTTTAATTGAAGGTTGTTTGAGAAAATTCCCACTTATTATTGGCCTAGTTTCAACACCAAGTTTTTCTATTTTTTTCAAAAATTTATTTCTATTAATTTTTTTAGAAAGTAAAATTGGTATTCCAAACCATGATGCTTTTACATGATTATTTGCATCTATAAATGACAAATATTTCATCATTTTAGTTTTTTTTTTAAATATTTTAAGAATTTTGTCTCTATTAATTGATCTTTTTTTTATAAATTGATCAATATCTTTAAACTGATTTAGACCTATGCTAGCAGCTATATCTGTAGATCTTAAATTAAATCCTGAATTATAGAAAATAAATCTACTGTCTAAATGCTTGTTAGCAGCTGCAATTTTTTTTTCATTTTTAAGACCTCTTGACCACCCGTGGGCTCTTAATGATTTAATAATCTCATGATCATCATTATTTTTACAGCAAATCATGCCACCTTCTCCTGAAGAAATTTGATGTGATGAGTAAAAAGAAAATGAAGAGAAATCACCAAAAGTACCTAAATATTTATTTTTATATTTAGTTCCCAGTGACTCACATGTGTCTTCAATTAATATTAAATTGTGCTTTTTAACTATCCGCATAAGTTCAGACATATCTACACAATTACCAAGCACATGAACTATCAAAATTGCTTTAGTTTTTTTTGAAATTTTCTTTTTTAAATCATTTAGATTAATATTTAGACTATCTAAATCAATATCAACAAATTTTGGTTTAAGACCCGATTGAATGATTGGCCATAAAGATGTTGACCAGCATAACGATGGAATTAAAACTTCATCTCCAGGTTTTAACCTTTTTTTTCTGTAAGGATTTATTAAACATTGCAGTGCAAGTAAATTAGCTGAAGACCCAGAATTAACCATTAATGAAAAATTAGACCCTAATTTTTTAGTGAAACTATTTTGAAATTTATCAGTAACGGGACCAATAGTTAATCTTCTTGACTTTAAAACTTTTAAAGCTTCGTTAATGTCACTTTTTCGATAGGGGTTTTCAATTAATGGATAAAAATATTTATTCATCTAAAATATTTATCTATTCATTTCATCTTGAATCATATCATCAATTAATTCATTAGTGGATATCAGAGGTTTCCATTTTAACTTTTTTCTCGCTTTTGAAAAATCACCTCTAAGAAAGTCAACTTCAGTTGGTCTTAAAAATTTAGGATCTAAATCTATAATAGTTTTTTTGGTATTCATATCGATTGCTTTTTCTTTGATTCCTTTACCGATCCATTTTATTTTTATTGTAAGTTTTTTGGCAGTCAAATTTACAAAGTTTTTTACTGTATTTTCTTTATTGGTTGCAATTACCCAGTCATCTGGTTTTTTATACTGTAAAATTTTCCACATTGAGACCGCATAGTCCTTAGCATGACCCCAGTCNCTAACTGCATATAAATTACCTAGGGTAAGTTTTTTTTGTAATCCTTTTTTAATCCGTACTAAACCNTGAACAATTTTTTTTGTTACAAAAGTGGGCCCACGTCTAGGAGACTCGTGATTAAATAGAATTCCATTAGATGCAAAAAGACCGTACGCTTCTCTATAATGTACGGCAGNATGGTAAGCAAAAACTTTTGAAACACCGTAAACAGATCTAGGATGAAATGGCGTCTTTTCATTTAATGATTTCTTTTTATCAACAAGCCCATACATTTCAGAACTAGACGCCTGGTANTATTTTGTTTTTTTTAAATTAAGAATCTTAATTGACTCTAATATTCTTAATGCACCAAGCGCTGTAATGTCGGCGGTATATTCAGGAACATCAAAAGAAACTCTTACATGACTTTGAGCTGCTAAATTATAAATTTCATCTGGTTTAATTTTATTAATAATACTTAGAGTGCTAGTCCCATCTGAAATATCTCCGTAATGAATGAAGAAATTCTTATTTGAAAAATTTAAACTATCAAACAAATGATCTATTCTTTCTGTATTTGCACTTGAAGATCGTCTTTTTACACCATGAATTATGTAGTTTTTCTTTAATAAAAATTCAGCTAAGTATGATCCGTCTTGGCCAGTAATCCCAAATATAAGAGCAACTTTTTTTTTTATTTTTCCCATAAATATTTTTTGTTANTTTTAACACCCAATGTTTTATCTANAATATATTNAGAAACAAGATCTGAATTGAAATATTTCATATATTTTTTCTTTCCGTTTTTANCTACTTTTTTTCTAAATTTCTCGTCTGAAGAAACTTTTAAAATCTTTTCAGACAAATCATTTGAATTTTTATAAAAAATCATTTCATTGTTCCCAAAAAAATCCTGATATTTTGTTTTTTCATCTATCAAACAAACTAAACCATTTCCTACAATTTGTGTAATCCTATCACTGCTGTAATATTTGATTGCCTCNCCTCTACTCAAATTTAAGCCCATTTTCGCATTAGCAATAGTTTTAAAATAATGGTCAGCCCAAATAGGTTGAACTTTATCNATACCATATAAATCAAATTTTANATCTGGTGTTTTAGCNTGTAAATCTCTTCAAAAAAATTATTCGATCATCAGTCTTACCCGTTTTNAGAACACCTCGATGCACACCATGACTTAATGCAAAAAAAACATCTACATTGCATGATTTCTCAAAATTATTTAAACTTTCAAAAGATTTATCTGATGGATTTGGAATATAAAATGAATTTTTATTTTTTAAAAAAGGCAAAACATCTGGACTTGTTGTTAAAAAAGTTGCATCCACGGCGTTAATTTTATCTAATATTCTCTTTTTATTTCTTTCAAAATCTGGACCTTTTTTGTTTAAAGGATCTAAAAACCACTGACCAAAACGTGTATTCGGATAATCTTCCTTTAATTCTAAAATTAAATCCGCTGAAATTAAGTCTGCATGACCCAAAATTATTAGATCAGGTTTATAATTATAACAAGTTTTTCTTAGTTTATCATTTAATGTTTTAGCTCCTTTTAAATCGTTAAAGGATTTATAATACTTAAGAATATCTCTATCGCTAAATCCTAACACACTATGACCTTGTCTTATAAATCCATTATTGATTCTTCTTCCCGTATTAAAAAATAATCGACCATCAAGTCTTTCGTTAAAATTTGTTATATGTAAAATTCTTAAATTGTTTAAAGTTTTTTTCGTAAAAAAATTTTTATTAATTTGTAACTTTTCGTTCCTATAATTATCAATTTTATCAGTTACAAACTTGTGTGTTAAATAAAAATTTTGAATTGATAGTTTTTGGAGTTCTTTTCTATGAGCTTTATCAACAATTAGTTTTTTGATATTTTTTGTTAAAGTTTTTTCATCTAATACATTTAAAATTTTTGCATTAGTTATAGTTTCAGGTAAGCCACCTTTTTTGGTTATAATTACTGCGCATCCATTGGCTGAAGCTTCTAAACTAGTACGTCCAAAAGGTTCTTCCCATCTTGAACATGCTACAGCTATACTAGTCTTTTTAAAAATTTGTAGAACTTTATCGTGATTTAAGAAACCAAGTATGTGTGCATTTGGATGTTTTAATAAAATTTTCTCTCTTTTTTCATCTCCAATTATCTTTGCTTTCCAATTAGGATATTCATTTAAAATTTTTTTTATAGATTTAGCAAAAATATCGTAGCCTTTTGCTTTATTTAATTTTCCTACAAATGTAATCCAATTTTTTTTTTTATTAATTATAGATATATTGTTTTTTTGTGCAGATTGAAAAAAAACAGCAAGTTTATTGCTGTTTACAAATTTATTATCTAACCCCTCTAAAAATCTTTTTTTAGACCAATTGCTATTAAAAATTATTTTATAACAATATTTTAATAAATTTTTTCTTTCTACAGTTGTTTTTGATCCATCCATTGATAGAGGGTCATTGTGAAAATATAGGGAATATACTTTATTAGGATATCTATTATATAATTGTGTTATATAACTCGGTCTATTATGCACTTCTATAATAGAAAAATTATATTTTTTGAGTAGATTACTAAATTTGTTTACATAATTTCTTGTTTGACTCCATAAAGGACTTTTTAATAAATCAATATTAACATACTTTAAATTATATTTTTTTTTAAAATAGGTGTTACCAAAAACAATTATTTTTTTTTTAAATTTACTATTTTTACTTGTCTCATTAACAAACAAAGACACAGCTCCTGGATATTCTGGGGAAAAATTTTCTTTATAAGGTAATAAAATAGCTATTTTCACAAATATTTTTCTTTAATTTTTTTTCTTAATGGTTTGTTATTCTTTATATAATATTCTCTAGAAATTGCCTCTTTTTTTGATTTAAATTTTTCTTTATATATTAATACCCACTTTCTTCCTCGAGTAAATTTAGCACCCTTTCCTGAATTATGAAGTTTGATTCTTTTTGTTAGGTTATTTGTGTATCCAACATATGTAACTGATTTAATGCTCTTTGATTTGAGCATATATACAAAAAAAGACATTAAAAATTAATAGCCTTTAGTATCTGGTCCTTTGTTTTTACCTTTTAACTTAGCAAGATCAGATTTTGCTCCAGAAGCTATATATCTACTATCTGATCCGACTGTTACAAGATTAAAACCTTTATCTATCATTTTTTGAGCGTATTCTGGTGTACCGTTATGTAAACCTGCTAATAAATTCTTTTTTTTGGCAGCTTCAAGAATTCTCAATATTTCAGAAAAAGCCTTTGAATTTTCTGGTTTATCAAAACCTGGCTCCTCACCAACAGCAAGACTTAAGTCAGCTGGTCCAATATATATACCATCAAGATTAGGTGTATCTAAAATTTCATCCAATTTTTCAAGAGCTTCTTTTGTTTCAATCATTGCTAATTTTAAAATTTCGTTATCTGCATGTTTTGCGTAATCTGATCCACCGTAGATATTTGCACGCACAGGACCGAAACTTCTATAACCTTTTGGCGGATACTGACAAGCTTGAACAAATTTTTCTGCTTCATCTCTATTGCTAACCATAGGACAGATAACTCCATAACATCCAGCGTCTAATATTTTCATGATTTGACCAGGTTCATTCCAGTTTACTCTCGCCAAAGGCGTTGCATCTGTTGTAGAAATTGCTTGAAGCATATTAACAGCATTAGGATAATCAATTAAACCATGCTGCATATCAATTGTAATAGAATCCCAGCCTTGATTGGCCATTACTTCAGCTGAAAATGAACTAGGAATGGCAAGCCAACTATTAATGATTGGTTTTCCAGCTTTAAAAAGTTCTTTTAATTTATTTTTTCTCATTCGTAAGAGATACCAAAATGAGTGTATTTAATATTTAAATAATCTTTAATTGCCATTGAGCCACCTTCTCTACCGTAACCTGTTTGTTTGATCCCACCAAAAGGAGCCTCAGCAACAGCTACAACAGGTGTATTAACTGCTACACAACCTGTTTCTAAGATTTCTGATGCTTTATTAGCTTTTTTCAAATCAGTCGTGTAAACATAACTGCATAAACCTAAATCATTGTCATTTGCTCTATCCATTACTTCATCAAAATTCTTAAATGAAAGAATAGGAACAATAGGTCCAAATGGTTCTTCCTTCATAATAGTAAAATTATCTTTTATGTCATCAAATATTGTAGGTTCATAATAATAACCTTTATTAAAGTTAGCGTCTCGTTTTCCGCCTAATAAAATTTTTCCACCTTCTTTTTTTGTAGTTTCAACTAATTTTTCAACTCCCTCTAATCTTTGTTTGGTGCACAGTGGTCCCAGTAAAGTGTCTTTGTCCATTCCGTTACCAATTTTTAATTTTTTTGTTTTTTCAACCATTAAATTGGCAAATTCATCTTTTTTACTTTCATGAATATAAAATCTATTAGGTGAAATACAGACTTGACCATTGTTTCTAAATTTTGAGGTTATCGCCATATCAGTAACTTTATTTAAATCTACATCATCAAAAACAATGAAAGGAGAGTGACCACTAAGTTCCATTGTGACCCTTTGAACTTTTTCTGCTGCTTGCTTTAATATCAATTTACCAACTCTAGTAGAACCTGTAATTGATATTTTTTTAACTATATCTGATTTAATTAATTCTTCAGAAATTCCTGCTGGATCGCCTGATAATAAATTAACTACACCAGGAGGTACACCAGCCTCTCTACATATATCGACTATTTCCATTACGCTGCCAGGTGTTATTACATCTGGTTTCACAATCACAGAACAACCTGCAGCTAAAGCAGTTGAAATCTTTCTTGATGCTAAAACAACTGGAAAATTCCAAGGTATTAAAGCAGCCACAACTCCAACAGGTTGGTATATTACATGAATTTTTGTATTTGGAAAACGACTCTGATTAATTTCTCCAAAAATTCTTTTAGTTTCCTCTGAGTTCCATTCAAATATATCAGCCGCACCTCCAATTTCACCAGGACCTTCAGTTAAAGGTTTTCCAACTTCTAATGTTAACCATTTTGATAAAATATCAACTCTTTGCTTCATCAGTTCAGATATTTTTCTAATAATTTTAGATC
>JGI26273J51734_10001517_pt1 | contig 12192 bp, 13 predicted proteins | sample SaaInlV_125m_DNA_FD_51734 | JGI IMG/M metagenome (IMG submission 51734) | reverse complement strand
TTACGCTGTTTCAGTAAGAGGCTCTGATAATTGTAAAGTTCACTTGGGTAGAATTGTCAATCTTTTAGCTACTAGTCTTGGTGGTTCTGGTGGCGGACATGATAAAGCATGTGGTGCAGTAGTCCCAAAATCAAAAATTAAGAAATTCATCACTGAATTAAATAAACAAATTAATAATTTTTATTTTTTAATGTTAATTTTTATGCTTAGATTTTTTGTGTTGTTGTTTTAAATAAAATTATTCTGCATATTCAAACAAATATTTGTTTTTCTTATTTTTTTAAAATCTTAAATTTGTGATCTTATTCTGAAAATTCAATTATTGCGTCAATTTCGGTCATTGAATTCAATGGCAAACATGCAACTTACGAATCCTGATATTCTGACAATTTTTGTAACTTTATCCAAACTACCTAATTCCCTTTTCATTTGTGCTAAAAGATTAATTGCGCACATTTTTGCTGATTTTTTAGCTGTTTCCATATTGTCCTCTGTAACTTTTCCTGTAAAGATCACTTTGCCATCTTCCATTGGAATTTGTCCGGAGATAAATAGCAAATTACCTGTTTTTATTGCAGGAACATAGGATCCTGCTGGAGTTGGAGGAATTGGGAGTGTGATTTCTAATGTTTTTAATTTTTCTTCAATCAATATCATGTTGTTTTTTGAGGCTGATTTTAGGTTTTACTTATTTTGATGTGTGTTTTTTCCCCTTTACTGGAATTATTTTGATACACTGTTCTTGTCTTATAGCCATGTTTTTGTAAATATCCCTCTAAAATTGAAACCCATGGTAATGAATATCCGTTATTCAGTTTTGATTCTATTGTAATATTTTTTGTATTTGCTTCAAAATTAACATGTCCTGAACACGTAATTTGTATAATTGCATCCATTATTTCGATAACATCGTCTAGTGATTTTGATTTTAATTGTATTCCATTTTTTTCTAATAATTTTAAAAAGTCTATTTCTATTTTTTTTGATTCCCTTGTGGAATTTAGAATGTATCTTAAACCTGTCTCATTAATGATTTTTATAATTTTATAAATTTCATGTGCGTCTGCTTTTGTCATGTCTGCTACAACCTTTGTTTTAATTGAATTTTTCCAAATATTTGAAAATACTTTTTCTTGATTAATTCCTAATATTTCTGTTGATGAAAATATTGCTCCTTTTCCATTATCATTATTTATCATTAATAATTCAGTTTCATCAAAAATAAAACAATTTTGTGTAATGTCTGATGTTCTAATTTCTACCCCATCTGGTATTGCTCTATACGATTCTGAACAAATTTGTGTTGATGGAATGATCACTTTAACATCTAGATTTCTACGAATTACTCCTAGAAGCTGTTCCTTGCATTCAGCTAGTAATCCAAACCCTCCTTGGTCTGTCATAATTTTAACTGATAATTTTGATCCTTCTATCATTGTTTGAAGTTGAGTCAAAACTTTATTTGCACTAATGTGAAAATATCTTTTTTCTTCTGAACCTCTTGACTTTCTACTTTCTTCACTTGCTTTTTTTAAATTAGATACTAGTGTATTCATGGCATTAATTTTATTAATTTGTTCATGAATCACTCCATCAAATGCATCCTCTGGTGAAATGGCAGTACACATTATTGGCTTACTTTTTGATATGATGGCTAATTTTTTATTTTCTAATTTTAATAAAGTTGGATAAATTTTTGTCCTTGGAACTTCTGAATAATATGCTAATTCACTTGCCGAAATGGTTCCTTTGGAGATTAATGCAACATATGCTTGAGATTCGTATTTGCTGAGCCCAAATTCCTCTAAACTGACTGTTAATACTTGCTCATTTACCATGTTTTTCCTTGATTTCTTATTAGGTAAAATTGAGAGCTAAATTCCTTTACACAAATGCTTAATTTTTTTTAAAATTGTATCCTTTGGTGGGTGTGACTATGGTTACTAAAATAATCGTTACACTGCCCTCAAATACAAAATACGCTTTAACAATATATCATGTTAGTAAAATGTAGTGTTGATACGTTAGAATTTGAAAATATTTCTCATTCTGTAACTCTTGTACCTAGACTGGACTACTCAATTAATTTACTTACTGGTATTATTGACGTTCTTGAAAAACAAAGAACTGATTTAAAAAATTTAAATCGACATCTTGTTACTGATTTTGATGAAATGGATAACTCTCATGTTAAAAGTATCCGACTGGAGCAACTGATAGTTTTTTCTTTGGATGTGTTATTTGAAATTAAAAATCAAATTGGCTCTATCTCGGATGTGTTATTTGAAATTAAAAATCAAATTGGCTCTATCTCGGGAATACATAGCATTCCTAAAATTTTGCCTTCTTCTATTCCCATGATTAGAACTGTTAGTGCTAAGTTGTTTGTAATTTCTCCTATTTCTAGTCAAAAACTATCTGAATTATCTGTACATTTAGGCAGTATCGTGTTAGATTCTGCTGCTCTTACTAAGGCGAGATTTGATTTTAGTAAATGTAATGATAGATCTGCAACATTACTTGATGAAGTAAAATTGATGGCAGACTCTAAATTAAATAAGCAGTACCCTCTTGTTGATTTTTTTAAATTATCTAATGTTTGATAATGCTCAATTCTAAACATAATTTTTTAAAGGATATTGAACGTATTCGCTCACTTTCTTCCATTATTGATAAAAAATTATCTGAAATAAAACCCTCTGATACTGCTAATGTTGATAAATTAACTCTAGATGAATTACAAGATTTAGATAAGATTGTNGGAATTGCTGATTTCATGCTATGCAAATATGCTGATAAGAAGGAAATGCGTTCAATTTTGGAGTATTTCACTTCAATTATTACCGATACCGCTAATTCCATGAGTAATTTGGACGATGAAATTTCTGAATTAATCCTTTCAGCTGAAGATTCTATTAACAAAGTCAAAGATTTGCATATGCGTATTGACAACGAATCCAATCTAAAAAAAAATTACTGTGATGGCCCTGACTACAATCATGATGAAACAGGTGGAATTAATTTAACCAATTTTGTGACAGAGATTAACACTGTAGGATACCAACAAAATTCTTCAGTACATAATACAAGGTAATTGATATGAGTTTAGCACCACAAGAATTAGAAAATACAGCAAGCAAATATGCCTCTGAGGCAATCAAGTTTGATTCCCAAGGTGCACGCGGAATGGCTATTACTCATTACCAACATGCAATCGACGCCCTTGTAAAATTATTGCAATTATATCCAAACAGTAAATTAAATGATATTTACAAAGAGAGGTGCAATTCATATCATAATCGAATTGGTGCCTTACAACAAGCACATGGTGTGGAACCTGCAGTAGATCCTAAAGCTTCTGAATCTGAACAAAAGGCTTCTGTAAAAAGGCAAGAAAATGAAAATGATTTTGAAGATCTTGTTATGAAAGAAAAACCTGATGTAACTTGGGAGCAAGTCATTGGATTAGATGAAGCAAAAAGTGCANTACGTGAATCTATTGTTTATCCAACTAAACGACCTGACTTATTTCCGCTTGGATGGCCAAAGGGAATGTTGCTCTATGGTCCACCTGGTACTGGAAAAACAATGCTAGCAGCCGCAACTGCAAATGAAATGGATGGTTATTTCATTAATGTTGACGCATCTTCTTTGATGAGTAAATGGCTAGGAGAGGCTGAAAAAAATGTTTCAAAATTATTTGCTATGGCTAGACAGTATGCTGAGAAAGAAGGCAAACCTGTAATCTTATTTGTGGATGAAGTTGATTCTCTACTTGGTGCTAGAAATAGTGAGGTTGGTGGGGAGGTTAGATCTAGAAATCAATTCCTTACTGAAATGGATGGTGTCAATGGCAAGGGAAAACAATTGATGCTTTATGTTGTTGGAGCTACCAACAAACCTTGGAGTCTTGACACTCCTTTTCTTAGAAGATTTCAAAAGAGAATTTATGTTTCATTACCTACACAGGAAGCTAGAGAGAGTCTTTTTTCACAGTACACCGCGCCTCTAAACAAAAATTATAATTTAGATAATACTCAACTTGCCAAATTATTTGATGGGTACAGTGCAAGTGATATCAAGGATGTTTGTCAGGCAGCACAAATTAAGACTGTTCATGAAATTTTCAATTCTCCTAATTATCATGAACCAATTGAGGGTGAAGATCCAATACAACCGCGAGAACTTACCACCACTGATTTCAAGGACATCATGTCTAGACGAAAACCAAGTGTTTCTACTGAAATGATTCGCGCTTATCATAAATGGAGCGAAGAATTCCAAGCACTCTGATTATTTGACTTTTTAATGCGATCATTTTTTTTATATGCGCATTTCACATAAAACTTAAATTCACTTCGATTAGGAGTTTACGAGGGTTCACGATTACTACAAAAAAATCAATTCATGCAAAAAAGTTTGGAAAGCTAATTTTTGACGATGGATCTGTTCTTGATGGTGAGGGATTTGGTTTTTCTACAACAACTTTTGGTGAAATTGTATTTAATACTGGAATGGTGGGTTACACTGAAGCTCTTACTGACCCTTCATACAATGGCCAATTACTGACTTTAACCTACCCATTAGTTGGAAATTATGGAGTTCCTGATCCTTCAATTAATGATGATGATGGAATTTCTAAATTTTTTGAATCAAGTAAAATTCAAGTTCGTGGACTAGTGGTTCATGAATTATCTTTAACTGCAAGTCATTGGAACCTTTCGATGACATTAGATGAGTGGATGTATAATGAAAAAATTCCTGGAATTTCTGGAATTGATACTCGAGCATTAACTATGAAACTTCGAAACAGCGGTGTTATGATGGCTGCATTAGTAGTATCTGATTCTGAAATTAATGTTGAAGATGTAAAAAAACAACTTGCGTCTGCAACTCATTATGATTCTGAACAATTCATGGATACTGTATCTACAGAGCATGAGAAAATTTATGGTGATCAAGAACAGTGTGTTGTTGTAGTTGATACCGGTGCCAAAAACGCAATTATCAGAAACGTTAGGGAAATCGGGTATAAGGTAATTTTAGTTCCTTGGAACACTTCTTATGAAAAAATAATGTCCTATAATCCAAAAGGAGTTGTACTTAGTAGTGGTCCTGGTGATCCACAAAAATGCCCCGATACAATTACTGCTGTAAAAAAATTAATTGAAAATAATGTTCCTACTTTGGGCATATGTTTAGGCGCACAAATTATTGGCATTGCTGGAAACACTGAAACTTACAAATTAAAGTATGGTCATAGAGGACAAAACAAACCTTGCGTTAATCTTGAAAATAATCAAGTCTACGTAACTAGCCAAAACCACGGTTATGGCATAACCCCTGAATCTCTTGAAAAATCTGATTTTAATTTATGGTTTACAAATGCTGATGATCATACCGTTGAAGGAATAAAACATAAAAACCAAAATTGTTTTGCCGTTCAATTTCATCCCGAAGCTGCCCCTGGTCCTAATGACTGTAAATTTATTTTTGAAGAATTAAAAAAATTAATGGAGTTAAAAAAAATTGCCTAAGAACGAATCTCTAAAAAAAATACTTGTACTTGGAAGTGGTCCGATCAAAATTGGCGAAGCTGGTGAATTTGATTATTCTGGAAGTCAGTGTCTTAAAGCAATACATGAAGATGGGATCGACAGTGTGCTGATAAACCCAAATGTTGCAACAATACAAACTGATACTAGATTTGCCGATAAGGTTTACCTACTTCCTGTAAATGCTGAATACGTTGAATCAATTATTGAAAAAGAAAGACCTGATGGGATTATGCTGGCATACGGCGGTCAAACCGCACTAAATTGTGGAGTAAACCTTGATGATTCTGGAATTTTACAAAAATATGGCGTTAAGGTACTTGGAACCCAAATTCCTGGAATTAAAAATACTGAAGATAGACAACTCTTCAAGGACTCCATGAAACAATGTGGAATGCCTGTATTGAAAAGTCGCACCGTGAATAATTTTGAAGATGCAAAAAAGACTGCAGAAGAATTATCGTATCCTGTAATTGTCCGAGTTGCATANACTTTGGGTGGAAGAGGTGGTGGTGTTGCTTATAANGAAATTGAACTTCATGAAATTGTTGAACGAGGTCTAAAGGCCAGTCTAGTTAATCAAGTACTAGTTGAGGAATACATTGGTCATTGGAAACAAATTGAATATGAGGTAATGCAAGATTATGATGGAAACAATGTGATTGTTTGTAATATGGAAAATGTTCTTTCCATGAAGGTNCATACTGGTGACAACATTGTAGTTGCACCGTCTCAGACCATTGATAATCATGAATACCATATGCTGCGTACTGCTGCATTACGTGCAACAAAACATGTTGGAATTGTTGGAGAATGTAATATTCAATATGCCCTTGATCCTAATTCTGACCGGTATGTTGCCATTGAAATTAATCCTCGCCTTTCACGGTCATCTGCACTTGCAAGTAAGGCGACTGGATACCCGTTGGCATACATGTCTGCAAAGATTGGATTGGGATATAATTTATCTGAACTTGTAAATCGAATTACACAAAACACTACTGCTTGTTTTGAACCTTCTTTAGATTATGTTGTATGTAAACATCCTAGATGGGATTTTGAAAAGTTTGAACTTGTAAATCAAAGACTAGGACCTACTATGAAATCTGTTGGTGAGGTCATGGCTATTGGTAGAACTTTTGAGGAATCATTTCAAAAAGCAATTCGAATGTTAGATATTGGAAACGATGGTTTAGTTTTGAATCGTACTACTGGCGTTACATATACTGAGGAGGAAATTGAACACAAACTTTCTCATCACGATGATCATATTCTTTACTATGTTGCAATAGCACTTAAAATGAAAATTTCAGTAAAACGGATCTATGCATTATCCACAGTTGATCCTTGGTTTATAGAAAAAATCCAAAATATTGTGGATGTTGAAGACAAATTAAAAAATTCAGATCTTGATGAATCTTTACTTTGGAAGGCTAAAAAAATGGGTTTTGCTGATAAGCAAATTGCACGTGCAAAAGATACAACTCCTGATAAAATACGCACTCTACGAAAAAATTTAGGCGTAATCCCATCTGTAAAACAAATTGACACCCTTGCTGCTGAGTGGCCTGCTGTTACTAATTACCTCTACTTAACTTACGGTGGACATTCTAATGATGTTNCAATACCTAAAGATGACAAAGCAATAATTGTACTTGGTGCAGGTCCGTATAGAATTGGAAGTAGTGTTGAATTTGATTGGGGNACTGTCAACATGGTTTGGGGACTGCAGGAAAATGGNGAAAAAAATGTCTGTGTGGTAAATTGTAATCCTGAAACTGTTTCAACTGATTATGATATTTGTACAAGACTTTACTTTGAAGAGCTAACTCAGGAAAGAATTTTAGATATTACTGAATTTGAAAATCCAAAAGGAATCATTACATGTGTTGGTGGACAAACTGCAAACAACCTCACTCCTGGACTTGCACAGCATGGCATAGAAATTTTGGGAACTAGTGCACATGATGTTGATAGAGCTGAAGATCGTTCAAAATTTAGTGCTGAACTTGATAAGCTTCACATTCCACAGCCTCGTTGGCAAGCATTTTCAAACCTCAGTGAAGCTAAAACTTTTGCACAAGATGTTGAATTCCCTGTGCTTGTTAGACCTTCATATGTTTTATCTGGAGCTGCAATGAAAGTTGTTTGGTCTCAAGATGAACTAAAAACATATGTCAAAGAAGCTACTGATGTTTCTCCTGATCACCCTGTTGTTATTTCTAAATTCATGTTAAATTCACTTGAAGTTGATGTGGATGGGGTTAGCAATGGTGAGCAAGTTGTAATTGGCGCAATTGTTGAACATATTGATAGTGCAGGAGTTCATTCTGGCGATGCTATGATGGTGATTCCTCCTTGGAGATTGAGTAATAAAATAATTGAAACAATCACTGAGTATACGAAAAAAATTGCATTAACCTTTAATGTTCGTGGACCATTTAATCTTCAATTTTTGGTTTATGATGATCATGTCTATGTGATTGAACTTAATATTCGAGCATCACGGTCAATGCCCTTTGTTTCTAAACTTGTAAAATTAAACTTAATTTCTTTGGCATCTAAGGCTATACTGAATAAACCTCTGCCTAACATACCTGAAAATAAATGGCAAAAAATTACTAATTATGGGATTAAGGTCCCTCAATTTTCTTTTATGCAGCTAGAGGGTGCAGATATTGCATTGGGTGTTGAAATGCAATCCACTGGAGAAGCTGCATGTTTTGGAAATAGTTTCTATGATGCATTATCCAAGGGGCTAACTTCTGTAGGCTATAATTTACCTAGTAAGGGTTCTGCACTTGTAACTGTTGGAGGTTCAGAAAATAAAGAAAAATTACTATCTTCAATTGCAAAACTTAAAAATTTGGGATTTACAATTTTGGCAACTGAACACACTGCAGAATTTTTTGAAGAAAAAATAGGTGAAGTTGAAATTGTTCATAAAATTTCAGAACCTGAAAGAAAACCTAATATTTCTGATTTGCTTTATGACCGAAAAATTGATTTTATAATTAACATTCCTAGTACTTCAACTTTAGAAAAATATGTTGGAATGCTAGATGATGAATATCAGATTAGACGAAAATCTTTAGAACTAGGCATTCCTGTGTTAACTACAATTGAACTTGCAGATTCTTTTGTAAAAACTTTGGAATGGCTTAAAGATAATAAAACTACTATGGAGTCTATTGAACCTTATGATGCGTTTGACTAATCATTTTTAACATTTTTATTTTTTAAAAATTTTTCTTTTTAAAACATCAGGGTTATACCTGTGTTGTATAATTAAATAGTATGAGTAAGGATCCTGATAGAATTGAATTATTAGTTTCTGAAAAACGTGTAAAGCAACATCTTTTCGAGCCTAGCCAAAGACAAATTTGGACTGTAGTTGGAAAAGGGGAGGAGCATTGGATTGATCCTGTTGGTGGTTTTTGCTCTTGCCCTGGATTTTATTTTGGTGATTTACACGGAAAAACTTCTTGTTATCATTTAGAATCTGCACAATTTGCTAAACATGAAAATAAAATTGAGCAAATAATTTTTTCTGACGATGAATTTAGTGATTTTTTATCTGGTTTAATTTCTGATCTATAATTATTTTTTTTAAAATGTATAATAACTAGAAATTATATGTAATAGTATGGATGAGTACAAACAAAATTTAGAAATTGAAAAAATTGCAAATCTAATGGTTCANGATGATGTTTCTGCTGATGAACAGGATGTTGTAAAATTAGAAAAATACAAAAATCAAATTAAATCTGATTGTGATGTTGGAGATGAGGAGGCAATGAAAATTGTTTATGAAACATTACTTTATAGAAAATTAAAAAGTTCAGAACCTAGTGATGTCTTAAAACAAGGCACTGATTTTGGTGCTGGATTTAGTTGATTTTATTCCAATGAAATAGATTCAACATCTTCTTTTGAAACGCCTTTCCACAATCCAACCATGCCTTCAGGTTCTACATCTTCAACTTTAGTTATTTGTTGAATCTTGATTTGATTTGGTGCTGGTCCTGGTGGCCATAATTGTACCATGTAATCTCCTACATTGCCAACTTTTGTTCCTACTCCCATGGTGATCTTTGCTTCAGAACATCCTTTTGCAANCAAAACATCAGTTATCTTTTGTTTGAGACCCATATTTCCATGTGGAAAAAGAAAAAAATCCTTNTGTGTATCGATTTCTGTCATGAAATTACTAAATTTTTAAACTAAATCAACCTTTCCTGATCTATTGTGCTCCAAAAAGGGTTAAATTAGAATAAAGAAAATTTTAACTATGAAAATATTTACTGTTGGCAGTAAATCCTTTGTAACTAGTTTCCAATTTGCAGGAATTCCTGGCATAATTACTGAAACTCCTGATGAGGCTTTAGTGGAAATAACAAAATTGACTGATGACTCTGACGTTGGATTAGTTTTAGTTAGTGATGATATCACCTCATCAATTAATGATGAATTGACTGCGCTTAGAGCCGAAAAATCTACTCTTGTCTTTGCATTACCTGCTGCAGGAAGTGAAAAAACTGAAGTTGATTATAGATTAATGTTGAAGAAAATCCTCGGCGTCTAATCCTGTATACAACTTAAACATATTATACTCAATTTCTTAATGTTATACCATGAAAACTGCTTCTGTAAAAGAACCATCTGTTATTTCTGTTGTTGATACTCAAAAACCTATTTTGGCTTCTGGTGAAATCTTAGTTCAAATGCATGCATGTGGTATTTGCGGTTCTGATTTAGAAAAAGTATTTGGCCACTATGGTCAACCTTCGATGCGTCTTGGCCATGAACCCGCAGGAATAATTTTAGATGTTGCTTCTGACGTGATTGATTTTAAAAAAGGTGATAGGGTATTTACGCATCATCATGTTTCTTGCTATGATTGCAGTTTTTGTAATCACGGTAATGAAACAATGTGTAAAAAATATTCTGAAACTAATCTGTCACCATGTGGTTTATCTGAAGAATATGTTGTACCTGCATGGAACGTTTCTCATGGTGGAGTTTTAAAAATTTCTGACTCTCTAAGTTTTGAAGAAGCTGCAATGATTGAACCCTTGGCATGTTGTGTTAGATCTTGGAAAAAATGTTTTTATCAGGAAGGTGATTCTGCTGCAATATTTGGTGTTGGCCCTACTGGAATGATGCATGTGATGCTTGCCAATGCAAAAAAATTCTCAAAAATTTTCTGTTTTGATCTAAATGATTTTAGATTAGATTTTGCAAAAAAATTTCATATCACAGAATCCATTAATTCTATGGATGAAAATAGAAAACAAAAGATTCTTGATAGTACTAACGGACTAGGTGTAGATGTTGCAATTGTTGCAACTAGTAGTCTGAAAGCTCTTGAAGATGCAATTGATATGGTTCGTAAAGGGGGAACTGTTATGATGTTTGGTGTGCCTTCAAAGGGTGCAATAATTAATTTAGACATGAGTAAAGTTTACTCTAAAGAAATTACTCTTGTAACAAGTTATGCTGCTTCTGATGCTGATACTAAGGATGCACTTGAATTAATTGAATCCTCTCAAATTGATGTTAAACAACTCATTACTCATACATACTCTATTTCTGATTCTCAGAAAGCATTTGATCATGCACGTACTGGTGACAATGCCATGAAAATTATAATTACTAAATAAGAAAGGCTTAAGACGGGTTTTTTTTAGTTCAAAATCGTAGAAATATGGATTGGGGATTAAAAAATAGACTATCTAGAATTATCAAACCTCATAATAATAGAGCACTGATGTTGGCAGTGGATCATGGTTATTTTCTTGGTCCGACTGAAAAATTAGAAAATCCTAAAAAAGTTATTGCACCGATTCTAAAGTATTGTGATTCCTTGATGGTTACACGAGGGGTTCAAAGAACGTCTGTATCCCCAACTTCTGACACTCCAATGGTGTTGAGAGTGTCTGGCGGTTCAAGTATTATTGGCGATGATTTATCGCAAGAAGATATCACAGTTTCTCTTGAAGAAGCAATTCGTCTAAATGCAAGCGCAGTTGCAATGTCTATTTTTGTTGGCTCAAAATATGAATATCAAACTATTGTAAATCTGGGAAAATTAGTTAACGAGGCAGAAAAATATGGGATGCCTGTGTTAGCTGTTACTGCAGTCGGCAAAGAACTAGGAAAGGATGCAAGATACCTTTCATTAGCATGTAGAGTTGCCGCAGAACAAGGTGCACATATTGTCAAAACATACTATTGTGATAATTTTGAAAAAGTTGTTCAATCATGCCCTGTTCCAATTATTGTTGCAGGTGGAAAGAAAATACCTGAACGTGATGCGTTACAATTAACTTACAATTCAATTAAGGCTGGTGCTGTTGGCCTTGACATGGGTAGAAATATTTGGCAATCTGAACACCCTGTTGCAATGATTCAAGCAGCAAGATCAATTATTCATGGTAATTCTAATGTTGAACAGGCTTACAGTCTTTACAAAAAATTAGCAGCACAAGATAATCAAAACAAATCAAAAAAACAAAACAACCCTAATCAAAACAAATCAAAAAAACAAAACAAATCAAAAAAACAAAACAAATCAAAAAAACAAAACAAATCAAAAAAACAAAACAACCCTAATCAAAACAAATAATTTAAAATT
>JGI26273J51734_10001490_pt1 | contig 12311 bp, 12 predicted proteins | sample SaaInlV_125m_DNA_FD_51734 | JGI IMG/M metagenome (IMG submission 51734) | reverse complement strand
CACAATTCTAGACGAAGCCAACTAGGGCAAGTTTGGAGTTTTTTTGCTGCTGACTATTTTAATCTTCCAATAAATGCTATCTCTGGTGGTACAGAGGTAACTGCCTTTCATAGAAATACAGTTAAAACGCTTACAGAAGTAGGATTTAAATTTGAGGTTGTTGAGTTTTCTCATACAAATCCAACCTATAAAATCTTTTTTAGTGATGATAAGCCTTCTCTAGTAGGTTTCTCAAAATTGTATGATCATCCTGAAAATAAAACACCTTATTTTGTATTGACTACTTGTAATAATGCTGACGAAAATTGCCCGTTTATTCCTGAAGCTATAGAAAGATTTCATGTTCCTTACATAGATCCAAAACATTCTGACGATACTGATTCACAAGATGAGACTTACCTGAAAACTAGCGAGATTATTGCTGCTCAGATGTATTATCTTTTTGATAAAGTTAAAACCTTATTATAATTAGATTTCTATGTCTTTATTATAGGGTATACTTTTTAAAATGTGGTTAATCGTATTTACCCTAGCCTCTGTTTTTCTGTTTGCCTTTATTACTTTCCAGGGAGATTTTTGAGTATCTGTTACCTCAAACATGGCTTGTTTATATTTTGTGTACTCATCCCATAATTCTTGAGCTCGTTCATCTACTGGAGACATTTTCCATTGCTTTAAAGGATTACTCTTTAATTCTTCAAATCTTTTAAATTGCTCTTTTTTTGATATAGACATGTATATCTTAACCAAATGAATTCCAGATTCTAAAATCATTCTTTCAAAATCATTGACTTGCCCCATAAATGTTTGGTATTGTTCATCTGAACAAAAACCGTTAACGGGTTCTAAAACAGCTCTATTATACCAGCTTCTATTAAAAAAAACCATTTCACCTGATTTGGGAAATTGCTCTATATATCTTTGAAAATACCATTGAGTTTGTTCGTCTTCTGTGGGTTTCTGTAAGGCAACAATTTTAATATGCCTAGGGTTTATTCTTTCCGTTATTCTTCTGATAGCACCCCCTTTTCCGGCTGCATCTCTTCCTTCAAATAAAAAAATAATTCTTTCATTATTATTTATAGCCCAGGTTTGTAATTTAATTACCTCTACTTGAAGTTTTTTTAAATTACGCTCGTATTCTAAATAACGTAAAGTTCTATCTATATTAATTTGTTCTCTAGATAAGAGGGAAACCAAACCTTTATTAGAATTCAATTTTTTTAATTCTGAAAGTGAAAATTCTCTGTCCATAATTAATCTATTTGAAAATTAGACCTGTAATAACGCGTCACTACGTTGGGATCTGGGGTTAATAACGTGGGAGCTTCTTTCTTCCCATCATAATCAAACCTAGATAATACATATCTCATGGCTTCTAATCTGGCTGTTTTTTTATGATTGGTTTTAATAATCATCCATGGACAATAAGTGGTATGTGTTTTACTATACATTTCGTCTTTATAATGTGTGTAGGTATCCCACAACTCTTGACCTTTCTTATCTACAGGACTAAATTTCCATCTTTTTAATGGGTTATTATTTCTTGCATTGAAACGCTTTAATTGCTCTTCTTTAGAAATAGAAAGCCAAAATTTTATAATGATTAAACCATCTTCATATAACATGTGTTCAAATTCTGGAACCTGAACCAGAAAATCATTGTATTCTTTATCTGAGCAAAAACCCATTACTGGTTCTACAACTGCTCTGTTATACCAACTACGATCAAAAAATACAATTTCACCTGGATTTGGTAATTCTTTAATATATCTCTGAAAGTACCATTGCCCTTTTTCTACATTTGTAGGCTTGTTTAACGCTACTAACCTTGAAGATCTAGGATTTAAATGTTCCATAAAACGTCTGATATTACCTCCCTTTCCAGCTGCATCTCTTCCCTCAAAAATAACAGCAACACGTTTGTTCTCTTTTAATACCCATTGTTGCAGTTTAACTAATTCTATTTGGAGATCTCTTAATTGTTTTTCATAGGCAAGAACATCCAATACTTTTGGGGATGAAATTCCTTTTATATTCATAATAGAAAAAAGTTCTTTTGAAGTCTTTGCTTCAATAAAATCTTTTGCTTCTAATGTTGGTTTAGATTCGGCCATTTATAAAAAATAATTGACCTCTAAAATATTACTTTTTTTTATATAAATTTTAATCATGCAGGCTTTATTAACTATTATATTTGGTATAATGAAATATCATTTTCCCTTGTTACTCTTATTTTTAACTACAGTAAGTTTTTCTCAGGAAAAATTCTCAAAAGAATTTAGTATGGTAACCGACAATGATTTGTACATTTCTAGAGAAAAAGATAGATATTACAGCAATGGGTTGTTTTTAAGTTATAGTTACGTCCCTAACAAATTTAATGAAACTCATAAAAAAATTATAACATTTACGTTGGGTCATCAAATCTATACTCCTTTTAAGTCAACTGTTGTAAATAAAAATTCACATGACAGACCTTTTGCAGGGTTTTTATATGGACAACTAGGTATCTCTAAAACTTTAAAAAATAATAGTACCTTAAAAAATAGTTTTTTTATTGGGGTTGTTGGAGAAAGTGCCTTTGGGCAGGAGTTGCAGGAAGCTATTCATGAAATATATAATTTTAAAAAACCTGACGGTTGGAAGTATCAAATAAGAAATATATTTGCATTAAATTTTGAAGGTGAATATTTAAAGTCTGTAGGCATTAATAAATCTTCTATTTTAGATGGCAACTTTTTAAGTAAACTCAGAATAGGCACCGTATTTACAGACGCCTCTCTTGGATTTATTGGAAGAATTGGTTTTAAGAAACTACAACCGATTAATAACTCTATTGCTTTTAACACCAACCTAAACCATAAATTAAACTCGCTCAAAAGAGAGTTAGAATCTTTTTTATATTATGAAGCTTCAGCTACCTATGTAGTTTACGATGCTACTATTCAAGGTAGTTTATTTAATAATTTAAGTCCAATAACTTTTAGGCCAAAGAAAATTATTTTTGATCTAGAGGTTGGTTATAAATTTACCGCTAATAGATTTCATTTTGGTTATGCTTACCATTTTCACACCAATAAATTAAATAATTTAAGATTTGATAAAGGAAATGATTACGGAAAACTATTTTTTAGTTATTTAATTCGTTAATCTTTTTCGAAATAGTCATCTTTAAAGCCTATCAAATACAACTTTTCTTGAGCTCTTGTAATTGCTGTGTAAAGCCATCTAAAATATTCTTTTGAAGGACCTTCAGGTAAATAAGGCTGTTCAATAAAAATTGTTTTCCACTGCCCACCTTGAGATTTGTGACAAGTAATTGCGTAAGAAAATTTCACTTGTAATGCATTAAAAAATACATTCTTTTTAACTGCTAGAAGCTGTTTATATTTTGATTTTTCATGACAATAGTCCTCTCTTACTGCCTCGTATAACTTATTAGATTCCTCATAAGTCAAAGAAGGTGTTTCACTAGCAAGTGTATCTAATAGTAAAACTGTCTCAAAAGGTTTTTGATCTGGGTAATCGATCATTCTAATATCTACTTCTGCAAATTTAAACCCATACAATTCTTTTATTGCATGAATTCTTAACACCTCACAGGTATCACCGTTGGCTATAAAACCTGCCTCTGATGATTCTTTTAACCAAAAGTAATTATTTTTGACTACCATTACATAATCTCCTGGTGAAATTTCATTTTCTTGTCCTCTAATTTGAGAACGAATCTGTTGGTTGTATTGATTGGCTCTTTTATTAGATCTAACTATGATTGCAGTATCTTCTACCCCATCATTGTCATAACTTCCAGTAATAGCATCTTCGATATCATAGCCATCCTCTAACCGAATAATGTCAGGAAAGTTTAAGTCAAACTCAAAATAAATAGAGTTATTTTCTATTAGCGTTCTTAACAAAGTTGCATTTGCTAAAATACCAGAGTTTTGATGCTGTCTCGTTACTTCATCTAATTCTATTTGATGTACCATTTTACTGTATTCAACTTCTAACCTTGTTTCCTCAAGTGCTGGACTCAATTTTAATTTAACCGGAGGTAATTGTGCTGTATCTCCAATTAAAATCAATTTACAATTTCGCCCAGAGTATACATATGAAATTAAATCATCTAGTAATGAACCATTTTCAAATAATTTTCCATTTTGAGGTCTGTCTGGTATCATAGAAGCTTCATCTACAATAAAAATGGTATTTATGTGTTTATTATTTTGCAATACAAAATCTACAGAACCATTAGGCATTTTTTTGGGGAAATATATTTTTTTATGGATTGTAAAGGCTTGTTTTTTTGAATATACAGAGATTACTTTTGCTGCTCTTCCTGTAGGAGCTAATAAAACTGATTTTTTATTAATTTTCCATAAACTAGATACTAAAGTGCTAATAGTAGTTGTTTTACCAGTTCCAGCGTACCCTTTCAATAAAAATAAAGATCTCTCGTTTTTTGAAAATAGAAATTCTACCAACAAATAAAATAATTTAGATTGCTTTATTGTAGGGTGATATGAGAACTTATTTAAAAGTTCTTTATGAAAATCTGATGCATTTTGTAACATGAAATTTATTAAGCGCTAAAGATACATTGATTTGTGTTTAAAAGTTTTTATCATTGAAAAAAAATTGTAGATTTGCTTTTCATGAAAATTTATACACTCACGAAATGATTATACTTATTATTCTAGCTGTTGTTGCTACATTTGGTTTAGCTTATTTAATAGTAAATTACTTACCCTTAAAATATAAATGGATTGTATCTATTGTACTGCTCCTTTTAGGTGTTTTTTTAGTTTTTAAAATTTACGACGGGATCATGAAACCTATCAATTTTAATAAAGACAAACGAGTAAAATATGTAAAGGTTATTCAACATTTAAAAATTATTAGAGATGCAGAATTAGCTTACTACAAAGTAAACGGAAACTATACCGACAACAAAGAAGGATTAATTCAATTTATAGATAGTGCTAAGTTTGCTATTACAGAGGTTAGAGATACTGTTGTTAAAGTAAATAAAGGAAGTAGATGGCAGCCAGTAATAGTAGATGTAGAGAAAAGAGTTGTAGATACAATTGGATATGAGCCTATACTCAATAGTTTTGAAGGTAAAGATTATAAAAACATGTTTAACGTTCCAGGAGTAGAAGGAAAACAATTTGATCTTGTTATTGGTCTTGTAGAAAAAATTGCAGGATTACAAGTGCCGGTTTTTGAGGCTAGAACAGAAAAGAAAGATTTATTAAAAGGAATGGACATTTCTCTTGTTAAACAAGAAATGGAAGCCATAGAAAGTGATCAAATAAAAGGAGAATATGTATCTGTTGGGTCTCTAAATGAGGTAACCTCAGGTGGTAATTGGCCTCCATCTTATGACAAAGCAAATCGTGAAGAAGAAAACGATAAATAATTATATAGAAGTTACTTCTAAAAGAAAATTATCCATCCAATTCAGTTTGGATGGATTTTCTTTTTGTACAACTAACACCCATAATGAAGTTATTGAGTTTTCTTCGTATACTTTTTCAAAGACCAAAAATTCTCCTGAATTAGTCTTAGAAAAACTTCAAGACATTTTTAAAAAAGAAAAATCATTACAATATGATTTTGAAACTGTAACAGTTATTCATCAAAACAACCTAAATACTCTAGTGCCCAATGAGTACTTTAAAAAGGATGCTTTAAAAAGTTATTTGAAATATTCTATAAAAACTATTGCTACAGATTTAATTACTTTTGATGAGCTAGATTTTATGAATAGTAAGAATGTTTACGTACCCTATGTAAATATTAATAATTTTCTTTTTCAAAATTTTGGAGAGTTTGAATACAAACATTATTCAAGTGTATTGTTGGAAAAATTATTTTCAATTGCTACCAATGATATTTGTTGCTACATTCATGTATCTAAAAGTACTTTTGATATCGTTATTATAAAAAATTCTAACCTTCAATTTTTTAATGTTTTTGAATATAAAACCAAAGAAGACTTCATGTACTATGTCTTGTTTACGCTAGAACAGTTAGACTTGAGTACTGAGGAAACTTTAGTGTCTATTTTAGGGGATATGGAAGAAGATTCTGACCTTTTTAGATTGATGTATACCTACATTAGAAATATNGATTTTTTGAGCTCTAAAAATGCTGTTTTCAATAACCAAAAAGAAATCTCTAAGCATTCAAACTTTATTTTGTTAGGATGAGAATAATTTCTGGAAAATACAAAGGGAGAAGNATAACTGCTCCCAAAAATCTTCCTGTGAGACCTACCACAGATTTAGCGAAAGAATCTCTTTTTAATATTTTAAACAATCATTATTACTTTGATTCTATATCTATTGTAGATTTATTTTCTGGTACTGGTAATATTGCTTTCGAGTTTGCTTCTAGGGGNACTAGTAAAATTCATGCTGTAGATGGAAATTATAATTGTGTNAAGTTTATTAATAAAATTTCCACTGAATTTAACTTTCCTATTAANGCATTTAAAAGTGATGTTNTTAAATTTTTAGAAAAAACAGTTTTAACCACTGATATAATTTTTGCAGACCCTCCNTACAATATGGATAAAGACAAATTTTTGAAAATTATAGCNTTAGTTTTTGAAAGGCAATTGTTAAATGAACANGGAATGTTAATCATAGAACATTCAAAACACATGGATTTATCTGAAAATAATTTTTTTAGTTATTCAAAAAAATACGGTGGTAGTGTGTTTAGCTTTTATGAAGCTACTGAAAACTTATAACAACGATTTAATAATTTCAGCTACTGAAATATTTTCTGCTTCAGCTTTGTAATTTTTAACTATTCTATGAGATAAAATAGGTATTGCAACAGCTTGAACATCTTCTATATCTGGAGAATATTTACCTCTAACTGCGGCCATAGCTTTGGCTCCTAAGATTAGATTCTGTGAAGCTCTAGGGCCAGCTCCCCAATCTACATATCTATTTACCGACTCTGTTGCTTGATCACTATTAGGTCTAGTTTTGGCAACTAATGATACGGCATATTCAATAACATTGGTAGCTACAGGTACTCTTCTAATTAAATGTTGAATTTCTATGATCTCTTTAGCAGAAAGTAACGATGATGCTTTTGAAATGATATCTGTTGTAGTGTTTTTAACAACTTCTACTTCTTCTTTAAAACTTGGATATTCTAAATTAATAGAAAACATAAAACGATCTAACTGTGCTTCTGGTAACGGATAAGTTCCTTCTTGCTCTATTGGATTTTGTGTAGCCAAGACTAAAAATGGCAGATCTAATTTGTAATGATGGCCTGCTATTGTAACAGATTTCTCTTGCATAGCNTCTAANAAAGCTGCTTGCGTCTTAGGAGGGGTTCTATTAATTTCGTCTGCTAGGATAATGTTTGANAATATGGGACCTTTTAAAAAAGTAAATTCTCTTTCTTTATTTANAATTTCACTTCCAAGTATATCNGAAGGCATTAAATCTGGTGTGAATTGAATTCTTTTAAAATTTAATCCCAATGCATCTGAGACAGTATGCACCAAAAGAGTTTTAGCTAANCCAGGAACACCAATTAATAATGAATGACCACCACAAAAAATAGCTAGTAAAACGTAGTTGACTGCTTGTTCTTGTCCAATAATTACATTACCTATTTCTGCTTTTAAATCTTCAAACTTTTTAACAAGAGAGTCTATTGCAGCTACGTCAGACATTAGTTAGAAATTTCTTTTGTCCAATTTTTATCAAAATTACATTTTTGATATTCGCTACTTATTTTGATGTAAGTGTCTCCAATTTTTTCTTTTGACCATTTGGCTATGGTTTCTTGCTTTTTCTTTTGCAATGCTAAATTTTGAACTTTTACATAATCATCTACCATATCGGCTTCATGGGTATTTGTTCTATCTTTCATAATCATTACTTTATACATTTTTTTTCCAGATCTATCTTCATCATAAAAAACATCAGACATTTCATTTTTCTGTAAATTATTTACTCTAGCATACAATGCTGGNTCCATTCGTGTTAAATCAAAGGTAGATTCTCCACTGTATGGGTTAACAATTAAACCTCCGTTATTTCTAGTATCTGTATCTTGAGAATACCTCCTAACAGCTTCCTCAAAAGTTACCTCTCCACTTTTAATTTGTGCAACTATCTTCACTAATAGCTCTTTTGTTTTTTCAAGTTTTTCTTGAGGAATTTCTGGTTGAAGTAATATGTGTGATGCTATTCTTGTTTCACCTCTAATTTCGTGAAGTTGAATGATGTGATAACCGAATTGAGACTTAATTGGTTCAGATACTTGATTAACGTCTAAAGAAAAGGCAGTTTCTTTAAATTCTTTTATAAATGTACTATTTTTATCAATAGTATACCTCCCTCCGTTATTTGTAACTCCTGGGTCATTTGAATTGATAATAGCTTTCATTTTAAAGCTAGAACCTTCTTCAATCTCTTTNTTTAATTGGTTAAGTTTTTTTAAAATTCTATTTATCTCCTCTGGAGATGCTTCTGCATTTANNACCAGTTGCGCTATTTGAATTTCGGCAGGAAATTCTGGTAATTCACCCTTTTCCTTTAAACNGTTAAAATATATTCTAATCTCTTCTGGCGTTACATCTATATTCTCTGTGATTTGACCTTGTTCTTTTTGAATTAANGAATTTTCTTTTTCTATACCAAAAAGTTCAGTTTTTAGATCTTCTATATCATTAAATCCATAGGCCTCTACAACTTTTTCTACACTTCCGTATTCTTGACTAAAAAACTGGATATTTCTTTCTACTTGACTATTAACCTCTGCATCAGAAACTACAATACTATCAACCACTGCATGATGGGCAAGCAATTTCTGCAACATTAACTGCTCTAACATCTCGCAGTCAGAAATTTTTATTTTCCCTTCACTATTATTTTCTAATTCTAATTTAAATTTTTCAATATCAGAATCCAATACAATATTTTTACCAACTACCACACCAACGGCGTCAATTTTTATTTTTTGAGCAGTTGTATTCTGAATAAAAAATACAGCTAATAGAAGTGAACTAATGAATTTTATAACTTTTATTTTGAATGGCATCTTTGAGTATAATTTTTTCTAAATCTCTAATTAATTGTAATTTTCTTTGATGTAAAATCATTTGTTTTATAGTGGGTTTTATATAAGATAGCGGCGCTATCTGATTCCTCAACAAAACATCTTTAATAGTAACCAAATATAAACCTAATGAATCTTCTTTTTGGAGTAATTTTGTTTTTTTTAACAAATTAATACGTGAAAATGGTATTTTTAACAAAACATTTTCTAATGGGGTCCAAACGGAATCATTTAACATCATTTGTTTAAAAGTCAATTGTTTTATTTCTAGTTCCTCTAAATCTTCAATTGTTCCTTTTTTAAATGATTTAACTACCTCTTTTCTATCAATTAAATCATTAGAAAAATGAAGATATCTAGTTTTAATTAGCTCCTCGTTTAATCTAAAATTTTTACTATTTAATTTGTAATAATCTTTTATTTCTTGTTGTTCTATTAGAGTATCTAATTGCTGTTTAATGAGACGTTCTTTATAACCATTAATTAAAAGTGCTTGNCTGTAATCTTTTACAAGGTTATTAATTTCTGAATTATCATTTTGAGTATTATTATCNTCTGCTTTTTTTAATAGAAGCTGTTTAACTGCCCAGCTATTAATGATACTTCTTGTAAAAACAAGGCTNTCATTTTTTTCAATATTTTTTGGAATTAATAATTTNATATCCTCTGTGTANANGTNATTATTNTGTACACTAGCAATTGGTTTTCTGACCGAAATATCTTTTTTTTGTAATCCCAGAAAATCACATGAAATGAATAAGATACATACTAATATGTAGAATTGATTTTTCAAGATTCTTTACGGTAATAACTCTTTAATTTTTTTAAAACTTTCCTATTTATTTTAACTTCGTTTTCTGATCGTAATTGACCTATCCATTCTTGATCTAAATATAACTGAAAGTCATTCATAACTTTACCCTTAATACTATTTAAATCTTCTGAATTGTAGGATTTTTTACGAGTATCATAATATTTTTTTAATGCTATGGTATCAGAGGATTTATTCCAAATTTTTTGTTGCATTAATTCAAAAAGCAACAACCCATCTTCATATTCTGATAGTGTGTAGGCAAAATTTGAATCTGTGTTCACAAGATTTTCTTTAAAATAGGTGAGAATTTCCGCGTCTATAAATTTCTGCATCATATCATTAAAAGAAGTAAGTCTTCGATTTTTTATAAAAGACGCAAAATCACTTTGTAAGAGTATTTTTTCATTAATTGTTAGCAAGGTATTATTCAATGAATCTTTAGACAAACTTCTGAGATCTTTTCTTTGAAGTAATTTCTTTGATGATTCTGTAACAGTAATAGAATATTCATTTTTTAATCTATTTAACACCGCGTTATCAGATAATTTAGCTCTTCCTGAATTACGAACTTTATCTGAAATTACCTTTTCCATTTCTACAAATGGAAGTATGGGAAATTTCTTTAATAATTTTACAATATGCCATCCATATTTTGTTTTAAAGGGTATGCTGTAATCCCCGATGTTATTAAGGGAGAATGCAGCTGTCTCAAAAGACTTCACCATTCTTCCTGAACCAAATCTTGGTAAAACTCCTCCTTTACTTTTAGTATTTGCATCATTAGAATATTGTTGGCATAACTTGTTAAAGAATGCTCCTTCATTTAATTTAACAAACACTTCATTAATTTTATTTTTCCCTATTAAGGTAGTATCTGAAATTAAAATGTGTGCAACCTGTCTTTCTCCTTTTGATGTTCTAGTCCCGTTATTTTGAAGAAAATGATAACCATATCGGGTTTTAAATATACCAGAAACTCCTCCATTTGGAGTAGAATATGCAGCATCCTCAAAATCATACAACATTTTAAAAGCCGAAAAATAACCCAAATCTCCAGCATTTACTGCTACTGAAGGATCTTCAGAAACTTCTTTAGCTACTTTAGCAAAGGACTCTCCAGATAATACTCTTTGCCTTGCTTTCTGAATTTTAAGAAAAGAGGAAAGCGTATCTTTTGATGTATAGTTTTTTGGAAGTCTAACAAGTATATGGCTTGCTCTAATTTCAGTTTTAGTTCTATCATAAGCCTCTTTAATAAGAGATGTTAGATAATCCTTATCTTGAAGATAAGGTGCTATTAATTGTGTTTTATATGTTTCTATNTCAGTCATGTAGGATTTTAGTGTATCTAACTTTAAATCATAAGCCTGTTTTACTTTTAATTTATANTTNACANACAAATCAAGATTTTTGTCAANATTTTTTGATTCTTCNTTATCTATAGCATCTAAATTTTTTTCATATACTTTTTTAAAATCAGCTACAGAAAATTCATTGTCATTTATAGTAACAAGTATTTTAGTGTCTTTTTGCGAAAGTAAATTAGATGAACTAATTGTGAATGCGATCAGTAAAATTATTTTTTTCATAAATTATAGTGATATAATTCCTTCTATTTTTTCTGCTTGTTTATAATATGAGATTACCTCATTTGAGTTTTCTAAATTAATAACTATNGAAATACTATTATATTTTCCGGTTTTAGATTTTTTTATGGAAATAGATTGAGCGCTATTCTCAAATATTTGTCTTACTTGNTTAACTCTATTATCAGATGCTGGCACAATAAATTTATACAAGTAATCTGAGGGAAANTTGGTGGTATCATCTAATTGAAGTTTTAANTTTTGATAAAAATTTTCTTTATCTTTCATTTTAANATTTCGATTTTANAATACGAATTAATCACAAAATTACATCATTATATCATTATAATAAATTAATACTATATTTTTGTTTTTATGCAGAAGAAAATTGTGCTTATTGGAGGTCCTGGAACAGGGAAAACATCAGTTTTGAAACAACTCAAACGCACTGGTTTTTTTTGTATGGAAGAGATTTCAAGAGAAATAACTATCAAAGCACAAAAAGAAGGTATAGATCAATTGTTTTTAACAGAACCTATATTATTTAGTAAACTATTGCTTCAAGGCAGAAAGGAACAATACCAAAAAGCTTCTGATACTAAAAATGATTTAGTGTTTTTTGACAGAGGACTGCCAGATATTCATGCCTATCTAGATTACACAAAAGAAAAGTATCCATCGTACTTTAAAGAGTCTAGCAAAGAATACAACTATGATTATGTATTTCATTTTAGACCATGGAAAGAAATTTTCAAAACTGATAGCGAAAGGTATGAAAGCTATGAAGAGGCTGAGATTATAAACACCTA
>JGI26273J51734_10001472_pt1 | contig 12388 bp, 9 predicted proteins | sample SaaInlV_125m_DNA_FD_51734 | JGI IMG/M metagenome (IMG submission 51734) | reverse complement strand
AAAAGCCCGCAATTTGTTGATGCAAACAGATATGTCAGTGATCAATGTGGCTTTGGCCTGTGGCTTTGCCTCGCCCTCACATTTTTCGAAATGTTACCGAGCTCATTATGATACTACCCCTTACCGCGAACGCGGCGNGCAATCGTCGCGGTTATCACGTTAATTCAGCAAGTTNAGCCCATAAACTGTGTTTTAGTATTTTTTATCATTTGCCCAACTTTCAAAAGTATATGAAGTTTCATAATATCGAGGAAAATGGACTTTGTGTGTCTGAAAAAATATCAAAGTCCAGGGAGCGTGTCCGGTTCACCGCACACAGATGCGCCTAAATGGCCAAATCCCTAGAAGCAAAATGCCGGGACACTGGGCCCCGGCATTTATTTTTTGCGCTATTGACAGACTTACTTAATTAATGTCGCCGCCCAAGCACCATCTACAACAGAGCTCATACTGAACAGGCCAGCAACGTCGCCGTTTTCATCGAAGTCTTGGTTTCCAGCTGCCCCTTCATAGTTGATGTCGCCACCCTTTGCGAGAATACCTTTGGCCTTTTCCCATTCACCTGGAAGGATAACTTCGCCTGGTGCGCTTGCAATTTCACGAAGTGCTGCTGCAATGCCTTCACGGTCAGCGGAGCCCGCTTTTTCGATTGCCAAAGCTATCATGAATGTCGCGTCATATGCGTTTGGAACGAATGGATCAGACGCAGGGACGCCCGCCGCATCCGCGATGGCTTTCCATGCTCCAAAGGCTTTTGTTGTTGGATCAGACGCAGAAGTTGTGAACGTGGTTGTACCCAAGTTCTCTGAACCTATCTGATCAATCACTTCATCAGACAACATGCCGTCTGCACCGATGAATGTTGTGAACGCAGATGTTTCTAAAGCGTTCCGCATCAATGTAATACCGCCAGAACCATAGTAAGCAAAAAGTGCGAGATTGTCAGATGTCGCGCCCAAGGTTGCAACTTCGGAGCGGTAGGAAGCTTTGCTTGGCTCGTGTGCCTCGTTGGCTGTAACCGTGCCGCCAGCAGCTGTAAATGCCTCAGAAAAAACGCCGGCGATCGCAACGTTATAGTCGTCGTTCGCATAAGAAACAGCAACATCAGTGATGCCTTTAGCAATCGCAAGGTTTGCTAATGCAACACCTTGGTAAGCGTCAGAGGCAGCAGTACGGAATACAAGGTCTGTGCCATTCTCCATGTTTGTGATCGCAGGTGATGAGGCTGAAACAGATAACGTCACAACACCGGCTGGAATTGAAACTGACTCAGCTTGCGCAATCGCAGCACCTGAACACACAGGACCAACAATAGCAGCAACAGAGCTAACGTTGATCAACTTGGTCACAGCATCTACTGCCGCAACAGGATCACAAGCGGAATCCGCACGAATGACGTTGTACGCTTCTCCACCAGAAAACATGCCGCCTTGATCGTTAATGTTCTGTGCAGCCAGATCAACAGCCTGCGCCATTGGGGCAACAAGATCAGGGATAGGGCCCGTCAAAGCCATTGGATTGCCAATGTTGACGTCAGCAACAGCAGTTGTTGCTAACATCCCTAGCAGTGTGTTCGCGAATAGTATTTTTTTCATGTTTAGTCTCCCAGTTCCCGCGAGTTATTTATTTGACCGAGGCGAAGCGGGTCTCACCTCTGGCAGTATCCCTGCAGGGTACTTTTGTAACACTACCTGCATCAGAATTCCAATTAGCATCATCCGCAAAAATCCGGCGCGTGTCGCGAGTAACCCTGTATCAAAAGTCTGGAACACATAACCGGCCAAGTCAATAATACCACTTATCATCAATTCGCTTGCAGACCAGATGGTCCAGATAAGGAAAGCCCCCAGCATTGCACCACGATTATTACCCGACCCACCAAGAATTAACATCACCCAAACAAGGAACGTGACCTTCGCAGGATCAAATGTATTCGTCGGTTCTATCAGGCGCAAATGCTGAGCAAACAGTGCTCCTGCGAACCCCATGATCGCTGCCCCAATCACAAACGCTTCGACGCGGCGCGCAGTTACGTTCTTACCAGCCGCGCGCGCTGCCGGTTCGTTTTCACGGATAGCAGTCATCATACGCCCCCAAGGCGAGATGCGCGCGCGCTCTAACATGCGATAGATGACGTACATGCAGAAGAGAACGGTCGCAGCAAAACATGGCTGCCACCACCAATGAGGGAGTGCGTCAAAGAATACGGCCCAGCCGTCTGGAGTGTTGAACCAACTCATTGGCCAACTTGAATAGAACCGTTCTTCTGAGAAATGTTCCCAAGCGCGCGGGATCTTGTTGATGCCACGCGGGCCATTGGTGACTTCGGTTTCGTTCTTCAGGATCAGCTTGATGATTTCAGCAATCCCGATAGTCGCAATCGCGAGATAATCCGATCGTAAACGTATGCATATCAGACCGATCACACCCGCAATCACGGCAGAGGCGACCATCGCTACGAACATCCCAACCGGTAAAGGTAGATCCAAACCACCATAGTGGAACGTGCTTTCAGCAGTTGTCAGCAGGGCATAAGTATAGGCACCAACTGCGGCGAATCCCACAATACCTACGTTGAAAAGACCCGCGAACCCCCACTGTACATTAAGCCCCAGCGCAAAGATTGCGTAGATACCGCCAACAGTAGCCAGCGAGAGGAAGTAGAGCAAATAGCCTAAATATGCCTCCATTAGAACGACCTCCCCTTGAACAAGCCCTGCGGCCGCACAATCAACATGACGACCATAATCGCGAAGGCAACGCCTGTCTTGTAACCAGGGCTAAGAAGAGGCGCATCGCCGATCCACGGATAGGCGGAAAGCTCTTCTGAAAGCCCTATGACAAGCCCACCAACTACAGCGCCATAAGGTTTACCAATGCCTCCAAGAATGGCGGCGGCGAACATAGGCAGCAACATGCGAAAGCCCATCGTCGTTTCCAGCATCTGGATATCCATCGCGAGAAAAACACCAGCGGCAATCGCACAAACGCCGCCAACGATCCATGTAGCGCGGATCACCTGATCCACGTCGATGCCTGTAACATGCGCAAGATCAGGACTGTCTGAAACCGCACGCATCGCTTTACCTATCCGCGTGCGATTGAGAATGTAGCTTAGCACAACGACAAACAAGATCGTGCCAGCAAAAATAAACAAGTGCTTGTTCGGTATCAACAGCATCGCACCAATGTCACTGCTCCACCCCAACAGGCTTGGGTTTGGTTTGGCAATTCCCGGCACAAAGGTAAGCTGGTTTGGACCCCAGATCACTTGTACAGCACTACGCAAGATCAACATCATACCAAAGCTGGCCATAACTACTTTAATGGTGTCAGCCTTGCGGAAGGGCTTGTAGAAAAACTTATCGGTCCAGAAAAACAGATAGATCACCACGATAGAGGCTGGAATTGCAGCAAGCAAAGGATGCACTGCAATCCCTAATACTGCCGTAGCAATCGCCATAATCGTCCATGTTAGGTAGGCCCCCATCATCATCAATTCACCATGCGCAAAGTTGGCAAAACGCAAAATACCAAAGGTCAGCGTGATCCCAATCGCACCCAGCGCGTATATACAACCTAATACCAAACCGGGAATGAAGTAGAAGTTCACGAATTCAAAACCAAATGATTCCCACATATCAGTGCCCCCCGCCCAAAAACATGCGCGCGATTTCGCGATCTTCAAGCAACTCCTTACCTTTCCCAGTGTAACGGTTCGCACCGTCCACCAGAACATAACCACGATCCGCAACACCAAGCGCTTGCTTGGCATTCTGCTCAACAATCAAAATAGGAACACCTGTTGATTTAATTTTTTGGATTGTTGTAAAAATTTCACCACGATATTTTGGTGATAACCCAGCAGTTGGTTCATCAAGTAACAAAATCTTCGCATCAACCATCAGCGCCTTAGCCATCGCAACCATCTGACGTTGACCGCCAGACAGCGACCCCGCCGCTTGGTTCCTTTTTTCACCAAGGTCTGGGAATAGCTCAAACATCTCTGCGAGGCGCTCTCGGATGCCTAAGGGACGTGTCCACGCCCCCATCTCAAGGTTTTCTTGCACGGACAGGTTCACAAAAACGTTCTGCGTTTGCGGCACGTAAGAAATACCAAGACGCACTACTTCAGCCGCTGGCGTATTGGTGATATCTTTACCGTTCAATTCGACATTGCCGGAATTAATGGTAAGCAAGCCAAGCACTGATTTCATCGCCGTTGACTTGCCAGCACCATTAGGACCGATGATCGCTACAATTTCATTTGGGTTAACAAATATGGACACGTCATGCAGAACCTCTGTCTGGCCATAACCTGCGTACAAGTTGTTTAGAGATAGAACGCTCATACTACTTCACCACCGAAATAGGCGTCGATTACGCGTTCGTCACTGCGTACCTCGTCCATTGTGCCGTGCATCAAGACTTGTCCTTCTGCAAGCACCACAACTTTGCCACAAAGACGCGCGATCATGTCCATGTCATGCTCTATAATACAAAAAGTATAGCCACGCTCTTGGTTCAACTGTTCGATCATGTCTGCAACCTTGCGCATTAAAGTCGGGTTCACCCCAGCGCCTGGTTCGTCCAAAAGAACGACTTTAGAATCGTTCATCATCGTGCGGCCGATTTCAAGAAGCTTCTTTTGACCACCAGAAAGATTGCCCGCAAGTTCATCAACAACATGGGTCAAACCCAAAAATTCCAATGTCTCACGAGCTAGTTCGACAACCTCTGCTTCGCGCTTTCGCACTTTAGCACCTGCGAACCAGCTAGACCAAATGCTTTCACCTACTTGCCGTGGGGCTGCAACCGCCAAGTTTTCAAGGGATGTCATGCGTGCATACTCGTTGCTTAGCTGGAAGGTACGCATCAAGCCCTTGTGATAAAGAAGATCGGTGCGCTGACCGGTCACGTCTTCACCAAGCAATTCAATGCTACCAGCGGTAGGTGGTAATTCACCCGCAATCATATTGAACATCGTAGTCTTGCCAGCACCGTTTGGACCAATAAGACCAACGATTGCGCCCCGCTCTACATTGAGATCGACACCGCGTACCGCATGAAGGCCCCCAAAGTTCTTTTTGAGCCCTGAAACGCTGAGCACATTGTCACTCGCCGCCATACATTATTCTCCCTTAGAAATCCAAAGCGCGCCATAGGCTTATCGTGACTCTCTTAGCGCATTTAATGGATAAATGGCCATGCAAATAAATAAGCAAGCTTTTTTCTCTACAGCGAATTATTGCGATAGGTACCAAGCGTTGCCCCTGGCAAACAAGAATACAAAACGTTCCTGAAATAGACAACCAGTAGGACATACGCAACGTTGGGCTGACAAAAGTGTTATTAATTTGATAATTTTTATGTACTTATGTCGGTAAAGGCGGCTCTTGAATCTTATGTTTCAACTTGGCCCTTGTCTTTCATTTAGATATGAAATGATCGACGATATTACTCCCTCATCAAAATACCAATTCGGACCACAATGATCTCACCACAAAAAAGCTAAGGTCGGGCACACGCTGGCAAACAATAGGTGAAATCGTATGCATGCCAACCGTCAGTGCTTAGTAAAAGTAATGTGTGCTTGCTCAATGGACATTGAACGCCTCCCCCCTCTGCTAAATTCACAATACCAATACTGAATGGCCCGATCCCAAGACACTGGATCTTTCGATTGGCATAGCGTTCCTATATCTTGAGGGTCAACTAGAGCTATTGGGTGCAGCAATCCCTGAATAAATCTAATTTAGACTAATGTTTGATTGTGGGTAATGATTTACGATAAAATTTTAATTAATTTCAATTAATTAATACATTATCGACAATTCAACGGCTTCAAAAAGCAATGCCCACCGCTTTTTAAAAATATATATTGCAAATTGCATCGTGGGCGAAGACTCTTATTTGTAGTTCGGCCAAGTATCAGCAAGCCGATAGCCCTCGGGCCATGGATCGCTTGGATCCAACATGTGTTGGTGTGTACCCGTTACCCAACCACGACCACTGATCTGGGGTCTAATTGCTGAGGTTTCTCCAACTTTTGTTTCGCCCAAGATTTTACCCTGGAATTTCGATCCGATGATCGAAATTCCTGTGAAGCGGTCTCCAACGGTCATCTCGCCCTTTGCATAAAGCAACGCCATACGAGCTGAGACAGCAGTTCCTGTTGGTGAACGATCTAGCTTTCCTGGTTGGATGGAGACCACCGATTTTGCCTGAAGGACACCGTCAACATGTTGCAACATACCAGCAAATAAACAGAACGAATGGTGTCTCCAATCTGGATTTAGCGGATGAACAAAACTCAATTGTTCATTTGCAGCATTTGTGATTTTCACGCCCAGTTCAGCGAGATTTTGTGCCTCGTCGGATTTCAGCGAAAGCCCAAGTGACGCCTGATCAACCACGACGAAACTATCGCCGCCAAACGCCGTGTCCACCATGACGGTTCCGATACCTTCAATTTCCAGAGGTGTGGCTATCAGGCCAGCAAATGAGGGCAGGTTTTCTACTTCGATCAACTCAGCTTTGCCATTGGCGCAATACGCCCGAACGCGCACAACGCCACCAGGGGCTTCAAGAACCATTTCTGTGACAGGCTCTTGCATCGGGATAATGCCTGTATCCAGCAAGACGGTAGATACACAAATTGAATTTGAGCCAGACATTGGCGGTGTATCCTCTGGCTCCATAATGATCCAAGCCGCATGAGCCTCTGGATTCTTGGGTGGCACCAATAGATTAACATGGCGAAACACACCGCCGCGCGGCTCATTNAGCATGAAATTGCGAAGNACNTCATCCTTGGCAATCCACTCGCGTTGCTCCCAAATGCTATCGCCGGCCGGTGGTGCGACGCCGCCAATAATTACGTCTCCAACCTCGCCCTCGGCATGACAAGAAACTGTGTGGATAACTTTTGTGCTTCGCATGCTTCGACCTTAACGAATATTAGACGACATTTCTACTCACATATCAGCCTTATGTAATGGTCCAAAGCATTTTCTGCTTCCGAAATTATTATGCATATCAGAGTGCTCAAAAAAATTATAATACCAATATTTATAGTCGGTAGTCTAAAGCGCGGACCACCAAGTTAGTGGTTCCTTGTTTCGTAACATTGAGCCCAGCTTTAGTTGGGTGCTGCACCCACTTTCTTCTGGATCCACGAACCACGGACCAAATAACGCCATCCTACTCGGATTGAGTCACAACAACGCTAGCGGCAAGACGTGGGTGTCCGCCCTAAAACGTATGCGCAGAGGCAGATTTAAGTATTCGTTTTCACACGTTAAGAATCTAGCTTTGTTATCTGGCGCCAACATTGACCGTGCAGTCATGGCGACATCGTTGACTATAGCAGGCCTTGCATCAACTGCGGGGCATTTAATTGATTAGATAAATTTTTGAAACGCTCTCATTTACCTGTAAGTCTGTTTGTCGATCTTCGCCACAGCTGTTGTGGGCGGGCTAGGTAGTCATGGGGTTGATATTGATCTTGGTGCTCAGATTTGCGCCGAAAGGCTTGATACCTGAAAAGTAGCTCTTTCCTTTCGCCGCGCCGCAGTATAGGCGGCGCGGTGAGCAAGGAAGAGGCACCTAATGGACCTTCGTAATATCGCGATCATCGCACACGTTGACCACGGCAAAACCACTTTGGTGGATGAGCTGTTAAAGCAATCCGGCACCTACCGGGAAAATCAAGCCACGACCGAACGGGCCATGGACAGCAATGACTTGGAACGAGAGCGGGGCATCACCATTCTGGCCAAGGCGACATCGGTAGTATGGCAGGGCACGCGGATCAACATCGTTGACACGCCAGGTCACGCGGATTTCGGCGGCGAGGTGGAACGCATCCTGTCTATGGTGGACGGAGTCGTCTTGTTGGTGGACGCGGCAGAAGGCCCAATGCCTCAGACGAAATTTGTCACCTCCAAAGCGCTGGCGCTTGGCCTGAACCCGATTGTCGTGGTCAATAAAGTGGACAAGCCCGATGGTGAACCTGACCGCGCCCTAGATGAGTGTTTTGATCTCTTTGCGTCACTGGATGCCAATGAGCAGCAATTGGACTTCCCGGTTCTCTATGCCTCTGGTCGAGCNGGNTGGGCAGATGAGGAGCTGGACGGGCCGCGTAAGGATCTTTCCGCTTTGTTCGAGTTGATCGTGCGCCATGTGNAATCCCCCAAACAGGCAGAAAAAGCCCATGAGCCCTTTTCCATGCTGGCGACGACGCTTGGAGCGGATCCATTCATTGGCCGCATTCTGACCGGNCGGGTCGAAACGGGCCGCCTCAAAGCTGGGGACTCCGTGAAGGCCCTATCTCGGGANGGCAGCAAGATTGAGCAGTTCCGCTGCACAAAAATTCTCGCATTCCGCGGCCTNTCGCAGACCGCGATTGATGAGGCCGTGGCGGGCGATATCGTGTCNCTGGCTGGCATGACCAAAGCCACCGTTGCAGACACCATCTGCGCACCTGAAATCAACGAGGCCCTGCCCTCCTTGCCGATTGATCCCCCCACCATATCGGTGACCTTTGGGATCAATGACAGCCCCCTCGCCGGCCGTGACGGTAAAAAAGTGCAAAGCCGGGTGATCCGCAAGCGTTTGATGGAAGAAGCGGAAACCAATGTGGCGATCCGCGTGACAGATACGCCGAGCGGCGAGGCCTTTGAGGTCGCCGGCCGCGGCGAGTTGCAAATGGGTGTTCTGATCGAGAACATGCGCCGTGAAGGATTTGAGCTGTCTATCAGCCGCCCGCGGGTTTTGTTCAAAGAAGAGGATGGCCAGCGCCTAGAGCCCATCGAAGAAGTGACCGTCGATGTGGATGAAGAATATTCTGGTGTTGTGATTGAAAAGCTGACCGGCTTTCGCAAGGGTGACTTGGCAGAGATGAAATCCGCAGGGGCCGGCAAGACGCGCATCATCGCGCATGTGCCGTCACGCGGCTTGATCGGCTATCAAGGCGAATTCATGACCGACACCCGCGGCACGGGCGTTTTGAACCGCGTATTTCACACCTGGGCGCCGCACAAAGGCGCAATCCCAGGCCGTCGCGCTGGCGTTTTGATCTCCATGGAGAATGGGATCTCTGTGCCCTATGCGATCTTTAACCTTGAAGACCGCGGCAAATTCTTCATCGGCAGCCAAGAGGATGTCTACCAAGGCATGATTATCGGCGAGCACAACCGCGAAAACGATCTTGAGGTGAATCCGCTTAAAGGCAAGAAATTGACAAACGTGCGGGCCAGCGGAACGGATGAAGCAGTGCGCCTGACCACGCCTATCAAAATGTCATTGGAAGAGGCGATTGCCTATATCGACAATGATGAGCTGGTGGAAGTCACGCCAAATGCCATTCGACTGCGTAAGATCCACCTCGATCCGCATGAGCGCAAACGCGCCTCACGCAGCGCATAAACAGCAAAAAGGGATGCAGAGTTTCATCTGCATCCCTTTTTATTCTTTAGCCTATGCCCGGTTCAATCCGCGATCAGTCGATGGTTTCCACAATCATCAATGAGCGTTGAAAGCCGCCCTGTCCCAATTTAATTGCCGCTTGATAACCCTCTGAGTGGTAGCAATCATGCGCAGCCTGTAGGCTGGGGAACTGCGCCACGACATTGCGCGTATGATCCGGGCCTTCCAATTGCTCATAGGCACCACCGCGGGCCAAAAACACTCCGCCGTATGAGGCAATGACGGGCGTGGCGGCGCTGGCGTAGGCGACAAGTTTTTCCGCATCCAAAACGTTGACATGGGCGATCCAGAGAGCTTTTGGCATCTTTTCTTACTCCTCTAAGAGTGTTTTGACGGCTAAAATTGCGGCGTCTGAGTCTTGGGTCGATTTTGCGCCGCCCTGGGCCATATCAGCCCGGCCACCGCCGCCCTTGCCGCCAAGGGTTGCAACAACGGTTTTAACGATATCCACCGCAGAGATGTGCTCGGTCAAATCACCGGTGACGCCCGCGGCCACCGCGGCCTTGCCATCCGTATCCGCGATCAGCAAGACCACACCGGAGCCCATCTTTGCTTTATGCGCATCCACCAAAGCTGGCAAATCGCGGCCCGTTACCCCTTGCAAAACCTGTGCAAGGAAGGCCTTTCCACCGATGGAAATCGGATCTGTGGCTGCGGCTTCTGTTCCACCAGACAGTGCAAGCTCGCGGCGCAGGTTGGCCACTTCGTTCTGCAAAGCTTTGCGCTCTTCGAGAAGCTGTTGCGCGCGGTCGGCGATCTCTGTCGGCTGGACTTTCAAAGTAGTCGCAGCCGCGGCCATTGCAGCCATTTGTTGTTGAATGTAATGTTCTGCGCCCACTCCGGTCAGCGCCTCAATGCGCCGCACCCCGGCCGAAGAGGCCCCATCGCTCAGCAAGACAAACCCGCCGATATCTCCAGTTTGCCGCACATGGGTGCCGCCGCAAAGCTCCAAGCTGTAGGTGTCTTGCCCCGATCCTTTGCCAGAGCCGGGTAAATGCCCCATAGAAACCACCCGAACCTCATCACCATATTTTTCACCAAAGAGCGCTTGGGCCCCCAGGGCACGCGCATCGTCAGGTGTCATAATGCGAGTCTCAACCGTGCTGTTTTGCCGGATGAAGGCGTTTACTTCGCTTTGCACCTGCTGCAACTGCGCGGCCGTAAGCGCTTGCCCATGGCTGAAGTCAAACCGCAGGCGGTCATCTGCGTTCAGTGACCCGCGTTGCGCCACATGATCACCCAGTGCCCGGCGCAGAGCTTCATGCAACAAATGGGTTGCGGAATGATTTGCACGAATACGCGCGCGGCGGTCCGACGCGACTATGAGCTCAGCGGCCTGCCCCATTTCAACAAAGCCTTTCGTGACTTTGGCCATGTGAATGAACAGATCCGCAGTTTTGCGGCAATCGGTGACCTCAAGAATGCCACTCTCTGTCACAATCTCTCCACGGTCACCGATTTGACCGCCGCTTTCCGCATAGAAAGGCGTTTGGTTGAGTACTATTTGCACAACAGCGCCCGCGTCAGCACGGTCCACTTGCCCGCCATCCTGCACGAGCGCCACGATCTGACCTTCAGCTTGTTCGGTGTCATAGCCCAGAAAATCTGTCGCGCCATGGTTGTCCAGCACGTCAAACCAAATCGTATCATCGGCCATTTCACCCGAGCCTGCCCAAGCGGCACGGGCTTTGGCTTTTTGAGCGGCCATCGCGCTGTCAAAGCCATCCGTATCGACCGAGAGGCCTTTCTCACGCAGAGCATCTTGCGTCAGGTCAAGTGGGAAGCCGAAAGTGTCATAGAGCTTAAAGGCTGTGGCGCCAGGCAAGGCGCCGCCCTGCGGCAGATCGCCAACCTCATCTTCCAACAGGCGCAAACCCCGGTCCAAAGTGGTGCGGAAACGGGTTTCTTCCTGCAGCAAAGTTTCTTCAATCATCGATTGGGCCTGAACCAATTCAGGATAGGCCGCCCCCATTTTCTGGACCAAAGCCGGCACCAAGCGATGCATCAATGGATCCGCCGCGCCGATCAAATGCGCGTGACGCATTGCGCGGCGCATGATCCGCCGCAGCACATAGCCACGCCCATCCTTGGAGGGTAAAACCCCGTCGGCAATCAGAAAGGATGTTGAGCGCAGGTGATCTGCAATCACCCGGTGGTGTGTCTTATGCGGGCCGTCCGGATCCGAAGAGGTCGCCTGCGCTGAGGCCTCAATCAGATTGCGTACCAAATCCGTGGCGTAATTGTCATTTGTGCCTTGCAACAATGCCGCAACCCGCTCAATGCCCATGCCGGTGTCGATGGACTGTGCGGCCAAGGCTTTGCGCGTGCCGTCTTCAAACTGCTCATATTGCATAAAGACCAGGTTCCAGATTTCGACAAATCGGTCACCATCTTCATCCGGGCTGCCGGGAGGGCCGCCCCAGATGTGATCCCCGTGATCGTAGAAAATCTCTGAGCTGGGGCCGCAAGGACCGGTCGGCCCCATCATCCAAAAATTATCATCCGTGGCGATGCGGATGATTTTGTCATCACTAAATCCGCCAATTTTCTTCCAAAGGGCCACGGCCTCATCATCATCATGATAGACGGTGACAACCAGTTTTTCCTTTGGAATACATAGCTCTTTTGTGATGACCTCCCAAGCAAAGAGAATGGCCTCTTCCTTGAAATAATCCCCAAAGCTGAAATTGCCCATCATCTCAAAGAAGGTGTGATGGCGGGCGGTGTAGCCCACATTGTCCAGATCATTATGTTTGCCGCCGGCGCGCACGCATTTTTGTGCGGTGGTGGCCCGCGTGTAATCGCGCGTTTCAACGCCCGTGAAGAGGTTTTTGAATTGCACCATACCTGAGTTGGCAAACATCAGTGTGGGATCATTGCGCGGCACCAAGGGGCTAGA
>JGI26273J51734_10001471_pt1 | contig 12392 bp, 9 predicted proteins | sample SaaInlV_125m_DNA_FD_51734 | JGI IMG/M metagenome (IMG submission 51734) | reverse complement strand
GCATCGTTTCCCGCGGCATTCCAAATGCCGCCGCCGCCTAAACCCGCCCCGAACGCGCGCGCCCTGCGCGCCAGCCCCTCCATCGCCGCCGTGTGCCTCGCGAGTCCACTCCTCAACGCCTCGGTCTCGCGTTCCAACCCCGCGGTCGTGCTCACCGCGTCGTCAAAGTCGAACCCCCGATTGGCATCCTCCGCCGATTGAGCCGAGTTGACGCCTTCATTCGCGGAAGCCTTCGCGATGTCACTCCGACTCACCTCCCTCGCCAGCGCGTCCACGCACCGCCTTAAGTCCTTCTCCCGTACCTCCGTGTTCCGCACCAGCGCCCGCTGGAGCGTGAGCTCGCGCCCGAACGTCGAGTGCTCCGCCGAGAGTTGATCCGTCTTGTCAATCAACGCGTTCGCGTCTCTGGAGATGTCCGCCAGCTCCGAACTCGCGCGCTCGTTCTGCGCGATGACTCGCTTGGTGGTGGTCTCCAGCTGGTCATCCGTGAGTCGCATGAGGGACAGCCTCGTGGCTTTGACGCGCATCGCGGACTCCCGTCGTAAGCGTTCGCGGTCGCGGAAGAGGGACGATTCGAGCTCGTGCAGGTTCGCCTTCATCTCGTGGAGTTCTTTCGCGACCGTCTCGGAGACCTCGGCGAGTCCGTCGAGGATGCGTGTCTTGTCGTCGCGCCTGCGCGTGATGTCCGNCTCCGTGTCGCGCAGCGTGGTGACGCGTTCGGTGAGCGTCGCGGTCTCCGCCTCGGCGGCGGCTCGCGCGGATTGGNCCCTCGCGTCCAGCCCTTTCGTCTCCCCGTCCACCTCGGCCGTCTTCGCGTCGACGCGCGTGCGCAGCTCGTCGACGATCTCCTGCCTCGCGGCGAGCTCCCACGTGAGGTACGTCTCCACCTCATTCGCGTCCCGCGTCGTGTCCCCCAGCGCGGTCCGCAGCGCCGCGTTGGTTCGCTCCAGCGACGCCGTCCGGGTGCGAAAGGCTGCGAGCGAATGCGTGAGCTTCTCGGCGACCAGCGCGCGCTCGTTCATCTCGAGCTGGTGCGGGGTGAGCTCAGGGAGCTCGGGCGGGGGCGGGGGCTTGTCGTCATCGCCGCCGCCCTTGGGTTCCTTCTTCTTCGGGGGCATATCGACCCGGCGGGAGCTAGGCGCCTCCTCCGAGTGTTCCTCTTTGGCGAAGGATTGGTCCAAAATGGGATTGAAGCTCATCGTGAGAGTTTCTCTACTTCGAAGGTCTTGACTACATTTGCATACGATTACGGCACGTTTTACGACTAATTAGTGTTAATATGTGTATGGACACCAGTCACAAAGAGCAGAATCAAACAAACTCTTCGTAAATGCTCGCCGCCGACATCCTCGTTATCCAAAAAGCGATGACCGTTCACAACAGGTCGCGCCCCGTCGCACCTACCTCACCACCAAGCAAGATGGCCTCCGCGGTCATGTCCTCGGCGCGCGCGGCGATCGTGTCGCGCCCGGTCGCCCCCAAGCGCGGCGCCAAGCCCCTCCGCGCCGTCCGCTCGGTGCGTGCGCGACCCAATCCCATCCTCCAATCTTTCCGTGCCGATTTCCACAGGGTTTAGGGCAAATCGTACCCTCCCATCATGAATGGTCCATCCATCACGCGTCGACGACTGACTCACGTATCCACCCACCACGATCATTTCCACAGGCGTANCCCACCGTCACCGTCGCCGCGGCCGCGGACGAGGTGACCGTCAAGCAGCACGACCTCGGCGACTGCAAGGTTCGACTCGAAGTCGCCGTGCCAGTCTCCGTCCAGAAAGAAGCGTACGACGCCTGCCTGGAGGGCTTCGCCGAGAAGTGCCAGATCCCGGGCTTCAACTACAAGAAAGGCGGCGGACGTAAGAAGGGCGACGGCAAGCTGCCGCCCGCGTCCGTCATCGTCAACTTCGTCGGCGCCAAAGAGTTCGCCTCCGCGTGCGTCGAGGAGATGCTCCAGGTGTCCATCCCGGTCGCCATGGAAACCGTCTCGGCCACCGCGCTGCAGGACTCCGAACGCATCGAGACCGCGTTCGACGACCTCAAGCTAGCCTTCGGCGGTGAGGACTGCCTTCCCGTCGGCGATCTCACCTACTCCATCGGCGTCGAGGTCGTCCCCACGATCAAGTGGACCGGCGACTACCGCAAGCTCGCCGTGTCGGTCCAATCCCCGGGCGACGACGTCACCGACGCGGCGGAGGCTGACTCCATCTTCAACGCCGCGCTTCGTAACCTCGGCACCATGCGCGTCGTCGTGGACCGCGGGCTCGAGGTTGGCGACCAGGTCGTCATGGACCTCTCCGCGGTCAACGCGTCCACCGGCGAGGAGATCGAGGGCATCAAGCAGGAAAAGTTCAACCTCGACACCGGCGCCGCGCGACTTAACCTCCCCGGACTCGTCGACGGCATCGTCGGCATGAAGACTGGGGAGACGCGCGAGATCAAGATCACCATGCCGCAGGACTGGCCGCAGGCGTTCATCCGCGGCGTGGAGGCCAACTTCACGATCGCCCTCAAGGAGCTCTTCCAGAATGACGTCCCCGAGCCAACCGACGAAATCGCGTCGCAAATCTACCCCGACGCTGCCACGATCGACGAAGCCAAGGCGAAGATTCTGGAGTCGCAGAAGGCGCAGACCGCGGCGTATTTGGAGCAGGCGACGAACGAGGCGCTCGTGGACGCCCTCGCCGCCATCTGCGACGCCCCGCTCCCACCGTCCATCGTCGAGGAAACCGGCCGACAGATGTACTCGCAGAAGATGCTGGAGATGCAGGTGGGCAGCGGCCTCAGCATGGACGTCGTCAACCAGCTCGCGTCGCCGGAGATGGTCGAGAAGTTCCTCGAGACGGACAAGGCTGACATTGAGCTCGTCGTGCGAAGGACCATCGCGTGCGAGGAGCTGTTCCGTCTGGAGAACATCGAGGTGACGGAGGATGAGTTCAAGTCCGAGGTCATGGCGGCGAAGGAGGAGTTCGAGGCGTACGGCACCGAGTACGACGTGCAGCGGCTGGTGGAGCAGGCTGGGGAGGCGATCGAGGCGCGGAAGAGCATGGAGTGGCTCAGGACGCACGCGGACGTGACCGTGCTGCCCCCGGCGGGAACCGCGTAGGTAGAAGATGTGCGTGAGCGCATAAGACCACTCATCATCATTACAAAATCAGCCCCGAGTGACGAGTTTTTCGTCGGCAGCCTTCCTCGAGACGACGGTTTTTCCTCATTCGGAATCTGAACACACGCCCTCGCACGCACGCACGACAACCACCCACCCACGCTCACAGCATGACCGCCTTCACCATCGAGACCGGCGAGGCCGAGGCCGCCAAGTTCCACGCCGCCTTCGCCGCGGGTTTCGCCGCCAACAACCACGCCGAGACCTTGGCTGGCATGTTCGCCGAGAAGGTCGATGTTGAATGGAGTGACGGGTTCGCCGGTGAGAAGACCCCGTCGGAGTGCTTCGAGCAGTTCGCGAAGTCCTGGGGGTTCATGGTCAGCAACTTCCTCTGGTCCCCCGACACGATCGTGGACACCAGCAATCGCAAGATCATCATGTTCGGCCGCCTGATCATCAACATCGACGGCAAACTCGGCGTGGCACATCTGATCGACAACAAGTTGTCTTTCGTGCTCAAGTACGACGACGCGGGTAAGATCTGCACGTGGACCGGTTACTGGGACAACACGTACGCTCCCATGCTCGAAGCGCTGGGTAAGGTTTCCGCCGCCCTCGAGGCTGCAAAGTAAGCCCGAGAGCCTTCCGCATCCTTCGTTCCTCCGCATAACGTCACATCCGGATCAACACGCATCTGCATAACGTTATTTCAATCCTCGATACGTTGTGAGTGTACAGTTAGTCTTTGACTTTTGCAAATTACCGAAGGGAAAAAAAGTTATTTCGTGCGAAGTCTCGCGCGAAAAATGAATATCAAAATCTCGGAGGGGAAGGAGAAGAAGGAGCACTATCGGTCGCGCGCGAGGCATCTCCGCCGCCTGTATCGCTCGTATTGGAACTCTCCGTGGGGGTATCCGTCCATCGCGAGTGTCAGCGCATCGCCGTCGTCGACGTATCCGCACTCACCCGCGGGATCTCGCGTTCTCGGAAGAGGGGAAAGAGTCAAAAAGAAATAAAACGCACGGAACCATGAGCGGTGGCGGACCAATGCGTGCCAGGGCGCTCGCCCGCGCCCTCACATCGCGACCGCTGCACACGTCCGGCACCAAGGATAAGGCTGCGCAGGCGCTCAACCTCGGACTCCCATCGACGCACGTGTCGCCCGCGTCAACGTCCTCCGCCGAGCTCCCATTCTTCGCCCGGTTCGTCGGTGCCATCCTGGACGTCGCGCTGACCCCGGCGCAGCGCGCGGCTCTGTTGACGCATCAGGGACAGATCCAGGGCTTCGCCGCGTCCGGCGTTCACGACATCGACGCGCACGCCGCCGTCGCCGCCGTCCGCCGCGAGCGCGACGCCGCCCTCGACCGCGTCGCCGACCTCGAGTCCGCCACCGCGAACCTCCGCGCGTCCGTCACGAAGCTCGAGGGAAAGACGTGGAGCGACTCTGATCAGATGCAGCTTCTCAAGACGCAGCTGTGGCAGGCGAACCAGGACGCCGCGGACGCGCGAGTCGCGCTGAACGCCGTCCGTGAGGACCTGAAGCTATCGATGAGGCGCGAGCAGGACCTCGCGGTGCGCATCGTCGACGTCAAAGATGAAGCCGTCGCCGACGTCACGGCGCGAGCCAAGGCGGAGTTTGAAGCCTTGCGCGAATCCATGGAGGATAAAAGAGCCTCTCTGTTGGCGTCCGTGGAGTGCAAGGTCGCCAAGCTCGATGCGGCGGAGGCCAAGTCCCGCGGGCTCGAGGCTGCGCTCATGGACGCGCAGGCCCAACTCGCGACGTCCGCGCCGGTCGTCGAGCATCCCCTCTACGGCTCGATGCTCCGAGACTTCGGCTACAAGAAAATCTACGCAATGACCGCGGCGAATCTCGTGGCTAAGGACAAGGTGGGCATCTACGACCAGCAGAGGGCGTTTCGAGCCGAGCGGTCGCAGGTCATCGCGGCGGAGAAGGCTAAGGAACTCGTCTTCTCCCTCCCGGGAGTGGTCACCTTGGCCGAGGGCACCGCGCCGGTGCGGGGGAAAAAGGCTAAAAAATCGCTCCTCTTCGGCGCGTCGAAAACCGGAGCGCACATCCTCGACGGCCAACACCGCGTGGGTGCGCTGGAGATTCTGTTGAGCCAAGGGGTCATCGCCCCGACGCATGACGTCCTAGTGGAGGTCTTCGAAGACGTCGACGATACACGCGCGGGTGAGATCTTCACCGAGATCAACGCGGCGCAGGTGAGTTTATTTTGTTCTCTAACTGTTTGCCCATACTAAATTTGTGTTTTTGTTGTCAGCCTGTTCGGTTCGTGGACATGCCCGGCGTCGCGGCTCCGGATGTGAAGTGGATGCTGGAGGGTGCCGCGCAACGACTGAAAGAACGGTACCCCGCCATGTTCAGCACCTCGGAGCGATGCAAGGTGCCGAACGTCCACCTCGATGTCCTCCGCGAGGAGCTCTTCGCCGCGGAGGTTGTCGCCCGCTTCGGCATCGCGGACGAAGAACAATTCGTGTCGTGGCTGGCCGCCGAAAACGCAAAGTTGGCGGCTCGCTCGGAGAAGGAGTGGCTCAAGGCGAGGCCCAAGCGCGGCCGAGGCAGCACGGGCAGTAAGGAGACGTACCTGAAGGCGCTCGCGAAGGCGAGGGAGCACGGGTTTTACCTGGGGATGGATTTCTCCTGGCTCGACGTCACCGACGCTTGAGTTTCAGTCGAGAAAAAATGTTTTAGAGACGGGGGCGGGATAGATGCATTACTTTCATTGGGGTGACACGGGGATAGACGCACGCTGTGCCATTTCAATTCAAACACCGCGCGATACGATACTTGTACTGTCACGACGATGACCCGCATTAATGTGTCGCATTAATAACGTGCGCTCATCGCTCTCTCCTTAATAGACCACGCTCACGACATGGCGCCCACGGGAACTTCCCCGAGCATGACCTCGTTGGGGTCCACCGGTACCACGATCTCCGGCGTGCTGACCGTGAATGAGCTGCGTATGCGCTTGAGCGAGTTCCCCGTCTGTCTCCAGTTCTCCGGGAACGCGTCCAACGACAGCACGTACAGGTCGCCGTCGACGACGGTGGCGGACATGAGGTAGATGTGCGCAGGGTACAGGCACCCCACCGCGCTCGGGCATTCTTTCGACGGCGGCGACGCGACCATCTCCCAGTCGTAGTACACCCTGTCGCCGTCGTTTTTATCCACGCGTTTGTAGCTCCCGAGCATGTCCGCGCGCCTGTACGAGTCGTCGTACTTGTCCAGGCCGAGTGCTTTGGCGACGGGCACGTTTTCCGGCTTACCGAGGTCCGCTATGGATTGTTTCGGGAATCCTTTGGTGACAAAGACGCGAGCTTCGACGGCGACTTTGCCGTTCACGGGATCGACGATCTCGCCCCATCTCGCCGTCGCCGGGAACCCGCTTTCTCCGGTGACGTCCTGGACGACTGGTGCGACGTCCCACAGGTTGGAGACCTCGAAGGAGGCAGCCTTGACGCCGTCGACCCCGAACGCGCCGTCGAACGCGGCGCGTCGCGGGTACGATATCTCGCCGCTGTTCTTGGAGAGGACGTCCTTCATGCTGGCCTCGACGGCGGCCTGCGCGGCGTCATCGTCCAGGTCGTCGTCGTCATCCGCGGCGAGCGCGGCGGCGAGTGGGGTGTTCGCGAGGAGCGCGGCGAGCGCCAGGACGTCGCGGCGGCTCTTAACGGGCGTCGCGGCGGTCGTCGCCTCATCGCACGACGATTGGTGGGCGGTACCCTTGGGATGAACCTTCGTGATGATCGTGTGGGAACGCGCCGGCCTCGTCGTGGACGTGGACGCGCGGGAGCAGGAGGATAGCCGGCGATCTACGTCGAGGCGCACCGCGGGGCGGCGGGTGGCCGCTGCTAGGGACGTCGACATCGTGTCGGGCGTCGTTCGTTGTGTGTGTGTACCCGGCCGGCGAAGGAGGGATATCCTTTTCGATGGCCACGTCAACCGGAGCTTTTTGGTGGATGCTAATAGAAACTGAACTGTCAATGTATGGTTTTATGCATAGATATATTTGGTGTCACTCCGTATTTACCTAATTCACATCGTACAAGCATAGGCATTCAGTCATTCCGGCCCAAACCGGCACCTTTTTCTTCTTCTTCCACCAGCGGTTACAGTTTCCGGCACACTCTCAACGCGCGGACACGCCGTCCCGCGTCGAGCCGAACACGCGCGCGCGAACCCCGCGACGCGATGCGGAGCTCGCGTCGGAACGCCGGGGCACCCCGGCGGGCGACGCTTCACCCCCCGAAGGTCCTCGCGTCCCTGGCGGTGCTCATGGCTGCATGCATGGGAGGCGCCGCGGCGGATCTTGCGCCCGCGGCCTCCGGCGCGCCGCGGCCCACCGCCGCGTCGCTCGGTGGATTCAAGGCGGCGCTCGCGGCGACCGCGCGCCCGAGCACGATCGTCCAGCGCGCGGGGTCGACGATTCCGTCCGTGGGAGATCGCGCGCACACGGTCCCGCCGCCCGCGACGTCGGCCGGGATGCCGGCATCGACGACGCCCGCGCAGACGCACTCCGCCGAGTTTCTCGCGTGGGCGCAGAGGTACGGCAAGCTCCCGGAGTACTGCCCCGACGGATCCGTTCCGTGCGCCGAGTCCCTCAGGCGCGAGGCGGTGTGGAGGATAAACGCGCGGCACATCGAGGAACACAACAGGCGCTCGGGTACGTACCAACCACCCACCCATCGACCACGGACACCCAACCACACGAACCAAATCATTATAAAATCTCCAAAGCCAACACTGACGAATCCCAAACTCCCATCCACTTCAACCCAGGCTCGCTGATGAAGAAAGGCCTGACGCGGTTCGCGGACATGACCTCCGAGGAGTTCACCGTGAACGCCGCCACGTACAAGACACCGCTGTTGACAGTGGAGGGTAAAAAAGAACGGAAGCTCGAACTCGACGCCGAGCTCAAACGGGGCGAACGGAGTCCGCAGTCGCAGAAGGAACGGTACTTGATGCGACACGCGAATGACCCGTTGATGTCGCTGAAGCTCGCGACGGACGCGGCGGCGGCGGCGGGCGAGCGCCTCCCCAGCCAGGCACACAAGGGAAAGAAGGGAGCGACGGAGTCGGATGGGATATTCGGCAAGATGCTCCCCGCGCTCGGGTCCGTTTCGACCGAATCGCATCGTCATGATTCGCGTCGGCGGACTGAATCGACTCGTAACGGTCGTAACGCCCGCGCCGCTCAACACGAGCCGCGCCACCACTCGCATCGCGAATACGCGAACGCGCACCCGATCGATGACGTCTCGCCGATGGGAACGCCGGGAGGAGGAGAGAGAAACCCGCGGGCTGGTTCAAACGACGGGCCGCTCGGCACGAACTTACCGATCCACTTCGACTGGTCCGATACCGTCGACTTCGGCGACATCGTGCACCAGGGCAAGTGCGCTGGATGCTGGGCGTACTCCACCGCCGCGGTCATCGAAGCCGCGCGCGTCATCGACGCGAGGGTGAACGGTGGAGACGCGGACGCAACGACGGAACGATTGAGCCCGCACGCGCTCATCGATTGCGACGATCTCGACCGGGGATGTGCAACCGGGAACATGGCGTCGGCGTACTCGTGGATCCAGACGTCCACGAAGGGCATTCCCACGATGGACGCCTACCCGAGCCGCGGCGCAGGCGGCGTGTGCGACGAGGCGAAATTGGGCGCCATCCCGGCGAGCAAGGTGGTTCGCACGGATGGGTACTGCGATTTGCCGTCGCTCGGCGATCAAAGCGAGACGCAACTGCTCGCGGCGCTCGCGCAGCAACCCGTGGCGGTCGGCGTGAACGTCCACGCGTTGCAGTTCTACGAGTCCGGGGTGGTGGACATCGAGGATTGCCCGCCCGCGTCGGATGATCCGCTCAAGGCGATCAACCACGCCGCGGTGCTCACCGGCTGGGGCCGCGACGACGCCACGGGTAAATGGTACTGGATCTTGCGAAACACGTACGGCGATCAATGGGGCGAGGCTGGCTACGCGCGGCTCGCGTTCGGCCAGGAGGCGGGCACGAACTTTGGTACATGCGCGCTGTACACCGAGGGGAACTACCCCGTCGTCGGGGGGCTGGGATGCACGGACGGGGCGGTGCGCAAAGAGGCGGTTAAGCACGGGAAGCACGTGTGGCTGTACCCCGGCGGTTACAACATGGGCCCGAGGGACGCGCCGTGGACGTGGCCGACGTTGAGCGAGATGAAATCGATGCTGACGCACGGGGGTCAATGGGGCGAGGATGGGGTCGCGGCGGTGGCGGTGTTTGGGGTGATGTGCGCGGTCGTTGTCGCGGCGCTCGTCGCCGCCAGGCGAGGCAGGCTCGAACGCGTGAATGGTTCATCAGACGGAGCAACCGGAGATGAACAGGAAGCCGAGGGGTTGCTGTCCGCGGGGAATAGCGGTGCGTACGGCTCCTCCGCGGCGCTCTAGCTGAGATTAGTGATCATCGGTACGTGGTTTAAATTAAAGTTGACGTATTCTAGAATCGAACGCGTCTTATTCCGCACCGACTTCTCTCGCGCGACGACGGCGGCGTCCAATGGAACAAAACAGTTTTTGTTGTCGGTCGCCGTCGTCAGCTCCGTCGGCGACACCCACGGGAGCTTACGCCGCCTTGATCATGGTCATGTTGGAGGGCGCGAGGGTGGAGGGCAGCTGTCCGGAGAGCTGCTCCATGGTGTAGATACCGCGCGCCTTCAGCTCGCGGCCCATGCGCGCCATCACGCACGACTGGCACACCACCGAGCAGCACGCGTCGCCGAGGCAGTCGCTCTGGGTGATCCCGAGCTTCTCCTTGAGCGCGGTCTGGTTGGGGCCGATGCAGCAGCAGCCGGAGATCAGAGTACCGATGGGTGACGCTCCCACGGCCGAGTAGAGGCAGCAGCCGATGCTGAAGAACGCTGTGTGGGCATAGGGGAGACGCGATCGGTCAGCACGCGGCGCGAGTCGGTGAGGTTGGGGGCGCGGAACGGAGATGATGACGAATCGGGGTCAAATTGTGTCGAATTATTACTCACAGCCTTGGTGGATGATCTTGTTCTGCGAGCCGAGCATGGCGCCGGGGAGGCAGCACGCATGCATGCAGGTCTCGCAGTCGGAGAAGCAGCCGCAGAGGCCGGTGCTCCACTTATCGGACATGTTGGCTGGTGATCGGTCGGTGAGTCTTCGTGCCCGTGTCGGGGAAAAGTGGTGACGAAAAAGTCAACCCAAGCCGCGAAAGGTCGCGTTATGACGGGGACTTTCAGAAACTTCTAAATTACACAGCGTACCAGTTACATGTGATGCAGAAATAAGAAATACAGAAATGTGCATATTTGGTCATACAAGAACAATTTACAACTACGTTTACGCGACCCCTATCCCGGGATGCGGCGTCGCCCTCCGTCGCACCAGCAACAACTCGCCCCCGACACGCAACCCATCCACCCCGTCCTCCTCCCCGTCCTCCTCACCGTACACCCTCGCCTTCCACCGGTTGTACCGCCGAACGCACACCGCGCAGAGCACCGCGCTGAGCAAACCGGCTATGACCAGTATCACGACCACGATGCTGAAGAAGGCGCTGTCGGGTTCCCAACGCTCCCGCGGCGCGTCTCCGGCGGTCGGTACATCACTACTTCCGTTGTTGACCTCGACCGCCTGGGTTAGTACCGACACCGAGGGAGGAATCGAGGGAGGACGAGGAGGAGGTGACGAAAAAAAGGGAGTCGGCGGCGGGACTGAAACCGAAGTCGCCGACCGAACGGAGACTGTTTGCCCGTACGAAACCGCGTTCGCCTCGTCCACGCCCGCGTCGAGCCACGACAGAAACGCGGTCAGATCCCCGGCGTCGATCGACGCGTCGTCGTCGGTGAACAATCGCGGCGAAGTGGGTTCCTCCTCGACGTTTGTCTTTGAAGACTGCGCGGCGAGGTCCTCGTCGTCCTCGCCGCCCTCGCCGCCGCCGCCGCCGCCTCGCGTCAACGCCGTCCTCGCCGCGGTGGCCACCTCGCTCATGATCGCCGAAGAGTCCACGCACGAGTCGATTGAACCCACGCGGACGCCACTCGGGGACGTACCCTCGAGGTCACCGATCACGACAGAATCCGTCGCCGCGTCGACGTCGCAGAGCCGCCGGAGGGAGGACAGCAGCCGTCGCTCGTCGTCCGCCTGTACACAAAGCACGACGTCATCAGTCATTCTAATGGCCCGTACGAGTATTAAAATAAACTCACCGCGGCACGGCTGGGAAAGCGTAACCCGCCATGTGTTTCTTCCGCGTACCCGACGGCCTCGTTCGCGTCTAATTGCCCATACGCTGTCTGTGCCGGACTGAAGACGTCCAGCGCGCACGCGCACTCGTCGACGTGGTACGCCGCCGTCGCGTCGCAGCACCCGTCGAGGTTCGCCTGTAATTTGTATCCCGCCGAGACGGCCATGGTCGAGGCGCCCGAGGGAAAGTTTTTGGCAAAAAAGTTTTCGGCGCACGCGTCCGTGACCGCGGGGACCGAGTCGGCCCTGCACCGAGCCGCGCGCGCCAGCCACGCCCACGCGAGCCCGTCTATGTCCTCCTTCGTGACCACGGAGACGGCGGCGACGTCGAAGGGGAGTACGTACTGAAGGGGAATACTCGATGTCTCACCCGCGTCGGCAGTTTTCGCCGTGTAGGTGAAAGTCACCGTTATCGCTCGCACCGCGGCGTCTCCAGGAACGGACGCCTCGACGCGCAGAAGCCGCGCGTCGACGTCGCCGCGGAGAGCGCCGTCACCGTCGCCGACGCGAGTCGCCGTGCACGCCACCGCGCCGATACCGTCGACGACGTCGCTCGGCGGACGAACGCGCCAACGACCCCCCGAGTTTGTCACGTCGAGGACCAGCGAGCACACCGCGTCCGCGCCGCCGTCGTCTTCGCCCGTCGTCTCCCCCTCCCTCGCGACCGCGATCGTCATCGACGCGGCGACGACGTGCGTCAGTTCAGCGTCCATCGGGAGTTGGATCGTCGCCACGAGCGCCACCGCGCGGTGCGCGTCGCCCTGTTCGAGCGCGTAGGTTCGCCGTGTCGTGGTCGTGGTGCTCTCGTCGCCGTGTGACCGGCTGGTGCCCGTGGCTTGGAGCAACCCCCGCGCCGCGGGAGTCCCTCGCGTCTCCCACGTGGTGCTATCGTCGCTTCGTTGACGTGGAGGCGGGGAGTCCGATGCGGAGACTGTCGCGTGCGCGCGGCGGCGCATGGTGGCGGCGGGATGCGCGCCCGCGGCTCTGTGTCTCGCGCGGTCGAACCCACACCACCC
>JGI26273J51734_10001465_pt1 | contig 12418 bp, 7 predicted proteins | sample SaaInlV_125m_DNA_FD_51734 | JGI IMG/M metagenome (IMG submission 51734) | reverse complement strand
GCTCGACCGCCGCGAAGCGCGTCATTGTGACGACACTTCGCCGCGCGACGCGCGCGGGACGGCGCGTCCGCGCGCGAGGACGACGACGACGATGTCGCGCGCGCTCGCCGTCGCGCCGAGCGCGACGGCGCGCCGCGAACGCGACGACGCGCGCGCGCGCGCGATGCGGATAAGGCGGTCCCGACGCGCGACGACGACGACGACGACGGCGCGCGCGGTCGTGCGCGGAGACAGCGGCGTGTCGCCCGACGACGTCGACGCGAACGGCGGCGCGGCGCCGGACGCGACGATCGTGGCGCGGCTGCGGGAAGAGCTGCGGGACGCGCACAACGAAAACGCGCACCTGCGCGAGGAGTTGACGGCGCTCGAGGAGGNNTGGGCGTCGAGGTCGGGCGATGCGAGCGCGGTGACGGAAATGGAGGACGCACACGCGCNTGAGATGATTGCGATGCGCGCGGCGTTCGAGCGTGAGTTGGAGACGGCGAAGGAGGCTGGAATCGATCGCGAGCGGGACACGGCGCAGGCGGTGACGGACGCGATGCAACACATGCTCGAGGAGAGTGAGGCGAAGAATAGAGAGCTTGAAGAGGAATTACAGCGCGCGACGGAGAAGGAGGAGGCGCGACTTGAGGCGTTGGAAAGCGAAATGCGTGAGCGATTGCGCGCAGCTGAACGCATAGGAGCTCTGAGCGCGAGCGGATCGGGCGATTCGGCTCGCGCCGCCGCCGAACGCCGAGCCACTTTACTCGAGCTCACGCTGGAGGAATTCGAAAAGGAGACGATTGAGGCGATGAGCGACATGGAGTCACGCTTGAGTCTCGCAGTCGATGCCGTGGACCAATCGAACGTAGCGCTCGAGGAGGCGCGAGCCGAAGCGAACGAGCTCGGACGCGTCAGGGCGGGACTTGAGGCCGCGCTCGCGGAGAAGGAGCAAAAGATGGCCGAACAACTTCGCGAGGTGGAAGAGAAGTTGACGCACGCGCAATCCGCGCACAGCATAGAAGTCAATCGAGGTGTAGAACTTCTCGAGCGCATCGCATCGCTAGAGTCGGCTCGCGATGAGTTGGAGAGCCGTCTCTCCGACGAAGCCCAACGGCGAAAGTCTGAGCGCCAAGAGTACGAGCAAAATGCGACGGCTTCGACCGCGCAAATCGAGCGTCTCGAAGCCTCATATCGTGAAGCACAGTCAACGCTCGATTCCAGTGAAAGCGTCGTGCAGACGTTGCGGGACGATCTCGAGCGAGCGCGCGATGAGGCGCGAACCGCCGCCGCCGCCGTCGAAGAGTTGGAATCCCGAGTTGACGAACTCGCAGAAGCGGTGCGAAGCGCGGAGTTAGCGGGGGACGAAGCGCTTCGCTCGGCGATCGAATCGCACTCACAAGAACGCGTCGCTTTGGAGGCTAACATCTCTGCGCTCGAAGGCGTCGTCGAGGAAACGCTGTTAAACTCCGTCGGCGCATCCATCGAGGACGTGGAAGCGATGAAGGCGGACTTTGAAGCCACCTTATCCAAACAAGAAGCAAAGATTCAAAACCTTGAAAAATTGGCCGCAATCGGGCGCGAAATCATGGCCGTCAAAGACACCATCGTCGCCGAGTGCGCGGCGCTGCAAAACGAAATCGTCGAGTGCGAGGCGCAAAAAGACGCCCTCTCCCTCGAAAACGCCAAGCTCCTCGGGCGCCTCGCCGCGCTCGAACAAGATTAATATGTATTACCTTCATCATAGCACCCGCGCTGCGGTCTCACGCCGTCCGTTTCACGACGTCCGGTACGATTACGCGTCGCGCGTCGACGAACCGACGCCCCGCGGCGTCCGCGCGCCCGTCCCCACTCCGCCGCGATCATGCGCGGCGCCGATCCTCCCGCGATCCTCATCTCCGGCGTGTCCGGCGGCGTCGCGCACGCCCTCGCCGCGGTTCTCGCCCGCGCGCCGACGCATCCGACGCTCATCGTGCACGACGCGCGTCGACATCGCCGCGTCTCGCTCGAAGATTACGAAGCCGCGGGCGGCGCGCTGACGCTCGGCGACGTCGGACGCGACGCCGTCGACGCGTGCGTCGATACCATCAACCGTCAGTGCGGTCGAGCGGTCGCGCGCGCGTCGACGCGCGAGGGCGAAGCGCTGGACGCGGAGAAGATTCGAGCGACGGGGGCGCGCGTCGCGGTGCGGTGCGGCCNGGGGGCGCTGAGCGAGGCGTGCGCGATGGCGGAGGCGTGCAAAAGAACGCGCGACGACGAAGATGGACTCGGGAGTGGCGCGTGCGCGTTCGCGTACGCGCGCGCGAAGGCGACGACGGGGTGCGTGTTCGTGGACGACGGCGGCGCGGGATCGAAGACGCTGTACGAGGCGCTGCGACCGAGCGCCACGGCGAGATTAGCGGAGACGCTGTCGGCGTCGAGCGCGGGCGTGGACGCGGACGCGAAGGCGCGAGATGAACTGCAGGCGGGATTGCACTGGGAGTTTTTGCGCGCGCATCCCGAGACGCGGCCGTTGTTGGGGATCACGGGCGCGGACGCGAGGAAAGGATTACCGGGAAACGGCGACGACGACGAGGCGCCGGAGACGGCGTCTATGTGTGGCGTCGTCGCCGCGGTCGTGGCGAGTAAGATATTGAGTTATTTGGACGCGAGTGAAGCCGTCGCAGTGGCGCGCGAGTGCGATCAGTGGACGCACGTGGAGGCGTTGGCGTTGTACAAGCCCGATCGCCCGGACTCGGCGCCCGTGCCAAACGCGTCCGAATACGAGGTTCTTCCGAGCGGGGACGATATGGATGCCGACGACGCGCAAGACGGTGATGAAGATTGCGAGGGTTTCGATACGCACGCGAGACTTTTCGGCTACGATGCGTTGGCTAAGCTGAGAGAGATGTACGTCCTTGTGTGCGGCACGGATTCGCTCGCCAACGACGCGTGCGTCTGCGCGCTTGCCGCCGTCGGCGTCGGTAACGTCGACGTATACGGGGCGAGTGGATCAAAAGTATTTGTTCGGCACGATTGCGAAGTGGACGATTTGTGCGATTTAGACGATTTAGAAACGTACAAATACCACGTCGTGGTTCGCACGAGCGCGTGCGCCACCGCCGACGAAGTCGTCGCCATCGCGAGAGAGGCAAAATCGCCGGTGATTGAAATTACGAGTACGAGCGTGGGGTCGTGTGTTGTGGATGTTAGTTTAGGCACGGACTCGTCCTTCACGCGTGCGTCGTTCTCGGGATGGATGGATGCGCCGACGGCATGCGTCGCCGCACACATCGCCGCGATGGAAGTAGTGCGGATAGCGCAAGACCGAAGACGCGCGACGACGATAGTGTTCGACGGGAAAGGGATATTTACCAAGGCANGGATGTAAACCGTTGTCATACATGTGTAATAGGCGAATTACTTTTTCTTGTTCCCTTTCTTCTTGTTCGACTTTTTGGCCGATCGTGCCTCCTTCTTCTCTTTCGATGGCGAAAAGACGTCCTTGAAACTCGCAAGTCCACGCTGTAACGGCGAAGCCGCGAGCTTTTGCTGCTTTTTCGCATGGCAGAGCGCGCATCGACCGTCGCATCCATCGGCGATGGGGATGATACCACACTTGGCGCACATGCCATCCTTCGCGGCGCCTTTCGGCGGCGGCGACGTGTCGCCAAAGTTCAAGCTTCGTTGCGGCGTAATCTCACCGATGTTAACATCATCGGATATATTCTTAGACGTCGTCACCGGTGACGGAGGCGAGATGGGCCAAGCGTCCGGTGAGTTCACGTCAGGCGGAGTGATATCGTCGTCNTCGTCGCCCTGAAGATCTCTGAGCTTGACTTGAAGCTCATCCAACTCCGCTATCGCTTTCGAAATCCCCATCGGCGTCTTGCACTCCTCCACACGAGCCATCAGGACGGCCATTCTATGGCTGACATCCTGCATATCACCACTCGCCATACTAGATCCCTGACGTTCGGACAATGGGGTGCTCAACTTTTCCATCATGCGCTCGATTTCGGCGTCACGCTCGAATTCGCCCTCGTGCTCGTTCGACGTCACCATATTCAATGTTTCGAGCATTTCTTTCAACTCGGCTTGTAACTCAATCTCCTGAGCGCGTAGTGCGACGACTTGTTCCCGCAATTCTTCTACCTCGATCCCAAGTTGCACATTTTGACTCTCAGAGTGTCGAAAATTGACCTCTGCATCTTGCAAAGCGTGCGTCGACGCCGCCAACTCTTGGTTTTTCGCGTCTAATTCATCGGTCAACTGCACGTTTCGCGCACGCGCCGTCTCCAGTTTTGCTTCTGCTGCCTTAGCATCCTCGAGCTCGTGCTCAAGCCTAGACTTTTCCTTCACCAACTCCCCATTCTTCTCCGTCAATTCTCGCACGCGTCCCCTCGTCGTCTCCAAATTTTTCGACGCGTCGTTGGCCCGTTCTTTCCATCTCTTGTTCTCCTCCGACAGTTTCCCCTCCTCGCTTACCTGCGCCTTGAGCGCATCGATTTCTTTGCGCATTTTATCGATCCTGCCATTCGCCACAGTCAACGAGAACCGAAGTTTCGTCGTCTGTTCCTTTTCCGCCCTCACCTTTGACGCCGTCTCCTCCCGCTGTTCCTCCATTTCTTTCATCGTCGCCTCCAACGCCGCGTTTCGCGCCTCGCTTTCGCGCAGTCGTTCAAGCGCGTCTTCGTGATCGGCGTGCATGAGCGCCAGCTCGCATTCGGCGTCGATACGCGCGCGATGGACGCTTTGAAGCTGTGACTCATTCTCGACCGTTGTCTTTTGAAGCTGCGATTTCGTCGCGGATTTCTGGCGGAAGAACGCCGCGGCGGCACCGCCGGCGAGCACGATCGACGCCATCGCGTGTTGTTGTTGATGACCGCGCGCGCGTTGACGTTGGCGACGGGGCGAGGCCCGTACTGAAGACGGTTGATTACTGTACAACTGATCTTTGTTGAAAGTTCAAAAGGCCGGCGACGCGCGAAGAATTTCTCGATAAAGCAAAATACGAGGCTCGTGCGCGGCGCTCGCGCTCTGCTCGGGCGTCTCTTCGCTCTCGATGGAAAAGAGAGCCTTTTCGTACGCGCGTCGAGCGCTGACGTTGTCGCGCTCGACGTGAATGTAGACGACTGCGGCGCGCGTGCGAGACGCGAGATATTCGTAGGAGACGCGCAGCATGGCTTCCGCGACGCCGCGACCGCGGAATTCGGGAGCGACACAGACGTTGAAGACGTACGCTCGTGGAGGGTCAACGACGGCGAGCGGGTCAAAGCCGTATTGATCGTTGGCGGCGTCGGCGGACGCGTCGGCGAACGGTCGTCGACCGACGAGTATTTCCCCGGGCAATTTCGCCCCCAGATGCACGTCAAGCGTACCCACGACGGCGAGATGCGATTCCGCAACGCTAGTGTCTGCGTTTGCATCGGCACCTTCGTGCACAATACTCCAGCGACGCAAAGCCTCTGCGTCTGCTGGCGTCTCGCCCGTCGTCGAACTCTCTTCGAATCCCGCTCGTCGACCGGAGGCGTCCGTTCTCGCCAACGCTGCGAACGTACGCAGCGAGCGCACGCCAGCCTGACGCATCATCGGTTCTCTCAACGTCTCGCTCGCGATTCGATCCTCCCACCATCGTAACCGCGCTCTGAGGTACGCCGCCGAATCGTCGTCCTCGTCGTACGAAAAATCGTACGTAAAAGTCTCCTCGCGCTCAAACTCATAAAAACACCTCGTTCGAAGCGCCGCGCACGCGCGCCCGAGCGCGCGCGCGTGACGTCCATCGCAATACGTCTCACCATCCACGCACTCGTACGTCACCGCGTCGTCTCGATTCGCCGCGCGNCGCGCTTTCGCGTTTCGGCGTCGTCTCGACGCTCGAGCGCTTNCACCACCGCGCCATCCCGACGCGCGTCGCGCGCGCGCCATCGCGCGTCGCGCCTCCATCACCGTTCTCTTTCCGNCGCGCGCGTTTCAATATCCCTTATTCCCGCGCAATCGCGCGCGCATGTCGAGTTGTCCCTTTCGACAGGCAAAGTAATTCGAACGCTTCACCTCGCACTCGCTCGGCGCGTGCTCTGTCCACGTCGGCGACGCGCACTGCTTCAGCGTGTGTCCGTGCTTTTTGACGCACGCCGACGACTCGACGCAATCGAGGAACTCGGCGAGCATGCCAGAGCAGCTCTTCGACATTCGGCGTCGCGCTGTGTTGTCCCGAAGCGCGATGTCCCGAAGCGTTTTCAGCGACGACGACGACGACGACGCGCGCGCGGACGCGTCTGGCGATCGCGCGCGATGGTTGGCGACGACATCGATCGGCGCGGCGCGCGCGGAGGCGTCGTGGGCGTCGTTGACGCGGTTGGATTTGCGAGCGAACGGTTTAACGACGCTCAAGGGCGTCGAGAGTTGCGAGCGATTGCGCGCGATAGACGTGTCGGAGAATCGGTTGACGACGCTGGACGAATTACGGGCGTGTGGGTCGACGCTGCGAGTGGTCGTCGCGGATGGGAACGCGATCTCGAGCGTGAAGGGGCTGGGGAGGGCGATGACGCGGCTGCGGACGCTTTCGCTCAAGTCGAACGCGTTCGCGGACGCGCGCGTGGATGGATTTCCCGCGCTGCGCATGCTGGATCTGTCGGATAATTGCTTGATGGCGATGGTGGATTGCTCGTCGTGCGTCGGGTTGCGAGTGGTGGTTTATAGGGAGAATGCGATCGCGTCGTTGGAGGGGATCGAGCGGTTGACGCCGGCCACGATTACGGATTTGGACGTCGGCGGCAACGACTTCGCCGACGTGCAAGAGCTTCGATTTTTGAGGTACTTTCCTCGGTTAGCGAATTTGAGATTTAGGGGTAATCCAATCGATGCGCGCGCGCATCATTATGGATACGACGCGCGGGCGGTAGCGAAATTTTGCGCGCCTTCGTTGCGGACGTGCGACGGCGCCGCGGCGCTCGGCTCGTCGTGGGCTCTCGCCGCGAGCCGGTTGTTTCGAAACGACGCGGGCGAGTTGAGCGAACCTTTGCTGTCGATGCTGAAAGAACAAGCGCCGCCGTGGGTCCTTGGGGAGTATTTGCATAGCGTTTGCGCACCAACGGATTCTATGCTTGGTGGCGGATTCGACGCTCGGCGGCGCTCCTCTGCGGGCGACGAGCAAAGCTGCTCGATGTTTTCGGTATCTTCGTTCGTTCCAGTCAACGCGCGTCGCGAAAACGGTGATGACACGACCAGTAGTTTAGATAGCGAAGACGACGTTGACGCGTCGTTCATGGTCGAAGGCGCGCGACTGTATCCAGAGGACCCGCCGCTCGATCGCACCGAGCATTGGTTATCGCGCGACGTGAGTTCAGAAAGCGATGGCGACGACGGCGACGACATCGGCAGACCCTCGCCCAGTGGTCGCGTTCGATCCACGAATTATGATATTTCCATGGACGCGCTGCGCATGATTTCACCGATTCGATCGGCAACGAAATCGCGTCCCACTCGAGACGCCGTGAGCGACGACGCCGACGACGCAAACGCCGGCGCGTCCTCCGCCGACGAAGACGATGATTTCCATTCGCCAAGAGAAGTATTTGGGTCGACATCCAAATCGAAAACGCCGGAGACGACATCGTCGCGAAAGCCATCGCATTGGTCAAACGTGCGGCTCGTGCGCGCGGCCATTCGCCACGACGAGCAAAGCCACCGCGGTATCGACGACTCCTTTGACAATTCTCCAGATTTGCGTCCGCCGCCGTCGACGGTGAATCGAAGGAGTTTCGCGTTCACGGACGACAGTGAGTCTATTCTTGTCGATGACGGCGATGACGACGAGTTCGGATCGTTGCAAGACGACGATGAAGCCTCGCTTCGATCGTTCATCCTCACCGGCGACGAAGACTCGAGCGGGATTTCCGCCTCGGCGTCGCGATCCGCCAGCGCGTCGAACTTACGCGCCGAGTTGAAATCCATGGTGAACGACTTAGCGCTCGCACAGGATGGTTTAGGCACGCCGCAGCGTCTGCTTAAAGCTCAATCCAAAATCGAACAGATGTTGGCGAGGGTCAAGCGCGATCGCGTTCGCGCCGGCGAGTTTTCCCAATCCGCGTCGTAGCCTCGTCAGCACAACGCGACTCTGGATGGCATCCACCGACACGAAGGCGATGAAAGAAACACCTCTCAGCGTGCTTAGCCGCACCAACTTGGCAAAGTATCTCACTGAGAGACATGCACTCGCGGAAAAGACGCGCGGTGACCAACCTGAATCGCTTCGCGGCAAATGTACGCTGGTTTTGTCTAGCGACTCTTCGTTTCAGGAAGCGTTGAGCAGTATGAACCGGTTCCGCGTCTCTTCGATGCCGTTAGTGCGGTACAAGTCTGGTGCGAGTCGAGATGTCGGTGCATACGACGCGCTGTGCTTTCTATCGAACGGTGATCTCGTGACGACGCTGATCGAGGCGTGCGACAAAGCCGAATTGAACGCGCGGGACGACGACGTTCTCGGTCTCATGGGACGAATGGCGACGATCGGACTCGAGATCGAAAGTCTGCCGCTGAAGCAAGCGAGAACGAAGTGGGATGGGACTGTGATATGGAAGAGCGCTACGGCGACACAATCTCTGGCCGAGTGTTTGGAGCGATGCCTGTATATCTCGCCGAGCGAAAAGCCGGGTGATGTTCGTTTGCGCGCGCTTCCGCATCGCTTCGCCGTCATGAATTCAGACAACGCGATTGAACACATCGTTTCGCAATCGGACATCGTGATGTACTTGCACACCAATCGCGACATTCTCACGCCACTGTTTACTGAAGCCACCGTGAATGAGCTTGGGTTGGCGAGCACGCCGGGGATCGCCTTCGTCGGCGCGTCGACACCGACGATCGAGGCGTTTCGCGAAATGGAGCGTCACCGCGTCGGGGCGGTGCCAATCGTAGACGAAGCCACGCGGACGCTGATTGGGACATTGAGTGAGTCTGATTTGACGCATTTACGAGGAGGCGCTTCGTTTGCCGCGTTAGCTCTACCCGTCGCGGAGTTCCTTCTGCACGCGCACAAACTGTCGGTGTCCACGCCCGCGCAACAATCGGGTGGGCTGTACAACCCAAACACCAGCGCGTTTGCCGCCGCGTTGATGCGGCATCGCGAGAGATTGGTGGTCTCGTGCAGGCCATCGGATACACTCACGGACGTTTTGACGAAAATGGACGTGAACGCGGTGCATAGAGTGTGGGTCGTCGACGACGCCGGCGTGCCGACAGGCGTCATCGCGCTCGCGGACGTCCTTGCAGTCATTGCGCNAATGGGAATGTCCACCGAAGAGGTTGCAAAGCAGCGCGACAAAATGGTGGTCGCGTGATGAGCGCGGGAACACGCGTGAGCAAGACTTTGAATGATTTGATACGAAGGAAAACGCTGTAACAACATGTCTTTGGCACAATCGAGAACGGCGACGACATCGAGGCGAAGCGCGTGCTCGCGGACACTTTCACGCGCGCGCGCGAATCTCGGCGCACGCATGCGAAGAAATAACATGAATCGTACTCTAAAATTCGTGTTGGCCGTGGCGTGCGCGTGTGCGCTCGTTATTGCGACGACGACGATTCCTCGCGCTTCCGCGGTTGGCGACACCGTCGCCTCGGGGACAGCCGCTTCATCGAGGAAACTCTTGACCGCCCCTGTCGGTCCCGCAGGAGTGATTCTTAACGCTATCATTCAGCCAACGACCTTCTTACGCGTCGCACTGCTCATTCTTCGCAACTCGGTGAACAATAACGGTGGAATGGTGGAGGAATTTCTGCAAATGATCTTGACGACTGATCTGGGTTTCACCAAGTTCACCAACGTGTTCGCGAGCTTCGCTTCGGGCGTGATTCAGGATTTCAGCTCTGGTGTCACCACGGACACCGTACTCGCGCAAGAGTGGGTCATCGATGGATCTTCGACGCTCGATAACACCGTGTTCAGCGAATTCTTTGCGGGCGGCGCGTTCGGCGGTGAGTATGCGATGCGACGATGCGATTTCGACGACTGACGGTGTGTGCGAACTAGTCGAACAATTCTATGGATTTGGCTTCGAGGTCAGTGGATTAGCCGCGATGGCGATCCAACAGGCATTACAACCCAAGGACACTGAATACGAGTACGAGTACGAGTATGCGGCGGAATCCATCGAAGGCGCGCCCGATAGACGCCGACGGCGATTATTAAGCGCTTCTGAAGCCAGGGCGCGAAAACTCCCGGAAGGTGCGGAGGTCATAACGCAAGTTCAACATCCAGTCGACTTGCGCGCTGCGGCAAAACGCGCACTTCAGCGAAGAAACGGTACGTCGACGGAATCGATCGAAAGACGTCATCTATCTGAAATCGTGGACGTCACGTACGACGACGTTGAGCTTTTCACGACGAATTGGTTCGAGTCTTTTCCCGCGACGCTACCACTCGCTATTCGCGACCGATTCATCGCTTTACTCGAAGAATACGTCGTCGATCCCCAAATTCGTATCAGTTTGGACATCACGGTGGCTTTGGTCGGCGTCGCGACGCCAGGCGTCGGGATCACGACCTACGAAGCGGCGGCGGAGAACACGATTTCAAACCAAATCGTATTTCACGGCTACGACGCCGCTATCGATTTCGCATCGGCAATCGATCCCGCGGTGGCCATCGCCGGAAGTATTTCAAAAGGCATCGCCGTGGCCAACGCCATCGACGACGCGACGAAAATCATCGATGCGGTCACGAGCATCGTGAACGAAGTCAATTCCATCGTCGAGAGTGATATCGCGTCTCGCGAGGCCGATGCCAACGGCGAGGTTTCCGCGCANGGTGGTGGAGACGACGCCAACATGACGTTAACCGAGCGCGTCAAGCGATGGATCCGTCCGTTGTCGAACGACACCGCTGTCGAAGGTCCTCGAGGCGTGGACACCGCTCGAGCGACGCATTTCACAAGCCTCGGCAAGAACACGTCCACAAACGGGGCGGCAGACTACGACGAATACGAAGACGCCGGCGGTGAGGCGCGAGCGAGCGACTACGTGGACTACGACTACGAACCTCTGGGCGCGGTGAGCGGAACGTACGCAGTCGCCGTTTCGCTCATTTTCCTCGAGCAGATCGCACTCAACGGCGGGTCGATCACTGTAATTTAAAATGAATATGCAGGTAATAATTCATTAAAGCGCCTTAACTTCGGCTAAGCGATCGCGTAATCGATCGATCTTGCCGCTCGTGGGAAGTCCGCGCTCTTGTAAGAGCTTGCGCACCGTGGGCGCGTCCATCGAATCGATTTGCGCGCGAGTGAATTCCGACTTGGCGTTCGCCACGGCTTTCTCTCTCTTGTTTACTTCGGCGACTTTTTCGTTGAACGCGTCGTCCATTTCCTTACGGAGCGCCACCGTACGAGCGACTTTGGTCTCTTCGATTGACGCCAAACCGCGCGCCTTGGTCAGCGCCTTGGTGTTGGCGTCGCACACAGCTTCGGATCGCGCGAGCTCGCGCTGCGACGACGCCGTGTCGACGACGGTGGCAACAACGACGGTGATATCGTCCATCTTCCCGCCCAAGTTGCCACCGCCGAGCATTTGCTGAAATCCCCCAAACAATCCCACGGCTTTCGGCGCGCCGCCCTTGTCGGTTTCGCTCTTCGCCATTTCGCGCGCGTACGGCGAGTCGTACTTTTTATCCTCCGCGTGCTTTCTCGCCATTTTCACTAGCGCCTTCGCCGCCGATTCCGCCGCCGACGCCGCGTCCCCGGCGCTCGCGTACGCCGCGTTTACCACGCTCGCGATTTCCTCGTCGAACACGTTATCAAACAACCCGTCGCTCCCCGCCACGACCACGTCCCCAGCCTCGACGTCGAAACTGTACACATCCGCGTCTCTCGCGCTGTCGCAATCCTTCGCCAGCGCCTCGTACGCCAACTGATACGGGCAATTAAAATANTGCTGCCCCGCCGTCGACCCGTACGTCACCCCCCCGCGTCGCACCACTCGGAACCCAGAGTCCCCCACGTTCGCGCACGTCAGCTTTTTCCCATCCAGCGCCACCACGCACATCGTCGCCGCGCCCGGCAGCATCGTTTTCGCCTGCGCCTCGATCGCGATCGCCCTCGGGTCGATCTTCGCGCTCGACCCGAAGAATCCGCCGTCGCCGCCGTCGCACGCCCGCAGTCCCTCGTAGCTCAGCACGCGCGCGTACAGCCCCGGATCGACGCCCTGATCGTTGAACCCACCGACGCCGTCCGCGACGCCGAGCGCGCCGCCGCCGTTCGCCGCCGAGACGCGCGCGAACCACGCGTCTTCGCCGCCCTTCGCCGTCTTGTCCGGATGCGGCAGATTCTCCCCGTGCGCGCACAGCGCGTACCGCGACGCGCCGGCGACGACGCGTCGGCGCGTCGGCGCGTCGCGCGCCGCGCGCGCGGGTCTCGCGGCGCTCGCGCGCGGCGCCGCGACGGCGCGCATCGCATCCATCGAT
>JGI26273J51734_10001464_pt1 | contig 12426 bp, 23 predicted proteins | sample SaaInlV_125m_DNA_FD_51734 | JGI IMG/M metagenome (IMG submission 51734) | reverse complement strand
GGTCGGGGGTTCGAATCCCTCCACTCCGACCACTTTTACATATATACTTATAGACCCCACAACCAACAAGGAGTGTCTTATAGTGGAAAAGGAAGGTGTCCATAAGCTGTCTGAGCTTACTTGGAAAGATCGAATGATCGCAGATGAATCGAAAGAAAAGTACAGGGCGTACAAGAAAATCGCTGAGTTGCAGCAAGAAATCGAAAAACTAAAAAAGAGGCTTAAGGATGAGTGATCAATCACCAAGCGTTGAAGAGTATTTTAAAGAATTAGTTCGTCATGATTGGTTTTACCATTATAGTGACGATCATCGAGCTTACACCAAAGGTCAAGATAACTCTCGACGTATTCAGGCTNNATGCCAAGAAAANGAGTTGCTTTCACGTATGTACAGTGAATATGTAGGTTGGATCAACGCTGTGACGAAACACGGCCGAGAACAAACTTTAGTTAAAGAGCCGGTGGTAGAAGATTACTTATGAGGCGTTGAGATGAAACCTAAATTAGATGATGATTGGTACCCTGATAATTTTGATTGGTACGTAAAGTGGGCAGCTACAGTATGTATTCTTATATCGATTATTGCAAGNGCTGGTGGTATAGAATACCGTAGCATTGATCTTGGAGTTGGAACAATTGGTGTACTACTATGGCTTTGGGTTTCCATCATGTGGAAAGATCGAGCCTTGATAATGTTAAACGCGGTATCCGCTGCAATGNTAGCAACCGCATTCTTGAGAGAATTTTAGATATGCAAGAAAGAGTATTTCTTTTTGATGTCGACGGAACTCTAACTCCGGCTAGACAAACTATGAACCCAGAGTTTGAACAGTGGTTCTATGATTTTGCCGAAGCATACCCCGTATACTTAGTATCAGGNAGTGATCGACCTAAGACGTTAGAACAAGTCGGTCAACGAATTTATGATCGGTGTGTTGGTGTTTACCAATGTAATGGAAACGAACATTGGTTTCAAAACTCTCGTGTTAAAAACAATCCATGGCAACCCAGCTATGACTTAATTCATTTCCTCGAAAACGAAGTCAAACACAGTCCTTATCCTCTTAAAGTTGGTAATCATATTGAGCGTAGAGCCGGCATGGTTAACTTTAGTACGATTGGTCGTGACTGTAACCAACCACAACGTGGAGCTTACTTCGCTTGGGATAACCAAAACTTTGAGCGAGAGCGTATCAAGAACGCAATCAACAAAAAGTATCCTGAGCTTCATGCTTCAATTGGTGGTCACATTAGTATTGACATCTACCCTCGAGGTAACGACAAATCTCAAGTCTCAAATGATCTCCGAAAAGAATTCAAAGAAATTATCTTTTTTGGTGATCGGACTCAACACGGTGGTAATGACTATCCTGTTGCTTTGGCTATTCGCCTCGGTAACCTAGGTACAGTCCATCCTGTTGAGAATGCACAAGACACTTGGGATATATTAAAGAGGTACGACAATGGTGAAATCTAATTTAGAACCAGAAGAAGTAGATGTAATCGTCATCGATGAATTGGAAGAAATTATAGATAGTTTCGAAGGGCAAATGAAAGATAACGAACATTGCCCAGAAGATGAGTATCTAGGAATCTTCAGTAATNAAAAGTGGGTGGATTTTGATCGTATTGTTCACCACATCGAAGCGGCTAAGATGTTGATCGCATACACAAAAGCTGAATCAACAGTTTTTTAANGGACGAGACATGTACGGAATCAAACGAAGAATCACGTATCAGCACCCAATGAAAGAGGGTGTTGAACTTGAAGTGGTGGGTTATGTTATTCAAAACAACGAAACCACGACCGTAGTACAAAGAGGTGATGGCTACAATATCGACTTTCCTACGGCTAACATTTTAACTAACGAAGAATGCGCTAAACAATAAAGGTGAATTATATTATGGATGTATCTGAAAAGCGAGACTTACTGGCGGCACTGCAACGAGGTACGGTTACTGTTTCTTTTCGAAAGATTGACACTGACGAATTGAGAGTTATGCCATGCACACTCAATGAGACTGTCTTGAATGCAGAGGGTGTAAAAACCAAAGTTGAAATGAGCCAAACGAGTGCAGACTCTGCTCACTTCGCTGTATGGGCGCTGGATAAAAATGCATGGCGATCATTTAGACTTGAAACCGTAGAGGGATGGGAGGTGTTAGGTGAGTAGAAGTAGTTCAATTCGTAAAGAAGGTAACGTTGGTGCTAATAGTTCAGGAAGCTCTGGACCAGATACGATGTATGTAGTTGACTTAATCGAGAACGGTCGAGTGATCGAGACTCGTAGACTACCCGGCAAAAGCGAATCATTTGCAAGGGACGTTGCAGAGAACTGGGATTCAGGCTTAATTCAATTACTAACCGAGTAGGAGTAAGTAATGGGTAAAAGAGTAAGACCAAACTATATCGCTATGCGTATNGATCAACTGAAAGTTGAGCGAGACAATCCACATAATAGTGCGATTGATTCAGGATGGTACAATCGAATTATCCAAGAATTAGATTGGGCTCAGCAAGCATTAGATGCTGATGGTAACACNATATCAAGAAATTGTTTCATGGAGGAGAAAAGTGCCTAGCTATAAAGGACATAACGTAGAATGCTTGACCGCGACTAAAAAGAAAATCATCGACGATGCAACAAAACCGTATGATGCTTTTTCTGATGGTCCTTTCAAGGATGTATTGACTAAGTCTGAGGATGTATTTCGTAAGGAGATTACGAACTATTTTATGAAAGATGGATGTCTCTATAAAGAGGTTTCAATTCGAGACTTTACAGAAGATAAGCGCGACTATCATGACACGACTTCTGTTCAAATGGTAATGAAAGTCAAATAAAGAAGAGGGGGCTTTATGCCCCCTTATCATTTACTTTTTAGAGTTAGCAAAAGCTTGCCCGCCAAAGAAGGCTGCGACAATTGCTGCTACAGATACAAAGTAAGTTGCTGCCATATCACCTAGGATTTTAGATGCGCCATCAAGGCCAACACCTACCGCTAGGACAACAGCGAATGGGTACAAAAGCATACCAAAAAGAGCAAACCACGCCATTTTGCGTTGAGCATCTCTCATAGCATCAGCGTCTTCTAACTCTTTACGCTTAAACTCCATGTACATTTCATGCTCTAAATCGCTAACTTCGCCGTCACCATTACTGTCGGCTGGGTGGAATGTTTCCTTTTCGGTTGACATTACTTTTTGACCTCCATTGCGTTTTTCTTATCTTGAATTTCAGCCCTACGAGATTTCGCAAGTTTGGTTATTTCACCAAGCGCTTTACGAGCACGAGCAGCTGAAGCTTTTACACCTTTCTCTTCGAACTTAGCAGACTCAGCCAGATAGGCGTCGTAAGCCGCTATGATTTCTTCATGTATAGTCATTTAGTTTTCCTTTTGGTTACTTTCTAAAATCTCGATTCGTTTCTCGAGTTTGGTTATGAGGTCCACTAGTTCGGTCGTTCCACCTGGTGCTACTGGTGGGTGAGTCCATTCTTCTAGCTTTTCAACGCGTTCTTCAAGTCGGCCAATAGTAAAATCAGTGCGCATTATCACTTTCCTCATGATTTGATGTGTACAAACAATAGTACAAACAGTTGTGGTCATATAGACCGTCGAATGGTTGGCCCTTACGAAGAGCTCTCCACTTCCCTTTAAATTTGTCGATGGTGCGTCTCCAAGCTGTTAAATTTGAAACAGCACCAGTGTAATCGATATAGATACAAGTACCATGATGGCGATAACCTAAGAACCACATNGGAATCGCTGTTACAATATCGTTGTTATTTACGAAACGATAATGAGTTACATTAGAAAATTGCTTAACAAATATTGCGTTACCAACTCGAGGAGACCCAAACGTAAATAGTGTTGGATTCAAATCCTTAAGCCTACTAGCTGCTACCGTTGCCATCGCTCCACCCAGAGAGTGGCCACAGATTAATAGTTTCTTAGTGGTATGTTTACCTAGGTGCTTGACGATATCATCCCATATCTCATCTAAAGCATTCTGGAATCCGTTATGGACCCATCCTCCAACCTGTGCGTCATCTGGCCAAATGTTGAGATCTGCTTTAAGATCAGCTACTTCCGTTGGTTCAGTTCCTCTAAAACATATCGCAATATGTGAGGCATTCCAAACTACATGAGCTTGGGAACCGTTTTTATCGAAAAATTTGTGGTGAGTAAAACCGCGAGATTTGTAGAGTGTTTTAGCTTCCTTTCCGTCCCAATAGCGTAGTTTGCGCAGTGGGCCATCTTATGAGATATGTCACGGATTGCAGGAAACAAGAGCTTATTATTCATTATCTTGCCTCGAAATTATAATTATATGGCTTCTCAGTTATTTATAAATATGTTCGTACGACAACCACTATACCAATGAGGAAATCTTGAATGTCAAATAACCTTAAAGAATTAACAAAAGCACATCACGACAATGCCGAGCGCACTGAGTTTGCTGATCTGCTATTGGGTGGGAGTATTTCTCCACGTCTTTACCAAATGTATCTCCGCGCTCAACTTCAAAATTATCTTGCTCTCGAATCCGCCGTTGCCGTTCCTATGGAATTGGAAGCAATCTTTAGATCAGCTCAAATCGAGCAAGATCTCCAAGAGATCGAGTCGCTCTTTAATCTTGATGAGCTTCACGATACTTTACAATCAGTTAATGAATACAGCAGTCATATTCAAACGCTTCTTGAAAAGGGCGATAACGAAGCTTTACTTGCTCACCTATATGTACGCCACTTCGGTGATGCGCACGGTGGACAAATTATTAAACGCAATGTTCCTGGCAGCGGTACTATGTACGAGTTTGAAGATCGTAGAGGATTGATTGCTGGTGTACGCGAACTGTTACACGACGGTATGGCTGACGAAGCTAAAATTTGCTTTGAATACGCTGAAAGACTTTTCCACGAACTGATATCAGAATACCACGACACACCTGAAGAATTTGCTAGCAGCGAAGAATTACTATACGCTGCAGCCCAGAATGACTTCGACAACGAATGGGAATAAGCCATGATTACGACACGCAAAGAACTCGTAGATGTTTTAGTAATACCATACCATCCTATTCCGGGTGGTGCTTACGAGCAGAACGTAGTAAAGCGTGTCACTTATAATGTGATCACTTACGATACTACTAAAGACGACCAACAGGTAACATCACCTATCACAAGCGTTTTAAGTGCTGAAGATTTAGCAAACGGTGATTATGTTGTTGCTACAGAAAACAATGGATTTGAAATACTTGAGTGGGCTACTTCAAATATCGATGGTGATAACTTCTATGAAAATATTCTCAAAACAGATGTAGAAATTCAATTACAAGACTTACTTGAGTTTCATGGGACTGCACGGTTTGACATTAGTACTATTACGGTAACGGATCCAGATCCCGAACCGGATCCAGATCCCGAACCTGAGCCTGAACCAGAACCAGAACCACCTGCGCCGGGTACATTCGTAGTGTTCCCTGCTAATGACATTACTAACGTTACCGATGTTACTATCGCCGGTGTTCCTCGTACACTTGCAGGATACAACCCCGAACAAGATAGAAATGGATACAATGAGTCTTGGAGATACTGGCACCAAGAAGGTCGATTCATAAGGTTGTTTGTTCGATACGAAGCAAGCGGTGACTTCCAGGTGATTTGGAATCATAATCGTTCTGGTGATAAAAACGTCGGTGCTTCCTATCTTCAAAATTACACTACTCTCTTTACCGGCAAATGGCTAGATCGAGCCGTGGTACAGGGCGAGTCATTTAGATGTGGAACTCGTGTTACAAATGTTGATGGTAATCCTGTCACATCTGCAAACAAATATACAAATGTAGGTACAGGTGCTGACTTAGCGTGTCACAACTCATTCGTTACCGTAGAGCATGATTCAAACTGGGGTGGCCATGGTGTTAATATTGACGAAGCAAGTCTCGCGCCTGGGAATGGCAGTCCTGCATATGTTGATACATTACACCTAGACCCAACGGTAGCAATTCAAGGATCGTTTACATTAGAGATGTACGTATTAGGCGATACATACCACGGTAGCAACGTTCAAGAAGTAGACTTTAATGTGAACTATACACTACCAGGTGCTGTACTATATGATGATTCTGAGACATCTCAGCTCGTCCTCATGTCAGCAACTGACGGATTTGTAAATGATTTGGATGATGCGCTGAAATACTATAGTACGGTAATTTGGAAACCACGGGACTTTTACACAGGTACAGAAGATCAAGTTTTAACCGTTGCTCCAAACTCTCAAGTAACCTTCCACATGCTTTTCAACTCTGACATTGGTACTTCTATGGATATTACCTTTGGCCCGGGCTGGCAGCAAAATGGATCGACTATTACAGTTGACCGTGGAGACTTTTACACAGCAACCGTGTTAAACATCGGTGGCGGCCAAACACTTGACGTTACGGCAACCTCCGTCCTACTAGGCATCACATTTACTAAAACAATAAAACTAACATCGTAGGTATATTATGACAGACTTAATTGATCAATGCAGCGAAGTCGCTTTAGCATTGGAGCAAATGTTCGATACTGAAATGAAAAGATACGCTAATTCAAAGCATATCCATCAATTCGAAGGATGGACCGATTATTTTTGGACCAGTAAGAAAGTTCGAAAGGCTCACCTTAAAACCATCGTACCCGCGGGCGAGAACCGTAAACAGTGGTTGTTGCATATGAATATTTTTCCAGCAAAAGATATTGATGCACCGATCTTTGGTTTAGATATCGTCGCAACACCCAGTAAAATTAGTGGTTGCTTTTGCGATTACTCACCCACTACTCAAAATCAAAAAGACTTTATCGATCTCTTTGCTAACATTACGAGTACGCTCGAGTGGAAGCGAGAACGAGAACTCCCACCTTGGGCTCAAGAAATCTTTACACCAGATATGATTGCGGCTGGTTCAATACGACATGGACAAGAAACCGATCAACTCATTTTAGCGGTAGGGATACTTGCAGAGCAATACTTCCGTATGCTCGATAGGCTCGAACCAGTAGCCACCTTAGATACTACCGAAGCTCAAAACAAATATTGCCAAAACCAGAAGAAGAATCAGATGCTGCATTCATCTATACTTTCATGGGGAATAACAGAATCAGACAAGGACGACTACGTCAACGACGTTTTGTTTGAAGAAGTATAGGTTGTACAACTATAACAATCGGTAATACAACTTATTCTAAAATGTCATCTAAATTATATTGCTTTTGGGCAATCGAAATGTATATATAATACCGTGAATCGGTGACATGTGTTACCAATTTACACACATTCCCCAGTACCCGTAGAACATTATAGGAGTTTTCATCAATGAAAAACTTTATTGCAGCCGTGTGTCTAATGATTGCCCTACCAGCCTTTGCCGCTCCTAGAGACTATCAAGCAACGCCTCAAGAAGATGGTACAATTTGTGCCAAAGTACAAGTAGTAACTGTAGGTAATACTTACGCTACCCGAACCTATTGCCGAACAGAAAGTGAGTGGCAAGAAGCAGGTTACAAAGTATCACGTCGTCCAATCCAATCAGCGGAGCAGGAGGGAAATGAACAACTTCTTCCTTAATCTTCGTCAAAATGGCAAAGTATGCTTAATCTGTGATGCACTGTATCTCGCTTCAGCATTGACCCTACCGATCGCTCTTCCATTCATTATTATATCATCTGGCTATCCAATGACAGAAAAAACAAAAATGCGTGAAAAGACCGAAAACATTTTAGCTGGACTTTTAGTCCTAACAATACTACTAGGTGGTATAATGGGTATGGCGTACCAAGCGGTTTCGCCGTATTCACTCCCGCCCGGAGGATACCACCCCTTTATGATACCGATGGTTCAACATCGCATCGACTGTCCTAGAGAGAAACAAATCCTCGGCCGCCGCCGAGGTAGCCACCANGTCGACGTNGTCGATGGGCTATCATGCAGTCCAATCCTTTCTGATGTACTTGTATAAATAGTTGACAAGCTAACATTAGTATGTTATAATAGTCGGTCTAATGGAGTAAAATCTGTTAGGCCGATTTGTTATACCCGCCAAAAAAGTTCAAATAACGCAAAATAACAGTTGACAATCGGCCCAAGATGAGGTATAATATCACCCTATGAAGAAAAAAAGGAAAGATGATATGTCAGTTGTAGCGCTCACCCCGGATAAAATCCATCACGAGATTTCTAGACATATCTCGCAGGGAGTACCGTATATCGATGCTCTCGTAGACTATGCCGAAAAGAATAATGTTGAAATTGAAACCATAGCTCAGATCGTTAAGAAGTCTTCAATCTTACGAGAGAAGATACGAACTGAAGCTGTGAACTTAAAGATGGTAAGAAAAGATGAAACCGATCTCACCGACATTTGTGACTGAGCACTCATATGAAGCGTACATCAAGTATCTAGCACTTAAAAAGCATTTTACTACAGATGGTTACGACTTTTTCAAGTACAATGGAAAGGTCCGCGCTTCATTTGACACGTTCAATACTCGCAATGACGCTTACTTTTTTACGAAACTCGCCAAGCATGAGGACTATCAAAACTTAATGATAGCCAACATGCTAGTGAAACCTAATATTTGGGTCCGTGAACTCTTAGATGAGGAAGCGAACTACAAATATAATGAATGGAGGAAAAAGGTTGAGTCACTGACTTACACTTTCAAATCCGAGCTGAAACATCTTCATGAAGACTATCAGCAAAACTTTATATCACGCGATGGTCAGCATCCTTATATAATGTCGTTGTACAACCAGAAACAAATATCTCTCGAGACGTTTACCATTCTGGCTCACTCAGCGAATATTTTTTCCTACTGGAGTGAAAAAATAGTTGACAAGATCATCTCACGTGATATAATAAGGCTGTCTAGAAAGTATAAGCCCTTTCTAAACTATGATGAAAAAAAATTCAAGGAGATTATCCGTGAGCATTTTTTCTAAGATAAATATATCGTCGGGTCAAACTGACATATATTTCGCAAATACTATTAAATCGCATATAACGCTATATTAAAGGAGAAACACCCTATGGCACCTACAGACTTCGCTTCGCTTAAGAAGAATCGTACCAAGTCTCTCGACAAGCTTAACGCTCAGCTCGATAAAATCACCACTAAATCATACTCAGATCCTAACGAAGGTAAGATGTGGAAACCAACCCGCGATAAAGCAGGTAACGGTTTTGCAGTCATTCGTTTCCTACCAGCAGCCGAAGGTGAGGAAATGCCTTTTGTTCGAATCTGGGATCACGGTTTCCAAGGCCCAACTGGTCTTTGGTATATCGAAAACTCTCTAACAACTATCGGGGCTGATGATCCCGTATCTGAGTTCAACTCAAAGCTTTGGAACACAGGTGTTGATGCTGATAAGGAACAAGCACGTCGTCAAAAGCGTCGCTTAAAGTATTACAGCAACATCTACGTTGTTAAAGATTCTGCTAACCCAGAAAACGAAGGTAAGGTCTTTATGTATGCCTTCGGTAAGAAGATTTTTGATAAGCTCAACGATCTTATGAACCCTACTTTCGAAGATGAGGATCCAGTAAACCCATTCGATCTTTGGGAAGGTGCAAACTTCCGTTTGAAGATTCGACAGTTTGAAGGTTATCCTAACTACGATAAGTCAGAGTTCGATGCGGCAGGCCCGCTGTTTGATGATGACGAAGCACTTGAAGGTGTATGGAAGAAAGAACACTCTTTGCAAGAGCTCGTCGATCCTAAGAACTTCAAGTCTCATTCAGAACTCAAGACCAAGCTCTTTAGAGTATTGGACCTTGCTAATGAATCTGTTGAACCAGTTGCCCCTGCACCTACCTTTGCATCAGACGATACTACTGACGATTTAGACTTATCCGGTCTAACTAACGAAGCAGCTACTTCTGAACCAGCAATGGCTTCAGCTGATATAGCTTCTCCTGCAGCCGACGATGACGATGATGATTTGTCTATCTTTAAAGAACTCGCTCGCGGTTAACGTACTTGGGGAGGGCAACCTCCCCTTTTTTAAGGAGACACTATGTCGGATAAACCAGAAACTATTCTTGATTTCGATTTTGGCTTTACAGCAGTTGATGCTGACGAGTTAGATGTAGTACGAGAAGCCAAAGCTGCAGTTGAAACCACTTCAGTCGCAGCCGAATCATCAGCAGCTAAAGCACAACTTATTTACGATGCTGTAGTACCTCTACTCAATAATCTTAAAGCAAATCCAGAAAAAGATTACATTTACTGGCCTGATCGTTATAAAAAGCTCGATGCGTTCGCTGACAAGCTTTACTCTATTCTAAGTGGAGATTAATCTATGAGCTTACTTGATAAAATGCTTAAAGCAGGTTCAGTCAAAGGGTCGACTGTACTTTCGAAATCGTCGTTTTTTAACGACAAAGATCCTATCCAAACAGAACTACCAATCGTTAACATTGCATTCTGTGGGTCCCTCGATGGTGGATTACTACCAGGGCTCACTGTACTAGCTGGTGCATCTAAAAGCTTTAAGACATTACTCGGTTTGTATTGTATGAAAGCTTATCTGAATAAGTATCCAGAAGGTATTGCAATCCTATATGATTCTGAGTATGGTATTACACCAGACTATCTCAGCAGCTATGGCATCGACATTGACCGTGTTATCCACGTTCCAATCGAAGATGTTGAGCAACTTAAGTTTGATGCTACCAAGCGTCTCAATGAAATCGATAAGGGCGACAAAGTCTTTATCCTGATTGATTCAATTGGTAACCTTGCATCTCGCAAAGAGGTTGAGGATGCTGAAAACGAAAAGAGTGTTGCTGATATGTCACGTGCTAAGCAACTCAAGTCTTTGTTCCGTATCATTACACCAAAGCTCACTGGAAGGGATATTCCGATGGTGGCGGTAAATCATACCTACAAAGAAATTGGGATGTTTCCAAGGGACGTGGTGTCTGGTGGTACCGGTATCATGTACTCAGCCAACCAAGTCTTTATTATTACCAAAGCTCAAGAGAAGGATGGTACTGATTTACGTGGTTGGAGATTTACAATTAACATTGAGAAATCAAGATACGTCAAAGAAAAGTCGAAGTTACCTTTCACAGTATTGTATGACTCAGGTATCCAAAAGTGGTCAGCCCTGTTTGAGCTAGCTCTTGAATCAGGACATTTGNCAAANGCNAACCAAGGATGGTATAATGCGGTTAATATGGACACTGGTGAAGTAATTGAGCCAAAGCGGCGAGCTAAGGATCTTGAGCAGGATGACGAGTTCTTTGAAGGACTTATCAAATGCCCTAAGTTCAAAGCGTTCATTGAACGACGATTTAAGCTTAATAATCTTGAGAAGGATGATGTAAATGTTAGAGAAGACGATCTTATCGAACTTGATTCTGAATGAGGAGTTTAGCCGCAAGGTCTATCCATACTTAAAAGAAGACTACTTCGATGATAATTCTCTTCGCAAGATCTTTAATACTTGTGCTGAATACGTAGATCAATACAAAGAGCCTCCCTCAAAAGAGGCTCTTAAACTTGCTATCGAAAAGCGTAAAGATCTTACCGAAGATGGATACAGTGACATTCATCAAATTGTTGATGAACTTAAAATTGATCCAACCACAAACTCAGATTTCTTGCTTGATGAAACTGAAAAGTTTTGTCAAAACAAAGATCTATACAATGCTATTCGCAAATCGATTATGATTCTCGATGATGCTGACGGTGATAACGATAAAGGTACCATTCCTAAGCTCCTAGCGGACTCGTTAGGTATTAGCTTTGATAGTAGTGTTGGTCACGACTTCTTAACTGATTTCGAAGATCGTTATGAACATTACCATAAGAAAGAAGAACGCATTCCATTCGACATCGACATCCTAAACAAGATTACGAAGGGTGGTTTACCTCGTAAGTCTATGACTGTATTGTTGGCAACTACCGGTGGCGGTAAGTCTTTATTGAAATGCCACATGGCTGCTAACCATTTGATGTATGGTAAGAATGTATTGTATATCACTATGGAAATGGCTGAAGAAGAAATCGGTCGACGTATTGATGCTAACATCATGGATATTACTCTTGATGAAGTTCAAGACATTCCACGTGATGTATATGAAAAGCGGATGAATCGCTATAAGAGTAAGACAACCGGCAAGCTTATTGTTAAAGAATACCCTACTGGTTCTGCTCACTCAGGTCACTTCCGTCACTTATTGAATGAGTTAAAACTTAAGAAAAACTTCGAGCCTGATGTTATTTTTCTAGATTACCTTAACATATGTGCATCCGCTCGAGTTAAAGGTGCTGCAGCAGCAAGTAGTTATAACCTTGTTAAGAGTATTGCTGAAGAGGTACGTGGTCTTGCAATGGAGTTCAACTGTGCTCTTGTAACATCATCTCAGTTTAACCG
>JGI26273J51734_10001459_pt1 | contig 12452 bp, 16 predicted proteins | sample SaaInlV_125m_DNA_FD_51734 | JGI IMG/M metagenome (IMG submission 51734) | reverse complement strand
GTATGTGATTAGTATGCGTGCAAGATATCCTCTGGATTATTAATCTTAGCGATTATCTCGTCATCGTTTAGAATACGAACTTCTCCGCCTTCTATTTTAAATCTAGACCCTGCGTAACGTCCAAAAATTATCCAGTCACCTTTTTTACACCAAGGTCCGTTAGGAAATTTTGATTCGTCTTTGTAGGCCTGATCTCCGACTTTCAATACATATGCACATACGGTTGTCATTTGTATTGTGTCTTGAGTTGTGTCCGNAAGATAAAGACCNCCTTTAGTTTTTTCAGGCCCTGCGTAAGGCAAAACTAAAAGTCTGTAACCAGTTGGAGAGGGAAGTCTGTCTAAAAGATCTTTATTACTTTCAACAGCTTTTGCATCAAGCCTAGTTTCTTCGATTTTATCTTTGGATTTATAGTTGTCTAATAATGCTTCGGTACGGTTAGGTATTTCCGTCTTCGAAACTTCTGAGTTCTTTGTCATTTAGCTCCTGTTGTTTTTCCTGCAGGTCTTTTAGATCCTGTAGCAAGGACTCTATGCCCTTGATCTGTCCTCTAATATAGTGAAGATCATTNGTATTGTCAACAGAGTACACTAAATTATCTTTTAAAGTTTCAGTTCTCTTATTCGCCACTCGTCTAACTATTCCGTAATCGATATCAGCCATTCTTCTCCAGCAATATTTTATTTGTAGAAGATTCTATCGTTTTAAAATTCCAATAAGTTAAAATATGAGCAATAATATCCATTCTGTAATGCTCATGATCGTCAAATACAAATCTAGTATGTTTAGCTGATCGATCAGCAAACCAAATAGCTTCTCTTAAAACATCTTTAGTTGTGTGCGGTCCATCAAAAAATACAAAAGAGAAGATCATTTTTTTGTAACCCTCATCATTCATAAAATCCATGTCTGTTTTATTTATGAAATGATATTTTCCTCTTCTTGTATAATCTGCAAAATCTTTTATCATTTGATCTCTCATAGAATCAGGGTAGGTAGGTTTTTTGAAAGAACCGTCTGGATTATATAAAATATTTCCATCAGAGTCTGTCCAATGAAAATTGTCGTCACCATCAAAATGTTTGTATTGAATATCACCGTATGGATCTACGCCAATATGAAAATAATTATTAATTACGTTATCCATAATTATTTTTGATCCTTGACCTTCTCTTACACCAATTTCACAGGAATAATACCCTTGGCAATCAAAATTTTTAGACCATTTTTCTAGTAGATTGTACTCGCTGCTGTCTCCTTTAATCATAGGAGTTGTTTATACTTTTTTTAAATAAAAAGCAATGCTATTTCTTACCGTTACGGAAGATTTGTGTTCCTTTAATTCCAAAAATACTAGCTACGACAAGTACCCATAAATTAGTAAACCATTTTGGAAGTTCATGAAAGTACTCGAAGAATAATTTTACCTTCTCCATCGCGGTTGGATCGTCAGACATCACTGCCCACATTAACACAATGATAGGGGCTGAAATTATAACGAGCACAAATTCGTCCTTATAATCGTTTTGTCTCGCTTCTAGTAATTTGCCTTGGTAAGTTTCCTCACCTCGGGCCATCTTTTCTGCATGCATTAANTGTGCATCAGACATNGCCATCTTAGTCTTNTGACGGTTAGAATAAATTTTTGCTCCCGCTTGCATTGCAATTTTTGCTAAACTAAACCAAGCCATTATTTTTTTCCTTTGATTGGAAATTCTTTAAGTAATTTATTTGTATACTCTGCTGCTGATTTAAAAGCTGAATGAGTGCTTANTCCTGCCGCTCTTACTTCACCATATTCTTTTTCAAATGTTTTTTGAAATTTTTTAGAAGCACCTTTAACTATAGGTTTTCCGTATTTGTAAGCAACACCAAAAAAATATTTAGGTAAAGGCATTATTTAACTCCTATAAATTTCATACCTTTGATAGCTGCTCCTGCTCCTCTGATACCATCAGGTCTGTGAGGACAAGTCATTTGTCCACCACTATTTAATTTTACAGGGGGAACTTGGGGGTTAGGGCCTCTTAATGGAGGAGGCCCTGATCTTTTGCCAGAAACTTTGTAAGGCGCATCGTTCATTATTTTTTAAGGAATTTTGGTTTAAAATCTGGTTTATTAGAATTTTTCTTGTTGTATTCTTCTAACATTTTGTTAAGTTTTTCAGGAGTCATACCTCTAAGACGTTCCGTTTTTAAAGGTAAGTCTCTATCTAAAAGTGTTCGAGGTCGTCTATTCGCCTTTTGCTTTTCTGCAAATACACCTTTATCAGCTTTCATAATTTTTCCAGGTTTCATCTTCTCATCTTGTAAACCTTGTCCTCTGCCTTTTGCTTTTTCAGCTTTAAGTACAGCGAAATCTTTTCCGTCAATTTTATTTGGTGGTGGAGCTTTAGCAGCAATTACTTTTTGTCTTGCTGATAGTTTAACAGCATTACCTGTTTTGTATCTCATCATGCCACCGCCCATTTTACCTGTTACGTTTGGTTTAACGCTTGTGATAACTGGGTATTGTAAGTAAGTGGGTTTTAAACCTTTATATTTATTTTCTAGTCCTAGCTTTTTGCTCATTTTGCTCCAATTTCTGACGAGCGATGTCTAATCTTTTATCAGCTTGCTCATCGTTTTGTTCTAATTTAATTTTGTCAAACTCAAGTCTATCTTCAAATTGATCTTCTTGATTTTCTATCCTCATTGTACCCTCTGAAGACCTACGTTGTAAATCCATGGCTTTAAGATCTAGCTCTCTTTGTTTTAACATTACAACAGGGTCTTGTTTTTGCATATCAGCCATATTTTCACCTTGTGCTAACTCTGCAGTGATCTGTGCAATTCTTTTTGCTACCTGAGANTCAAACATCATCTTGTATTGTTGTGGGTTCTCTTGAGCTAATTGTGCCATTTGTGGGTCTTGTTGCATTATATTATTAATTTCTGTGCTAGCTTTCATAGAAACGTGTTGAGATATGTGTCCTTGTAAGTTTGCGTACACAGGAGGATTAATTTGTACCATTCTAGTTCTCATAAACGCAGAATGGGCTGCAATATGTGCATCGTGATCTTGTTCTAAGAAAGCTGTAAGAGGTTTCATCTGCATTGCTTCCATATTTTCTAATCCAGGGTCTTTAGGTACAGGTCTCTCTTGAGGTTTTAGTAAATCTGGTATCTGTTTTGCTCCTAAAGCTTCATAAACACGTCTATAAGCTTCGTGCATGTTATGAATTGCAGGATTTGACTGAGCAATTTGTAATTGGGTCTGTGCTAACGTCACTCTTTGAGACATTGAGAAGATATTAGGGTCTGCAACAGGTACAATATCTACTCTGTCGTCAAAATCTACTAATTTTATCATTCTTTCACCACCATAAACTGCGTATGGATACTCATTAGGTAAATATTCTTGTATAACTTTTGCTAAAAGTGAAAATTCTTCCTTCATTGCATAGTAACAACGCTTGTGAATCGCTGACATTACTCTAGAACCACGTTCTAATAGTGCAATTGTAGTTCCAACTGCTGCTTGTTGGTTACCTTCACCCACTTGTGTGTCTGCAATTGATGCAAATCGTTTACCTGCATCAACACAAAAACCTAAAAGATTAAATAAAGTTGTGCTGGGTTCTTTGAAAGGTAGTAATTGAAACTGATCTCTGATGTTTCCGCCTGGTGCATCAACATCTCTGAACTCACCTGGCTGTATAGGTTGGTCGTCATCACGTATTCTCATACCTCTTGCTTTAAATCCTGCTGGTAAATTTGATAATGTACCTGCATCAAGTAATTGTCTNAGAGCGAACGTTGCTGTTCGTGACAGGCCACCGATCATGTGAATTAATCCAAAGCCATAGAAACCTAAACCTGGTAAAAATTTGAAATGAGTAAAGTATTCTTTTCTTATAAATTTAGGATCATCTTCTTTGTAGTTTCTGTAGATAGATAAAATCTGTCTTGTAGATTCNTCAATAGTTACAATGTAAGGAATTTTAATATTGATTTTATCTTCTTCGTTTTCTGCAATGTAATCAGAAAGATCTAGATCNACATGCATTTCTAAAATAGTATAAATAGAATCAGTAGTTTGTACTGCTTTGATTCCTTCTAGTTCATTGTATTTGTCTTGAACCTTGTCGTCTTTCTTTTGTGGTTTTTGTAATTCAACTTCTCTGTAAAAACCTGAAGACATTTTTTTTAACAAATCATTTTCTGATTGTTTAATAACGTGTGTAATTCTTGGGGCTTCTTTTAAATTTGTTGCATAGTAAGGCACAACTAAATCTTCCGCAGGAATAAATTTAGATACTGCTCTTTCAAGCATGGCATCATAATAAACTTTTTTAAATGTAGATCCTGCAAGAGGTAAATAAAATAACATTTGATCGAACTCAGGAGTGTATTCTTCCATCTTGTCCATAATCAAATAGTTCATATAGTCTTTGACTCTAGTAGACTGTTCTTCAACCTGTTGATTATTTAATCCTACAACTTGTGTTTTAACTGGACCATCGCTAGGTAATAATTCTTTGTAAGCTTGTGCTTGAAACTGAGTTACAGCTTCGGCTAATAACGGGTGAGTTACCCCTGAAGCACCTCTAAAAGGTTGTTGTCTTTCTTTGTATTTAAATCCTAAAAGATCTAGACCACTAGTATAAGTCTGTTCCCACTCTTTTCTAGATTCTTTATCGTTTTGATATTCTGTAATTAAATCAGAGGCAAGTTGTTTTAGCGCTCTTTCATCAACAGTGTCTGCTATATTAGAAAAAAAATCTTCAGGTTGATCCTGTTCTTCTTCTTCACCTTCTTCAGGGAAAGTAATAACAGCCTCTTCCTCTACGTCAACTTCCTCGTTGATCGGATTATTTTTTTCTATCTCAGCCATATATTATGTAATGATAGTTCTTTTTTTTCTTCCTAACTTACATCCTTTTGCCATTACAGTAGTTTTAGAACCTTTGCTGAATTTACCGTAAGCAGCTTCCATAGCTCTTCCATCTCCTGTATCAAGGATAAAAGCTTTTTTTCTCGCTCTATCGGCTGCGGCCATTGCTTCTGCTGCAGACGCATCGCCTGTAGCTAAAGAGAAACCTTTTTTTGTAAAAGCGTCCATAACATTTTTAGGTTTTTTAGCGCCCATCATTTTAGAGGCCATATAAGCTGTTCCAGCTACCGCAGCAGCTTTACCAGAATTTTTTACAAATTTTTTTAATTTATCTTTTAATTTTCCCATTATACTCTCCTATCGGTTATTGAGAACAGTGTAAAGCATTTTATGTAAGAAATCTATATTAGGGACTTAAAAATATTGACCTTGTCTACCAAACCACCTGTCTTCATATAAGCCTTCATAGGTAATAAGAACTTTTTCAAGACTTCATTGTCAGCGATCAAAGTAGGGACTTTTATATAGTTATCAGGGTTAGAAGGAATCATTCTAGTAATGGTATAATTACTTCTATAAGTATCACTACCAGCATCTAGAATAACTTCTAGTAAATCTTCTGCTTCTCTTTCTGTTCTAGCTGCTCCTACATGATCATCAAAAATATACTCATCTCCTACCTTCCTAGTATAAGTTGCTCTTCCTTCTTTAACCATTTGAGCATAATCACTGTTGTCCTTGGTACTGTATTTTCTTATTACTTTAAATTCTTTTAACGGATTGCTTTTAGGCATATCGAACATTTCAAATTTTGCTCCATATTGTTTAGCAAGTCTTTTTAAAACTTTTGGATTAGTTGCAAGATCACTAGATTCTTTAATCTTACCATCAGCCGTTTTTCTTATAGCCTTACCGTTCATTAAACCGTAGTTTAACTCGTCACCCATTTGTCTTACATTAGGCATCTTAATTCCCTTGTTCATTGAACTGGGTACAATAGATAATGCGTTAATATTACGTTCAGCCATATCTCTTAAAATATTCTTCATAACAAAGTCAGGGAAGGATCTTGATAAAGGACCTGCTGTAGTACCATAAGGTAATTCTCCTTTACTCAAAGACGTTACAGCTTGTTTGTCTAATTGATTTATCTGATACGTTAGTTTAGCAACTTGTTGTTGCTGTTCTCTGGTTAAAGCTCCTCTACCTATTTCTGTAAAAGGTTCTAATTGTTCAAACAACTCTGCTCTTTCTTTTCTAAGAACGTCTTCTTGAATATTAGTATTAAACGTATTTATCTTACTCTTAAAATAATTTGTTTTTGCTCCTCCTCTATCAAATTGAGGAGAGTGAAGGTCGGTTTGTAATTCTGAAACTCTAGCGTGTCTAGCATTTGCTCCAAGTTTAGGATTAGGAAGATCGTCATATCTTACAAATCCTATCTCATTTTGCATATAGTGAGGTCCCGCTCCACCATATTCAAATTGACCTGATTTTGTATTTGGAACTCTTCCTTTAAAATAAATAACATCTTCAGTGTAATTCTCTCCGCCACGCATCGCATAAGTTCCTTGTGATTTGTATTTAGGAAAATAGTTACTTTCTTTTTGGAACCTGTTTGCTTCGTCAGCTATATTTAAGTTCTTACCTAACTTGTCGTACTCACCCACTCTTTGATTAAATTTTTTAAAAAGTTCTCTAAGGGGTCCTTGTTGTGCTTCTGGAGCATTTTTACCTATCTCTAAAAATTGNTTCTGCACATCTTNAATAGAGNNTCTGCCTAATNNACGTGANGAGTTATAGGTTGTTGAAGCTAGTCTTTTTAAAGTGGTTACAGCCTTGTCTATAGCTACATTACCTGGATAACCTATCGTTGATGTTTTGAGCTCATCTGCAATCTCTGTAAAAAAGTTTTCGGGAGCGCCTCTTGTTCTAAGTCTTAAAACATTCACATTGTTAATAGGTGCTCTTGTAATCATCTTAAGGATCGTCTCTCTATCCACAGGCATATTTCTATCTTCTGCAAATTTTAAATAACCTCCTACAGGCTTGTTACCATCAAGTTTTAATAAATTAATTTCATCAAGCTCTTCTGGAATAACTCTTCTTGATACTCCTGCTAAGGGGCCTGTTGGAACTGGGTGTTCGCTGTTGCCTCTTTGAAACCATTTAATCCAATCTTTAGCGGGTGCCTTTTCGAAGGGAGCCTCCATTGTCCAATCGTATGCTGCTGAACCTACGATAGGGTTTTGTTTTTTGTATCCTTGTCCTTGAGTAAACGGTATGTCTCTAACTTGTGAATATTTAGATTTGTTTACCACTGCTGGTACTAACGCTTTGCTAGGTGATGTAATTAACTCTGACGCTTGGCCTGTGGCCGTTGTTGAGTCTGCTAGAGTCGTTGTTTTGTTTGGACTGAATTGTAAAGTTTGTTTAGGTGTAGATTTAAAATAATTTCTTACGGCTGGGATTCTTCGCCCTATAGCTGTTGCCCCAACAATACTAGCACCGAGCGCTAGCAACCCGCCAACGGCCGATGGATCATTGTCATCCGCAACGACAGTTGTGTCTACTTTTGGTTTAAGAGATTTACCTTGTTGAAGTTGTGTTATATACGAATCAGGTTTTATAAAGGACATTAGAATACCCCTTTAAATCCTAAACCTTTCACTGCAGAACCTGTTCCTCTTACTTCACCACCTTGTGAGTAACCACCTGCTCCTGCCGCTTCGTCTTTTCCTTGTTGTTCAACAGATTTCATAAAATCATCTTTAGAAACATTTTCGCCTCTAATAGAATAGATAACTCCTGAGTTATCATCTGTAAAAGAAATAATAGGTTTCTTTTTAGGCATTAATTTTTTCTTTGATTTTTTTTCAGCCATAATATTTATAGTCTCTGTCTACTCTCATACCCTGTGGTTCATCCATATAGGTACTGACAAAATTTCCTTGACGATATCTTAACACAGCTTGAGTTGTACTATCAACATAGTCATCATGTTGAGCAAAAGGAAATGCTGCACATTCCTCAATAACTTCTTCTGCAAAGTGTCCTTCTGACGGATAATAAACATTACCTGACTCAAATACAGGGGCACAAGCATTTACTCTAGCGTGTTTATCTTTACCTCGTGTAGGCACGAAATCCATTACAGGGATACCTGCTCGTCTAAGTTCTTGAATAAGAGATTGTCCAGATGCTTTAGCTTCAACGACCACCGACTCAGGTTCCCAATATTTATATGCTTCCATAGCCACAGCTTTAAGTTCAGGGAAATCCCAACGACCTTTTTCAGCATCAAGTAAGATTAAACAATTCTCTCCCTCTGTAGGTTCAAAAACTCCCCACGTTGTTATCGCTGAATAGTCGGCAGTTTCTTTTTTAGAAAATGCAGTATCATAAGATTGAATAACATGTTTTAAAGATGGAACCGAACCTTTCCAAGGTTGCCACCATTCTCGTTTTAGTATTGCTCCTTCTTCAGCAACTGGGTCCTGCATATATTGTGCATTCCAGTTTCTTACTGAAATAGATGCTTTGACTTTTTCTAATTCTTCTAGGTTCCAATATTCTGGCCAAACAGGGTCTCCTGTTGGAAGGATTGCAGGAAATTCAACTAGGTTCCACTGATCAGACTTTGCTTCAGTTTGTGATCTAATGAGCCTTCCTGTTAAATCGTCTTGTGCCCATCTTGTCATTACTAATAAAATATTTCCGCCTGGCTGTAGACGTTGTCGTGGACCAGAGCTATACCAGTCGTATGCTCTTTCCATTGCTGAGTCAGATAATGAATCTTGCTCAGTGTGTGGATCATCGATAATAAGTAAGTCCGCCCCTCGTCCTGTGATAGAACCGCCAACACCCGCTGCAAAGTATTCCCCACCATGATTGGTCTCCCAACGTCCTTTTGCCTTACTATCTTCTCGTAGTCTAACATCTCCAAATATACTTTTATACTCCTGACTATCTATTAAGTTTCGAACCTTAGATCCGAATCTTGCTGACAGTTCAGCATTGTGAGAAACCTGCATAATTTTTTTCTTTGGATACTTTCCAATAAACCAAGCAGGAAATAAATAAGATGCAAATTCAGATTTTGTATGTCTAGGAGGCATATTAACAATGAGCCTTCCTCCAGTACCTTTTGCAATATTAGTTAATTCATGAGCGATATGCTGATGGTGCCCCCATTTTTTTGGGTCCTTTTCTTTTCTACAAATAAAATCAGGCCATACGTTTTGAACAAAATATAAAAAATTATCCTGACAAAGTTTAATGTGTTCAATATATACTTTTTCTACGCGATCCCTTAATTGATCGGTAGTTAAAAATTCTGGGCTTAGGTTCATAAGTATTTTATACCTTATACGTGTATTCGGCTGGTTGTAAAGCCCACGTCAGTCAGATACATACAAACAAAAAGGGGGTTTAAACAACAAACGCCACCTGCCGAAAAGCAGATCGCTTTGGTACCTCTACGGGTTATGGATTGGGGGGTGGGGGCGATAGCCCCCACTTGTCGTGTGTTAGTTCTTGTCTCGGTCGTCTATGCCCTTGCCATATAGCAAGTTAAGTACGTCACCCAACTTATTGAATACTTTATTTCTAAAGTCGTCAGCTAATGGATTGCCATGATTAACTAGAATAAATTCCTCAACTGCACTTTCTAAGAATTTATAAAGTATCTCATAGTTTAAGTTCTTTGTTTTATCGTCAGATACTAGCGATTGTATTTTACTTGTATCTAACTCTTTGCCCTCTAATTTCTCAGCTAACATTTTAGAAAACAAATTACTCGGGAGATTATCGCTTGGCATTAATCAACTCCTTTCTTTGTTGCTCGAATGTATCGTTAAAGGGTTTGAATTCTACTGTCTTAATAGTTTTATAAAAACCATTAATCAATAGTTGTAGGTTCTTGTCTTTGCTTTTTTTCACATGCTCAACAAATGAAGTACTATCAAATCGTCTTTGAGTTCTTTCAATCTTTTGAACATATGACACGTCATCAATTATAATGACGTTCTGTTTTGCTCTGTCAAAGATACCACCAACTACATCTTTTGTATCAGCTTTTAAAGTTTGATATTTCTTTAAAAGGTAGGCTTGGTTGATATATGAGTTAAGCACTCTCTTGTCGGCTTTGCTCACAGCTACCGACTTTGTTTTGGCTTGTTTCATGTTTACCTCTTTTTTAATAAGATGATTAAGTTCATCTTATCTAAGATAAGATATAGATTTATTTCTAAATAGATATAAACTTTGTGTCCATTATGGGTTTTTAGAATCATTCTAAACTAGCTTCCATATCCAGATTGCCGTGCTGGAGGGTGGTATCCTTTATGGATTATCAACACCGACCACGAGCCAACGAGAAACGAGCACACGAGCTCCTGCATCTGCGCTGCAGGTAATCAATCTATAATAAACATTACTATGCCCAGTAAAACGAGAACGAGAATGAAGTGCATATTAGTTAATCCTCCAACCGTCTGTTACAAATACATCACCACGTATGTCCTGAATTTCCTTCAGCGAGACACCGAGGCCATCGGCGATTAGCTGCCTTGCCTTTTCATTTGTCTTGAAGTTAGAGTTAAACAAACCCTCTTCATTGCATATCATCTCTTTCAAATCTATCGAGTCCTTGAGGATGGTTGATGCCTTTGGCATGGGTGCATTCACTATCTCAATTGATCCCTTAACTAGCGCTTGCATTTCTGCTAGTTCTTCTGGCTTCGATACTAGTAAAACTTCTCCAGTGTCTTTTATTAAATGTGTTTTCATTATTATCCTTTCCGTTGTTGATTCGTATACATAAGACATGATGGGAGATCTGTCAAGCAAAAGATTTGGAGGCTGCTGCCAGGAGCTGCAGGGTGGTTATTAGTTAATAAACCCAACGCACCTCTTAGTTCTTTAACGAGAAACGAGCTTTTAGCAGAAGGTAGTGCCTCTGGGGGGTGATGCTAATGTATTAAAATAAGTAAAGTTCTCTGCCGAAGAAACGAGAACGAGGATTGGCGAGTGGTCTAAAACAGGAGCTACTCTGACAAAAGACCACCCATGAAAGGACGGTGGGGATTTCTATCCCCCACCATCGTACCGATAGCATACTAGCATGCACACGTTCTGCACCACGGCATTTTCCTAATGACGATTGAAAGAGGTAATCAAACAATCGCCACCGAGAAACTATTTTACCACGAGCAACTGTAAATAACTTCGTTGCCGTTGTCTAATTCTTTTTCTGCCCAATCACAGAATTGTTTATCAAGGTCGGCATATTGTTTTACTGCTTCCTCTTGAAACTGATGTCCCCAAAAAAAACCACCACTACAAAACGAGTTATGATAGTTGCCATCTATCTCTTTACGTAAGTTGGTTATTATTTCTTTGGTTATTACCAACTCATCTTCTCCGTTCATAGGTTCTATGCCGTCAGGGTTCTGCTCGTCCCAAATGCTAGACATGAATTGTTGAAGACGTGAATGCTTTCTCCAAACGAAACCATGATCCGTTGGCTTGTATTCGTTTTTATCTGAATACACTTTATCAAAGTCAGGTGACTTCATCTGTCCACTTTGTTTGTCTCTTACGTTTGCGTATTGATCTAGTCCCATATTTTTCTCCTGTTCATTGTTTATCCTATTGTCTTATCATATCCCACAATATAGTCAACCCCTAAAATACACCACCTGCTTTTTGCCCCAGCATTACAATTAAACTCACCAGAATCCAGAAGGTGTAGCCAGATGCTCTTGGGTACAGGACACTCGCCATGATCAAACCAAAAACGAGGATCACGAGGAACTCCGTTCTGCAGAAGCGTCCTTCAGAGATCCAGCTCCTGCTGCACTGACCACCTGCAAACGAGAAACGGCAGCGGGATAACGAGAACTGTTACGAGACCACATGGATGACTCCAATCAAGTTCAGGATTACGAGAGTGCCGATGACCGCTGCTACCTCAGGGAGGAAGTTAATCATCGTGTTATATATTTTATTCATTGTTGTCCTTTGTTCGTTGTTCATTGTTAGCGAAGTAGCTCCTATGAATCAAGCGTGCACTAGAATATCCAAGAGCGTACCTCGCGTAATGTATATAGGCTACGGTGGGAGATCTGTCAAGCCTTTTTTTTCCAGCAGGAGCTTCTAGCTGCTGCCATCTGGATGCTCCTGTGGCCTGTGCTCATTAGCAAGGAATACCGACCAACGGGAAACGGGACTTACACCAGCAGAGCTTCACCCAGATCCTTCCAGGCTGCTGCAGGAGCTGGGTCGGTGATGGTTTTTAGAAGAACGAGGGAACGAGAAAACGAGAACGAGGACGAGGGTTGCTGGCCACCGACCACTCTGTACAGTTTCAAGGCTCTGTGCGAGAGGGCCTGGTGCAACACAAAAACAGTTCCACCATATCTTGCATACTCATAACACCATGCTTGTTGAAACTTAGACAGCTTCGGAAAACTGTCATCAGTAGACTTTAATTCGATCCAAAAAGACTTACCCTTACTAACCCCATGAACGTCAGGTATACCTTGTATTGTAGAGCTTTCTATCCTTGTAAAGTA
>JGI26273J51734_10001457_pt1 | contig 12456 bp, 14 predicted proteins | sample SaaInlV_125m_DNA_FD_51734 | JGI IMG/M metagenome (IMG submission 51734) | reverse complement strand
CTAGCTACTTGTTCTTCTGAAATTTCAATAACCTTTTTACCATCTTCTTTTAAATGTTTCAAAACATTTTTTCGCTCTTTCTTATCATCAATACTTCCCAAACAAATGACAGCAAACGTTTCAGCTAGACACATCATAACATTGGTATGATATATGGCTTCTCTTTTANAATTGACTGTCTGGTTAGCANTGAAAATTACGGGAGTATATTCAAAATCTTCACAAAACTCTANCAATAAGTCTTCATCTGCCCTAGGTGATAAAGCACAATATGCCTTTCTATTAATTCTATCTAATANTAAACTTCCNGTTCCCTCAAGGAATACATCATGTTTTTCAGCATTAGAATAGTCAATTGTATTTTTTATTATAAACCCCTCCTCCTCTAACGTATCCAAAATATCTTCCCTTCTCTCTAATCTTCTGTTTTGTGCAAACATAGGATACAAACCAACAGTACCATTTTCATGAAAAGAAATCCAATTATTAGGAAATATAGAATCTGGTGTATCTGTGTTTTCTATATCTGAGATTACAACCACTTGCACACCAAAAGATTTGAGTTTATCCACATAAGTATCAAATTCTTTTTGAGCTTTAGCATTAACAGAAGAAGGTAATATATTATCTAAAACCTTTTGGTAATAATTGTTTACAGCTGTTTGCTCATTCATCCTAAAATTGATAGGGCGAATCATTAAAATTGAATTAGTGGTTTGTAACATAATAATAAATTTCGTTCACAAAATTATTACTTTTTAGCTTCCAAAAAAAAGAAGCATGCTCTTAATTTAAACTAAAAATTAAATTATAAAATGAAATAATTAACAGGTCTTTGAGTTTTATTTAACAAAATTTAATAATATTTCTGTTTAACCTTATGTTAGATTTGTTAAACAATTTAAAACCTACATTATGAAAAAACTATTGAAAATTATTCCTATTTTATTACTAACCACTTTATTTTTACAATCATGTGATAAAGATGATGACACTATAATCACTCCAGTAACTAATAATATTGTTGATATCGCGCAAAGCTCAGAAGATTTCACAAGTTTGGTAGCTGCCCTTCAGAAAGCAGATTTAGTTACAACACTACAAACTGAAGGACCTTTTACAGTTTTAGCCCCAACAAATGCAGCTTTTTCAACATTTCTATTAGACAATGGTTTTGGTAGTTTAGATGAAGTACCTACCGATATATTAACAAATGTTTTATTAAACCACGTTATAAGTGGTTCGGTTGCATCTACTGATTTATCAACCGGCTACACCAATACGCTAGCAACTAGTTCAGCATCTAATTCACCAATGTCTTTATTTGTAGACACATCAAGTGGTGTAAGATTTAATGGTACTTCTTCTGTTACCACTGCTAATATTTCGGCTGACAACGGAATTGTTCATGTGGTAGATGCTGTCATTGGATTGCCAAGTGTTGTTACATTTGCTGTTGCTGATCCAACATTTTCAACTCTAGTTGCTGCATTAACAAGAGATGACTTAACAACTGATTTTGTGGGTGTATTATCTACAGCAACAGGAACTTCTCCAGCACCCTTTACGGTATTCGCGCCAACAAATGATGCGTTTGGATCACTACTAAGTGAGTTAGGCATTGCAGGGTTAGCTGATATTGACGAGCCAACATTAGACGCAGTGCTCAAGAATCATGTTGTGGCAGGAGCAAATGTATTAGATACTGATTTAACTGATGACATGACTGTTACCACATTAGGTGGAGATATAACTGCCAACGTAACTGGTGGGGCTACTTTAACAGACAGTTCTGGAAGAGTGAGTGATATTATTGCTACAAATATTCAAGCAAATAATGGTGTAATCCATGCCATAAATAAAGTTATTTTACCTTAACTAGGTATTTTACAACAAATTAAAAGTCCATCATTTTATGATGGACTTTTTTTATTTAATTATATATAGGGACAGTCTAATTCTTATCAAGTATCAAATTATTAGAAATTTGACTAATCTCTTACTAAAGGTAATGTAGAACAACGCAATAAACCTTCTTGTTTGGCAATTTCTGCATAAGGTACTTTTTCTACTGTAAAGCCATTCTCTAAGAGCCACATATTTAATCTTTTAAAGTTCTGTTCTGAAACTATAATATCTTCAGAAATAGAGAATACATTACTATTCATTTGATACATCTCTTCTTTTGTAATTTCAAATACGTTTTCTTTACCAAAAAATTCTACCAACCAATTAAAATCTTTTTCGTTCAAAAATCCATTCTCATGAATAATTGCTTTATTTTTTCCNACNGGTTGAAAGCAACAATCTAAATGAAGTGCATTTTCTTTAGCATTATCATTTGATTTTCTTAATTCAAATGATTTAACGATTTTNTGAGGAAATAAATCTTGTATAGCTTTTACAGCATTTATGTTGGTCCTAGCAGTAATGTAATCTGGATAATCCTCTCCTGAATAAGTTCCAATAAAAATATAATTATTCCAGGGCATCACATCACCACCTTCAACATGGCATTCTTCGGGAAGCGTAATTTTATTCTCATTTGGAATTTGATCTAATATATAATCTATTGCTTTAATTTCTTGATCTCTATCTGGTAATATATTAGCTCTAATAAACTTATCTTCAATCACAAAACCAATATCTCTAGAAAAAATTTGATTGTAATTCTCAATGATTTTTGGCCTAAACACACTAACATTATACTTATTAAACACGTTGGCTAAAGATTGCATTTCAATTATCATATCGTGCTCAGAAGGGTAAGTGCCAGCTTTTACATGCATTTTGCTTTTAGGATCATAACACTGCTCTAAGGATGGAGAGGGTCCATTATGATAAGCTGTGCCTAATACCACTGCCCTTAACCTTGAAGTTTCGTTTTGAATATTTAAATTTAACATGAAAAAAAAATAAAAACTACTGATATAGAAATTTAGATTAGCTAAAACAATACTCGATAGATTTAATCCTTAAAAACTTATTTTAAAAATTAATACTATTCTACTATGATGCCTCTACCTTTTTTGAATAGCTTTAAATTTCCTTAGAGTTTCTCCGGTATAAATTTGACGAGGTCTTCCAATAGGCTCTTTTCCTAAACGCATTTCTCTCCACTGTGCAATCCATCCAGGTAAACGTCCAAGTGCAAACATAACGGTGAACATTTCAACAGGTATTCCCATGGCTCTGTAAATAATTCCAGAATAAAAATCTACGTTTGGATATAATTTTCTATCAACAAAATATGGATCGTTTAATGCTTCTTGTTCTAAAGATTTAGCAACATCTAAAATTGGATCATCTATTCCAAGATCATTCAAAACTTGATCAGCAGCAACTTTAATAATTTTTGCTCTTGGATCAAAGTTTTTATAAACTCTATGTCCAAATCCCATTAACCTGAAAGGATCATTTTTATCCTTAGCCTTAGCCATATATTTTTTAGTGTCTCCACCGTCTTCTTTAATAGACTCAAGCATTTCAAGAACTGCTTGATTTGCACCACCATGAAGCGGACCCCAAAGTGCAGAAATACCAGCAGATAACGAAGCAAATAAACCCGCATGTGAAGAACCAACTATTCTAACAGTAGAGGTAGAACAATTTTGCTCATGATCTGCATGTAGAATTAATAACTTATTTAAAGCATCTTTTACTATTGGATTAACTGTATATTCTTCATTAGGTTTTGAAAACATCATATTCATAACATTCTCTACATATCCTAGTGAATTTGAACCATAGTTTAATGGCAACCCATTAATTTTTCTCATTGCCCAGGAAACTAAAACAGGAAGTTTTCCCATAATTTTCACGATAGCTCGGTACATTTCTTCATCAGAATCTACATTTACCGAAGAAGGGTTAAAAGCCGTTAATGCACTTGTTAATGAAGACAAAATACCCATAGGATGAGCAATCTTTGGAAATGCATCCAAAATTTTCCTAACATCATCATCTACAATGGCATTTTCTTTAATATCAGAGTGAAATTTAGCTAATTGCTCTTTAGTTGGTAACTCTCCAAAAATCAGCAAATAAGCCACCTCTAAAAAATCTGCTTTTTCTGCTAAATCCTCTATTGAATACCCCCTGTATCTCAACACTCCTTTTTCACCATTTAAAAAAGTTATAGCACTTTTACAAGCTCCTGTATTTTTATAACCAGGATCTATCGTAATTACTCCGTTAGTTACTCCTCTTAGAGTTTTAATATCGATAGCTAATTCATTTTCAGATCCTTTTATCAAAGGAAATTCATATGAGTTATCTCCAATTATTAATTTAGCTGTATCTGCCATTTTTTTCTTAGNTTTTATATTAAAAGAAGTAAAACAAANATACGTATTTTAGAGGGTTTTTATAAAAAACTTGGATAGTTTTTGAATATGAAAAATTAACACCTAACTAATTTTTAAATCAATAAAAAAACCTCTTAATTAACATTAAGAGGTTTAAGTACTTTAAACAAATTTATTTAAATTTTAAATGCTTTATCTTTTGGAAAATACGCAACACTTCCTAATTCTTCCTCTATTCTTAATAACTGATTATACTTAGCCATTCTNTCTGATCNTGATGCAGATCCTGTCTTTATTTGACCACAATTTAATGCAACNGCTAAATCTGCGATTGTTGTGTCTTCAGTTTCTCCTGAACGATGACTCATTACAGATGTAAAGCCNGCATTTTTTGCCATATTAACTGCATCAATAGTNTCGGTTAATGTTCCTATTTGATTTACTTTTATCAAAATTGAATTAGCGATACCATTTTCTATTCCACGAGATAATCTTTTGACATTTGTTACGAATAAATCGTCACCTACCAATTGAACTCTATCACCTATTTTATCAGTTAAATATTTCCAACCTTCCCAATCATTTTCATCCATACCATCTTCTATAGAAATAATAGGATAATTAGAAGCTAATTCAGCTAGATAGTCTGCTTGTTCTTGGCTAGATCTAATTTTTCCTGACTNNCCTTCAAACTTAGAATAATCATAATTACCACCTTCATAAAATTCAGCTGCAGCACAATCTAGNGCTATCATAATNTCATCTCCCAATTTATATCCTGCATTTTTTACAGCCAAAGCTATTGTATCAAGTGCATCTTCTGTACCATCTAGTGTTGGAGCAAAACCACCTTCATCACCAACAGCTGTAGAAAGATTTCTATCATGTAAAACTTTCTTTAAGTTGTGAAAAATTTCAGATCCCATTTGCATGGCGTGTGAAAAATTATCAGCTTTTACAGGCATAACCATAAACTCTTGAAAAGCAATAGGTGCGTCAGAATGCGAACCACCATTAATAATATTCATCATAGGCACAGGAAGTGTATTTGCTGATACTCCTCCAATATATCTATACAGAGGCAGCCCTAACTCATTAGCTGCAGCTTTAGCTGTAGCCAATGAAACACCTAGTATGGCATTAGCTCCCAATCTAGATTTGTTTGGTGTACCATCCAAATCAATCATAATTTGATCAATTTCATTTTGTTCAAAAACAGAAACACCAAGCAATTCTTGTGATATAAGCGTATTTACATTTTCAATTGCATTTTTAACTCCTTTTCCCATATAATTCTTACCACCGTCTCTTAACTCAACTGCTTCGTGCTCACCAGTTGACGCACCAGAGGGCACAGCTGCTCTACCGGAAATTCCGTTTTCCGTTGTAACATCTACTTCAATTGTTGGATTTCCTCTAGAATCAAATATTTGTCTTGCGTGAATGTTTATGATAATACTCATTTTAATGAAATTTTTGTTTTATTTATTGGCTAAATTACACAATATGGAGGTGTTTTATTTACAAAGAAGCATATTTATTACGAAAACGATTTCAACTATTAATTTAGGATTGCCCGAATTCAAAAAAAAAAATAGTAAAAAAAAACCCACTCCTAAGAGTGGGAAAAATTGCTATGAAAAAGAAAGTGATGTTAGACATCACTGATACAAAAATAACATTAATTATTAGTTCAACAAAAGAAAGTGTTAAAAAATTAATAACTTTTTTAAAAAAAAAACAATACTATTATTAAAAATTTAAAGATTTGTTAAAATCAGATTAACATATGTAAATTATCGAATGTTTTCTATGAATTGATCAAACAGATAATCTGCATCATTTGGACCAGGACTTGCCTCAGGATGATATTGAACAGAGAAACAATTTTTATTTTTTAATCGAATACCAGCTACTGTATGATCATTTAAATGAACATGGGTAATTTCTACATCTGGATGTATTTCAGTTTCCTCTCTGTTAATGGCAAATCCATGGTTTTGTGAAGTAATTTCTCCTCTACCAGTGAGTAAATTTTTAACTGGATGGTTAATTCCTCTGTGTCCATTGTGCATTTTATAGGTAGATATTCCGTTCGCTAAAGCTATTACCTGATGCCCCAAACAGATACCGAATAAAGGTAAATCTCTTTTAATAATTTCTTTGGCCAACTGTTGAGCTTGTTTAAGTGGTTCTGGATCTCCTGGTCCATTAGAAATAAAATAACCATCTGGATCCATGAATGTAAATCTTCAAATGACGAATCGTATGGAAATACTTTTACAAAAGCTCCTCTTTTTACAAAGTTTCTTATAATATTCTTCTTAATACCAATATCTAGTGCTGCTATTTTTAAATCAGAATTTTCATCACCAACAAAATAGGGTTCTTTCGTAGAGACTTTAGAAGCCAACTCCAAACCTTCCATAGAAGGAACTTTTGATAATTGATCTTTTAAGCTATTAATATTGTCTATTTCTGTGGAAATAATTGCATTCATAGCTCCATGATCTCTAATATAGGAAACAAGAGCCCTGGTATCTACATCTGAAATAGCTACTAAATTATGTTTTACGAACCAATCTTTAAGATTCCCACTTGAATCAAGTCTAGAGTGTTCAAAACTAAAATTTCTCACAATTAGACCAGAAATCTTTATACCATCGGATTCTACCTCGGAAGTGTTTACACCGTAATTTCCGATATGAGCATTGGTGGTTACCATGATTTGCCCAAAATAAGATGGGTCAGTAAATATCTCCTGATACCCAGTCATACCTGTATTAAAACAGATTTCTCCAGTTACTGTCCCTTCAATTCCAACAGATTTACCATAAAAAATAGTTCCATCTGCTAATAAAACTAATGCTTTTTTTCGTTGTTGATATTTCATTGAATTCGTATTCTAAGTTTGGTTCTAAAAAATTTTCGTAAAAATAGGAATATTTATTTTTAATTTAATTTTTTATCAAAAAAAAGAGCAGACTAAAATTTAGTCTGCTCTTTTTAACATTTATTTAAAAACATTAATTTATTCTTCAGATTTTTCTTCCTTGGCAGAATCAACTACTTCGTTTGTAGTTGCAACCTCGTCAGATTTCTTTCTTCTACTTCTACGCGTAGTTTTCTTTGCTTTATTTCCTTTAGGATTGTAGATTTCATTGTAATCAACTAATTCTACCATGGCCATAGGTGCGTTATCACCTTGACGATTTCCTAATTTAATAATACGAATATAACCCCCAGGTCTGTCAGCAATTTTTACTGAAATCTCTTTAAAAAGTTCAGTTACTGCATACTTATCTCTTAGGTAACTAAAAACAACTCTTCTATTATGAGTCGTATCTGATTTAGATTTTGTAATTAATGGCTCAACAAATACTCTTAAAGCTTTTGCTTTTGCAACAGTAGTATTTATACGCTTGTGTTCTATTAAAGAACAAGCCATATTTGCTAACATTGCTTTTCTATGAGCTGTTTGCCTTCCTAAATGATTAAATTTCTTTCCGTGTCTCATGACGTTTGTTTTATGCTTTCATCTTGCTCAACTCTCTCTGAGGTGCAAATTATGAAAGGTTAATCTCTATCTAATTTATATTTTACTAAATCCATTCCNAAATTTAATCCTTTTACATTCACTAGTTCTTCTAGTTCAGTTAATGATTTTTTACCAAAATTTCTGAATTTCATTAGATCACTTTTNTTAAAGGAAACTAAATCTCCTAATGTATCAACTTCTGCAGCTTTTAAGCAATTTAATGCTCTAACAGAAAGATCCATATCTATCAATCTAGTTTTTAATAACTGACGCATATGAAGAGATTCCTCGTCATACGTTTCAGTTTGTGCAATTTCGTCTGCTTCAAGAGTTATTCTCTCATCAGAAAATAACATGAAATGATGTATTAAAATCTTTGCAGCTTCCGTTAAAGCATCTTTTGGATTAATTGACCCATCAGTTTCAATATCAAAGATTAATTTTTCATAATCTGTTTTTTGCTCTACACGAAAATTCTCGATAGCATACTTTACATTCTTAATTGGGGTGTATATAGAATCTGTAAAAATTGTACCAATTGGTGCACCTGATTTTTTATTCTCTTCTGCNGGTACAAATCCTCTACCTTTTTCTATGGTTAGCTCCATGTTAATCTTAACAGATTTATCCATGTTACAAATTACTAAGTCTGGATTTAATACTTGAAACCCAGAAATAAATTTTTGTAAGTCACCTGCAGTAAGTTGATCTTGCCCTGAAACGGCAATAGAAACGGTTTCTCTGTCAGATTCTTCAATTTGCTTTTTAAATCTAACTTGCTTAAGATTTAGAATNATTTCAGTTACATCTTCTACAATNCCTTTGATTGTAGAAAACTCGTGCTCTACACCATCTACTCGTAATGANGTAATTGCAAATCCTTCAAGAGAGGATAATAATACTCTTCTTAAAGCATTTCCTACTGTTAAACCAAAACCTTGTTCTAAAGGTCTAAACTCAAATCTACCAGAAAAATCTGTAGATTCAATCATAATAACCTTATCAGGTTTTTGAAAATTTAAAATTGCCATGTGTTTTCTTCGTTTTAATTGTTAGTTGGTTGCGCGGTTTATGAGCGTGAAGAATTGCAAATAAACCCTTTGGCCAAATACCAATGTGGTTAATTTATTATTTAGAATATAATTCTACTATTAATTGTTCTTTAATGTTTTCTGGTATTTGTAATCTCTGTGGAGTTTTTACAAAAGTACCTTCTTTTTTATCAGAGTTCCAACTTAACCATTCGTAAACGGCACTGCTAGATGCTAAAGAATCTTCAATAGNTTGTAGTGATTTAGATTTTTCTCTAACTGCAACTACATCTCCTTCTTTTAGAGAATACGATGGAATATTAACAAGTTCTCCATTGACTGTAATATGTCTGTGAGAAACTAGTTGACGAGCACCTCTTCTTGATTTTGAAATACCTAAACGGAAAACTACATTATCTAAACGAGCTTCACATAATTGTAATAAAACCTCACCTGTAATTCCTTTTGAGGAAGATGCTTTTTTAAATAAATTACTGAATTGACGTTCCAATATTCCATAAGAATATTTAGCTTTTTGCTTTTCCATTAATTGGACAGCATATTCTGATTTCTTTCCTCTTCTTTTTGCATTTCCATGCTGTCCTGGAGGATAATTTCTTTTTTCGAAACTCTTGTCAGCTCCGAATATTGCTTCGCCAAATTTACGAGCAATCTTTGTTTTTGGTCCTGTATATCTTGCCATTTCTTTTGTTTTATAATAGGGATTATGAATTAAGGCTTACTCCTTCGATAATCTGATTCCTATCAATTAAAATTTATTATACTCGTCTTCTTTTTGGTGGACGACAACCATTGTGAGGTGTTGGAGTAACATCAATAATTTCTGTAACTTCAATCCCTGAATTGTGAATAGATCTGATAGCAGATTCTCTACCGTTACCTGGTCCTTTCACATAAACTTTTACTTTACGTAACCCTGCTTCGTGAGCAACTTTAGAACAATCTTCTGCAGCTAATTGAGCAGCATAAGGAGTATTCTTTTTAGATCCTCTAAATCCCATTTTTCCAGCTGATGACCATGAAATAACGTCACCTTTCTTGTTTGTTAAAGAAATAATGATGTTGTTAAATGATGCTGTAACATGAGCTTCTCCAGTAGACTCTATGATTACTTTACGTTTTTTTGAACTTGTTTTTGCCATAATAATTTGGTATTTAGCAATAATGCCCTAGTAAATTGTGTCATTAACACGGCACACTAGTTAGTTAAAGCTTTTGTAACTTATTTTTTCTTGTTAGCTACTGTTTTTCTCTTACCTTTTCTTGTTCTAGAGTTGTTTTTTGTTCTTTGCCCTCTTAAAGGAAGACCAACTCTATGACGAATACCTCTCTGACATCCAATATCCATTAGACGTTTGATACTTAACTGTACCTCAGAACGTAATTCACCTTCTATAGTAAAAGTTCCAACTTGTTCTCTAATTGCAGCGATTTGGTCGTCTGTCCAGTCTTGAACTTTTACACTTTCGTCTACTTTTGCGTTTGCTAAAACTTCTTTAGCTCTACTGTTTCCTATACCAAAGATGTAAGTTAAAGCAATAACTCCTCTTTTATTCTTTGGAATGTCTATACCTGCTATTCTTGCCATTACCCTTGTCTTTGTTTAAATCTAGGATTTTGTTTATTAATTACATATAATCTACCTTTTCTGCGTACTATTTTGCAGTCGGCACTTCTTTTCTTTACTGATGCTCTAACTTTCATTAGTTCTAATTTTTAATATCTATAAGTAATTCTGGCCTTAGATAAATCATAAGGACTCATTTCTAATTTAACTTTATCTCCTGGTAATAATTTAATATAATGCATTCTCATTTTACCAGAAATATGAGCTGTTACAATATGACCATTTTCTAACTCTACACGAAACATAGCATTTGATAATGCCTCAGTGATAGTTCCATCTTGTTGTATTGCTGATTGTTTAGCCATGATTTACTTTAATGATTTTCTATTACTATTACCTGACTTCATTAAACCGTCATAATGACTATTTAATAAATACGAATTAATTTGTTGTATGGTATCAATAGCAACACCAACCATAATAATTAGTGAAGTACCTCCATAAAATAAAGCCCATCCTTGTTGAACTCCAAACTGAACAACAATTGCAGGAAGGATAGACAATCCTGCTAGGAATAAAGAACCTGGGAAAGTAATTCTAGATAATACAGAATCTAATCTTTCAGCAGTATCTTTTCCTGGTCTAATACCTGGTATAAATCCTCCACTTTTCTTTAAATCGTCAGCCATCTTATTCGTTGGAATAGTAATAGCTGTATAAAAGAAACTAAAAATTACAATTAGTAATGCAAATATTACATTATACCAAAATCCAAAAGGATCTTGTAATTCAGAAAGTGCTGGAAATTTTCTTGCTAATGCACCTGGTAAGAACATGATAGCTTGAGCAAAAATGATGGGCATCACTCCAGCAGCATTTAATTTTAATGGAATATAGTCTCTTGATCCTGCAGTATTCTGGATATTTCCAGCAACTGTTCTTCTAGCGTATTGAACAGCAATTTTTCGAACAGCTGTNACCAAATACACACTTAACAGAATAACTACAAACCAAACAATAATTTCAATTAAAACCATCATCACACCNCCAGCACCTGCATTTGTTGTCTTTGCCACATACTCTTGTAAAAAAGATGCAGGAAAATTAGCAATAATACCAACTGTTATTAAAAGAGAGATACCATTACCTACNCCTTTATCTGTNATACGCTCTCCCAACCACATAGCAAAAATTGTACCTGCAGTTAATAATATCATAGATGAAAGCCAAAAAGTAGCACCAGTAACAAGGAATGCCTCTGGCGGTAAGCCAAATGTATTCTGTATAGCTGCTATATAGGTTGGACCTTGAACCATCGTTATTAAAATGGTCAACCATCTAGTTATTTGTGTAATTTTCTTTCTACCACTTTCACCGTCCTTTTGTAGTTTTTGCAAATATGGAACTGCTATTCCCATTAATTGCACTACAATAGAAGCAGAGATATAAGGCATAATACCTAACGCCATAATTGATGCTCTAGAAAAAGCACCACCTGTAAATGCGTTCAATAATCCTAAAAGACCTGAAGAAGTACTCTCTTTTAATGCTGATAGTTGTAATGGGTCTATTCCTGGTAATGGAACACCTGCCATAAACCTGTATACAGCTATTAAACCTAGAGTTAGAAGAATTTTGTTTTTTAATTCTTCAATTTTCCAGATATCTTTTAATATGGTTATAAAATTCTTCATTTATAGATTCTTATAAAGTAACTACCTCTCCTCCAGCAGCTTCAATGGCAGCTTTTGCAGTTGCAGTAAATTTATGAACAGTAACGTTTAATTTAGCTTTTAACTCTCCACGACCTAAGATTTTAACTAAGTCATTTTTACCTACAACACCATTTGCAACTAAAATCTCTAAATTAACTGTATCAGTTATTTTCTTGTTGTCAACTAATTCTTGAAGTTTATCTAAATTGATTCCTGCATATTCCTTACGGTTTATGTTTGTGAAACCAAATTTAGGCACACGTCTTTGAAGTGGCAT
>JGI26273J51734_10001451_pt1 | contig 12478 bp, 8 predicted proteins | sample SaaInlV_125m_DNA_FD_51734 | JGI IMG/M metagenome (IMG submission 51734) | reverse complement strand
CGATCTGTTTGAAAGACCCGCCGTTCCAAAGATTTTTGTGGATATGTGTTGAGCATGGCTGTTTCAGCGATAAAAAGATAAACGCAGTTGGGCAAATAAGAGCGCGCTACCTGATGTGATCATGGGTTGAAAGTTACCGCAAAGCGCATTATGTGCAGCACAACTTTGAAAGGTCGATCCATGGCAATCAGCAATCCGTTGCAGTTTATTCAGCAAGTTCGTTCCGAAGTGTCTAAGGTTGTCTGGCCGACGCGGCGAGAGGTGCTTTTGACCACGGTCATGGTTTTTGTGATGGCGGCCTTGGCTGCGGTTATCTTTGCGCTTGTTGATTTAGGGATCCGCTCTGGGCTGCAGACTTTGCTGGATGCGTTGAGGTAATTTTTTTTTCGAAGGCTTTGCCAATCTCACTTGAAATACTCATGTTTCGAGGGTAATTGGGGCTTTCAAAAGTCTGTTTGGCGTGCGGCGATTCGTGTTGCGCGCCGATTTTTTTGGATCTTAAGGACCTTAAAAAAAGACTTAACGTTTTGAAATTGCGATGAAATTCGCATCATATGAAGGGCCTAAGACTCGATGGCAAAGCGGTGGTACTCGGTAAGCGTTCTTTCAAATTTCGAAAAGAAAATCGCCGAGCAAATAAAAACATCTGTGGTCGAGGCAAATCTCGAAGGTGAGATTGAAGAAGTTTTGGTGCCCACCGAAGAGGTGATTGAGGTGCGGCGTGGCAAAAAAGTCACGGCTGAACGTCGCTTCATGCCCGGCTATGTGTTGGTGCGCATGGAGATGAGTGATCAGGGGTATCACTTGATCAACTCGATCAATCGCGTAACAGGGTTTTTGGGGCCGCAGGGCCGCCCAATGCCGATGCGAGACGCAGAAGTAAACGCAATTTTGAATCGCGTTCAAGAAGGCGAAGAATCGCCGCGCACATTGCTGCACTACGAGATCGGCGAAAAAGTCAAAGTGAATGACGGTCCGTTTGAAGATTTCGACGCGTTGGTTGAAGGCGTGGATGATGAGAACCAGCGTCTGAAAGTAACAGTGTCAATTTTTGGCCGCGAGACGCCGGTCGAATTGGAATATACTCAGGTAACCAAACAAGCCTGAGGTTAGCCCGTGGAAGGGCAGTCGGTCGCGGCCGATGCACCCGAACCACGACAACGAAAAGCTCCGATGACGCGTCAGAGGAGTGTTGGTAAAAGGAGAGGCCAGATGGCCAAGAAACTGGTTGGCACGCTTAAATTGCAAGTGCCGGCGGGGAAAGCAAACCCCTCGCCACCCGTAGGACCTGCATTGGGTCAGCGCGGTATTAACATTATGGAATTCTGTAAAGCTTTCAATGCAAAGACGGCTGATATGGAGCCTGGAGCACCATGCCCGACAGTGATTTCCTACTATCAGGATAAATCATTCTCGATGGATATTAAGACGCCGCCCGCATCTTATTATTTGCGCAAAGCGGCAAAGCTGAAGTCAGGCGCTACCAATCCGGGCCGTGAAACAGCCGGAACCGTGACCGCGGCGCAAGTCAAAGAGATCGCAGAAGCGAAAATGACCGATCTTAACGCAAACGACATCGAAGGTGCGATGCAGATCATTCTGGGATCAGCGCGTTCGATGGGCATCGAGGTGAAGTGAGATGGCGAAGTTTGGAAAACGGATGCGCTCTGTGCGCGAAGCAGCGGACGGCAAATTTGATTTGTCGGTTGAAGAGGCTGTGGCATTGGTGAAAGCCAACGCAAAAGCTAAATTCGATGAAACGATCGAAATTGCGGTGAATTTAGGGGTTGATACCCGCCATGCCGACCAGATGGTGCGCGGCGTTATCGGTCTGCCAAATGGCACTGGAAAAACAGTGCGGGTTGCAGTGTTTGCGCGCGATGCCAAAGCAGATGAAGCGAAAGCGGCTGGGGCTGATATTGTGGGCGCCGAAGATCTGATGGAAATTGTTCAAGGCGGCAAGATCGAATTTGATCGGTGCATTGCAACACCTGATATGATGCCGGTTGTTGGGCGTTTGGGCAAAGTACTTGGGCCGCGCAATTTGATGCCCAATCCCAAAGTCGGTACCGTCACGATGGATGTTACTGCGGCTGTCAAAGCGGCGAAGGGCGGCGAAGTGCAGTTCAAAGCTGAAAAAGGCGGTGTGGTGCATGCGGGTGTTGGCAAAGCCTCATTTGATGAAGCAAAATTGGTCGAAAACGTAAAAGCGTTCGTAGACGCTGTGGCCAAAGCCAAGCCATCAGGTGCTAAGGGTGCCTATATGAAAAAGATCGCGCTGAGTTCGACAATGGGCGCCGGCGTCACGATCGATGTGGGGGCTGCAAGCCAACGCTAAGAAATTGGTTGCCTTTTGCATTGTTGTGCAGGGGGCAGCGAATAGCGGATCCGCTAGGATCCGTTCTGTCCGAGACGGAGGGTGGGGCGCAGGCCCGTTAAATCCTTCCTGAGATGGGGAACGAGACATTGGATCAGTCTGCGGCGCAAGCCTCGGGTGGTTTTGGCCTCGGGACCCTGACCTAGGACCCGAACGCTGCCCTTTTAGGGTGGCAAACTTGAGCCGGGGAGAGATCCCCAAATTTGGAGTGAAACTGTGGATAGAGCACAAAAAGAGAAAGTGGTCGAGGAACTCGGCCAAATCTTTGAAAGCTCTGGCGTTGTGGTAGTGTCTCACTATGCAGGGCTTACAGTTGCTGAAATGCAAGATCTGCGCGCCCGCGCCCGTCAGGGTGGAAGCGCAGTTCGTGTTGCCAAAAACAGGCTCGCCAAGATCGCCCTTGATGGGATGCCATGCGCAGGCATAGCAGATTTTCTGACAGGGATGACTGTTCTAACCTTTTCCGAGGACCCGGTGGCAGCAGCCAAAGTGGCCGAGGATTTCGCCAAAGAGAATAAAAAGTTTGAAATTCTCGGTGGCGCGATGGGTGAGAATGTTTTGGATCGTGCCGGCGTTGAAGCCGTGTCGAAAATGCCTTCACGCGAAGAGCTTATTGCTTCGATCGTGGGCTGCATCGGCGCTCCTGCTTCAAACATCGCAGGCGCAATTGGCGCACCTGCTTCGAATATCGCCGGCATTTTGTCGAGCATCGAAGACAAGGCAGCTGCTTAAGCAACTTAAGATCTGCGTAGGGAAATGCCCCATACGTTGGAACACAACTTAGAAACGGAAAGAGTCGAAAATGGCTGATCTGAAGAAACTTGCAGAAGAGATCGTTGGTCTTACCCTGCTGGAAGCACAAGAACTGAAAACCATCCTGAAGGACGAGTATGGCATTGAGCCTGCTGCCGGTGGCGCTGTCATGATGGCAGGCCCTGCAGGTGGCGATGCCGCAGGTGGCGGCGCTGAAGAGCAAACAGAATTTGACGTAATTCTGAAAGCCGCAGGCGCTTCAAAAATCAACGTGATCAAAGAAGTTCGCGGCATCACAGGCCTAGGCCTGAAAGAAGCCAAAGAGCTGGTTGATGCAGGCGGCAAAGCTGTCAAAGAAGGCGTTGATAAAGCCGAAGCGGAAGACATCAAAGCCAAGCTGGAAGCAGCTGGCGCCGAAGTCGAGCTTAAGTAAACACCGCCAGGGTAACCTGGTACGTATCGGCCGAGAGCGGGAAACCCGCTCTTGGCCATACCTGTCTTAGAAAGAGCCTACTTCAGCAGGCGTTTTGTTGGGCAGGATAAATAGATCGGGAGGCTTTCGTTGGGTGAAAGCCAGGCATTGATCTTATCTTGCGATCTCGTATGGGGGCGCGGCTGGTACCCGACAGCGCGCGCGTCCGGTGAGAAAACTGAAAGGTACTATATCCATGGCTCAATCATATCTCGGCCAGAAGCGTTTGCGTAAATATTACGGAAAAATTCGCGAAGTTCTTGACATGCCAAACCTGATTGAAGTGCAAAAATCATCTTATGATTTGTTTTTGCGCTCGGGCGAGGCGGAAATTCCCACTGATGGCGAAGGCATCAAAGGCGTTTTCCAATCGGTGTTTCCGATCAAAGATTTCAACGAAACCTCTGTGCTGGAATTTGTTGGCTATGATTTAGAAAAGCCCAAATATGACGTCGAGGAATGCCAGCAGCGTGATATGACCTATAGTGCTCCGCTCAAGGTCACGCTGCGGCTGATCGTGTTTGATGTTGATGAAGATACGGGCGCCAAATCGGTAAAAGACATTAAAGAGCAAGACGTGTTTATGGGCGATATGCCTTTGATGACACCGAATGGCACCTTTGTTGTCAACGGGACCGAACGGGTGATCGTTTCACAGATGCATCGCTCTCCTGGGGTGTTTTTCGATCATGATAAAGGTAAAACGCACAGCTCGGGTAAGCTGTTATTCGCCTGCCGGATCATTCCGTATCGCGGGTCTTGGCTTGATTTTGAATTTGATGCCAAAGACTTGGTGTTTGCGCGGATCGATCGCCGCCGTAAATTGCCGGTAACCACGCTGCTTTACGCGCTTGGCCTGGATCAAGAAGGCATCATGAGCGCCTATTATGACACGGTGAATTTCCACGTTGTGAAAGGCAAAGGGTGGAAAACGAAATTCTTCCCAGAGCGCGTGCGCGGCACCCGTCCAATTTATGATCTAATCGATGCAGCGACGGGTGAAGTGATTGCTGAAGCCGGCAAAAAAGTAACGCCCCGCGCGGTGAAAAAATTGATCGATGAGGGCAAAGTAACCGAGCTTTTGGTGCCGTTTGACCAAATTATTGGTAAATTTGTGTCTCAAGATTTAATCAATGAGGAAACCGGCGCGATTTACGTAGAAGCGGGTGATGAACTAACCGCGGAATATGATAAAGAAGGCGAAATGATCGGTGGATCGTTGAAAGATCTTGTGGATGCCGGCTTTGCCGATATTCCCGTACTTGATATCGATAACGTCAATGTTGGCCCCTATATGCGCAACACCATGATGCAGGATAAAAACCTCAGCCGTGATACCGCGCTGATGGATATTTACCGCGTCATGCGCCCGGGCGAACCGCCCACCGTAGATGCTGCTTCCGCGCTGTTTGACACGCTGTTTTTCGACAGCGAGCGCTATGATTTATCCGCGGTTGGCCGCGTGAAAATGAATATGCGTTTGGCGCTTGATGCAGAAGATACGCAGCGCACATTGCGCAAAGAAGATATTGTGTCTTGCATCAAGGCGTTGGTTGAGCTGCGCGATGGCAAGGGTGATATCGACGATATTGATCACTTGGGCAACCGGCGCGTGCGTTCGGTTGGCGAATTGATGGAAAACCAATATCGGGTCGGATTGCTGCGGATGGAGCGGGCAATTAAAGAACGGATGTCATCGGTCGAAATCGATACTGTGATGCCACAGGATTTGATCAACGCGAAACCGGCTGCTGCCGCGGTGCGTGAATTCTTTGGGTCCAGCCAATTATCGCAATTTATGGACCAAACCAACCCTCTTTCAGAAGTCACCCACAAACGCCGCCTGTCGGCGCTTGGGCCAGGCGGGTTAACGCGTGAGCGGGCCGGTTTTGAGGTGCGCGACGTGCACGCAACCCATTATGGGCGCATGTGTCCGATTGAAACGCCGGAGGGGCCAAATATTGGCCTAATCAACTCATTGGCAACCTTTGCACGGGTGAACAAATATGGTTTTATCGAAACGCCCTATCGGATCGTGAAGGATGCGACGGTGACGGATGAGGTACATTACCTCTCTGCCACAGAAGAAATGCGCCATACGGTGGCACAAGCCAATGCGAAATTGGACGTGAACGGACGGTTTGTGAATGATCTGGTGAGCACGCGGCAATCTGGCGATTACACGCTTGCGCCCGTCGAGAATGTTGACCTGATCGATGTGAGCCCAAAGCAGTTGGTATCGGTTGCGGCCTCGCTAATTCCGTTTTTGGAAAATGACGATGCGAACCGCGCTTTGATGGGCTCGAACATGCAACGTCAGGCGGTGCCTTTGCTACGGGCCGAGGCGCCTTTGGTTGGCACGGGCATCGAAGAAATCGTAGCGCGGGATTCCGGTGCGGCGATTATGGCGAAACGCGCGGGTGTAGTGGATCAGGTTGACGCGCAGCGGATCGTTATCCGGGCGACCGAAGATCTGGATCTTGGCGATGCGGGTGTTGATATTTACCGGATGCGTAAATTCCAGCGCAGCAACCAAAATACTTGCATCAACCAGCGCCCACTCATTAAAGTGGGGCAAGCGGTGTCTAAAGGCGAAGTGATCGCTGATGGGCCCTCAACTGATTTGGGTGAATTGGCTTTAGGTAAAAACGTGGTGGTCGCGTTTATGCCTTGGAACGGCTATAATTACGAAGATTCAATTCTGATTTCAGAGCGCGTGGCGCGCGATGATGTGTTTACGTCGGTTCATATTGAAGAATTTGAAGTGGCAGCGCGCGACACCAAGCTTGGCCCTGAAGAAATCACACGTGATATTCCAAATGTTGGCGAAGAAGCGCTGCGCAATTTGGATGAGGCGGGGATCGTTTATATTGGTGCTGATGTAGAGCCAGGTGATATTCTGGTTGGAAAAATCACGCCGAAAGGCGAAAGCCCAATGACGCCTGAAGAAAAGCTTCTCAGAGCGATCTTTGGTGAGAAAGCGTCGGATGTGCGCGATACATCTTTGCGCGTTAAGCCAGGCGATTTTGGTACGGTTGTTGAAGTGCGCGTGTTCAACCGCCATGGCGTTGAAAAAGATGAGCGTGCTTTGCAAATTGAGCGCGAAGAGGTTGAGCGTTTGGCGCGAGACCGCGATGACGAGCTGGCGATTTTGGATCGCAACATCTATGCCCGTCTGCGCAGTATGATCATTGGCAAGACGGTTCTAAAAGGCCCGAAAGGCGTGAAAGCCAACGCCGTGATCGACGAAGATTTGCTTGAGAGTTTAAGCCGTGGCCAGTGGTGGCAATTGGCGTTGAGCGAAGAGGGCGATGCGAAGATCGTTGAGGCCTTGCACGAGCAATATGAAGTGCAAAAGCGGATTCTAGACGCCCGCTTTGAAGATAAAGTTGAAAAAGTGCGTCGCGGTGATGATCTGCCCCCTGGCGTTATGAAAATGGTAAAAGTCTTTATCGCGGTGAAGCGTAAGCTGCAGCCAGGCGATAAAATGGCGGGCCGTCACGGCAATAAAGGGGTGATCTCAAAGGTTGTGCCAATGGAAGATATGCCTTTCTTGGCAGATGGAACGCCTGTTGATTTCTGTTTGAACCCTCTGGGCGTGCCTTCGCGTATGAATGTGGGCCAAATCTTAGAAACCCATATGGGGTGGGCGGCGCGCGGTCTGGGCGTGAATATCGATGAATCCTTGAATGATTATCGTCGTTCGGGTGATTTGACACCGGTGCGTGAGGCAATGCGTCTGGCATATGGTGATGATGTCTACGAAGAAGGCATTGCCGGCATGGATGAAGACAGTTTGGTTGAAGCGGCGGGCAATGTCTGCAATGGCGTGCCGATCGCGACACCGGTCTTTGATGGCGCCAAAGAAGGCGATGTGAATGACGCGCTGGTGCGGGCTGGTTTTGATCAATCGGGCCAATCCATCCTGTTTGATGGCCGCACAGGTGAGCAATTCACCCGTCCGGTCACGGTTGGGATAAAATACCTGCTGAAGCTACATCACTTGGTGGATGATAAAATCCACGCACGCTCAACTGGGCCCTACAGCTTGGTCACGCAGCAGCCATTGGGTGGTAAAGCCCAATTTGGCGGCCAGCGCTTTGGTGAAATGGAGGTTTGGGCTTTGGAAGCTTACGGCGCGGCTTACACATTGCAAGAAATGTTGACGGTCAAATCTGATGACGTTGCAGGGCGGACGAAAGTCTATGAAAGCATCGTTAAAGGTGAAGATAACTTCGAAGCGGGCATTCCGGAATCCTTCAATGTTTTGGTGAAGGAAGTCCGTGGTCTCGGCCTGAATATGGAACTCTTGGACACGGAGGATGATGCGTAGGGCTTTTGCCCACGCTTCCACCTTTCTGTCTCCAATTAGAGGAATTAAAATGAACCAGGAACTGACAAACAACCCGTTTAACCCGTTAACGTCACCTAAAGTTTTCGATGAGATCAAAGTCTCTTTGGCCAGCCCAGAGCGGATCCTTTCATGGTCTTTCGGTGAAATCAAAAAGCCCGAAACGATCAATTACCGGACCTTTAAGCCCGAGCGTGATGGTTTGTTCTGCGCGCGAATTTTTGGCCCAACCAAAGATTACGAATGTCTGTGCGGCAAATATAAACGGATGAAGTATCGCGGCGTTGTCTGCGAAAAATGTGGCGTTGAAGTGACGCTGCAGAAGGTCCGCCGGGAACGTATGGGGCATATCGAACTGGCCTCACCCGTTGCACATATTTGGTTCTTAAAGTCGCTGCCATCGCGGATTGGCTTGATGCTGGATATGACGCTTCGTGATTTGGAACGCGTGCTGTATTTTGAAAATTATGTGGTGATCGAGCCTGGTCTGACCGATTTGACCTATGGTCAGATGATGACCGAAGAAGAATATATGGACGCGCAAGACACGTTCGGTATGGATGCATTTACCGCCAATATCGGTGCAGAAGCGATCCGCGAAATGCTGGCGGCGATCGATTTGGAATCTGAAGCCGAGCAATTGCGCGCGGATCTCAAAGAAGCCACGGGTGAGNTGAAGCCGAAAAAAATCATCAAGCGCNTGAAAGTGGTTGAAAGCTTTTTGGAATCGGGCAACCGCCCGGAATGGATGATCCTCACTGTTGTGCCGGTGATTCCGCCGGAGTTGCGCCCCTTGGTGCCATTGGATGGCGGCAGGTTTGCAACGTCGGATTTGAACGATCTTTATCGCCGTGTGATTAACCGCAACAACCGTTTGAAGCGACTGATCGAATTGCGCGCGCCCGATATTATCGTGCGCAACGAAAAGCGGATGCTGCAGGAATCTGTGGATGCGTTGTTCGACAATGGCCGCCGCGGCCGCGTGATCACCGGTGCCAATAAGCGGCCGCTGAAATCGCTGTCGGACATGCTGAAAGGCAAACAGGGCCGTTTCCGTCAAAACTTGCTTGGAAAGCGGGTCGATTTTTCTGGCCGTTCGGTGATCGTGACGGGCCCAGAGCTGAAGCTGCATCAATGTGGCTTGCCTAAGAAAATGGCNCTCGAATTGTTCAAGCCGTTTATCTATTCGCGCCTTGAGGCCAAAGGGCTGTCNAGTACGGTGAAGCAAGCCAANAAACTGGTTGAAAAAGAGCGTCCTGAAGTATGGGATATTCTGGATGAAGTGATCCGCGAGCACCCGGTAATGTTGAACCGTGCGCCTACTTTGCACCGGTTGGGCATTCAAGCTTTTGAGCCGGTTTTGATAGAAGGCAAAGCCATCCAATTGCATCCGCTGGTCTGTTCTGCGTTCAACGCTGATTTTGACGGTGACCAAATGGCCGTACACGTGCCGCTCAGCTTGGAAGCCCAGCTAGAAGCCCGCGTGTTGATGATGTCCACAAATAACGTGCTGTCACCAGCAAATGGAGCCCCGATTATCGTGCCCTCGCAGGATATGATTTTGGGTCTGTATTACACCACGATCATGCGAGAAGGCATGAAGGGTGAAGGGATGATGTTCAGCTCGATTGAGGAAGTGCAATACGCTCTCGATAGTGGCACTGTGCATTTNCATGCCAAAATCACTGCGCGTATTCCGCAAATAGATGAGCATGGCAGCGAAGTGATGCAACGGTTTGAAACCACTCCGGGGCGCGTGCGCCTGGGCGCTCTTTTGCCGGTGAATAACAAAGCGCCGTTTGAATTGGTGAACGCGTTGCTCAGAAAGAAAGATGTCCAAAAGGTGATCGACACTGTCTACCGCTATTGCGGTCAGAAAGAATCGGTTATTTTCTGCGATCAAATTATGACGATGGGCTTCAGAGAAGCGTTCAAAGCCGGTATCTCATTCGGCAAGGATGATATGGTTATCCCAGATGATAAATGGGGGATCGTTGATACGACCCGTCAGCAGGTTAAAGATTTCGAACAGCAATATATGGATGGTCTGATCACACAGGGCGAGAANTATAACAAAGTTGTCGATTCCTGGTCAAAATGTAACGATAAAGTCACCGACGCAATGATGAATACGATTTCGGCGCCGCGCTTGGATGATGACGGATCTGAAAGCGAGCCGAACAGCGTTTATATGATGGCCCATTCGGGCGCGCGTGGATCGGTTACCCAGATGAAGCAACTGGGCGGTATGCGTGGTCTGATGGCCAAGCCGAACGGCGATATTATTGAAACGCCGATCATTTCAAACTTTAAAGAAGGTTTGACGGTGCTTGAATATTTCAACTCTACCCACGGTGCGCGTAAGGGCTTGTCGGATACAGCGTTGAAAACAGCGAACTCTGGATATCTAACCCGGCGTTTGGTTGATGTTGCACAAGATTGCATTGTGCGCATGAATGATTGTGGTACCGAACAATCCATCACGGCCGAAACGGCCGTCAATGATGGGGAAGTTGTCTCATCGTTGGCCGAGCGCGTGTTGGGCCGGGTTGCTGCTGAGGATATTTTACGCCCCGGAACGGAAGACATGTTGGTCGCCAAAGGCGAGCTGATCGATGAGATTATGGCCGATAAGATCGATGAGGCGGGTCTGCAAACGGCGCGCATCCGCTCTCCTTTGACCTGCGAAGCTGAAGAGGGCGTTTGTGCATTGTGCTACGGACGAGATCTTGCGCGCGGTACTATCGTGAATACCGGCGAAGCGGTGGGCATCATCGCGGCGCAATCAATCGGTGAACCTGGTACGCAGCTGACAATGCGGACATTCCACATTGGCGGCGTTGCGCAAGGGGGCCAGCAATCCTTCTTGGAAGCCAGCCAAAGTGGTGTGATTGAGTTTGAGAACCCGCAAACGTTGAAAAACGCGCAGGGTGACATGTTGGTGATGGGGCGCAATATGAAGCTGCGCATCCTAGATGAAAATGGTGATGAATTGGCCAGCCATAAATTGGGCTATGGCACGAAGTTATTCGTGGCCGAAGGGGCCAAGGTTGAACGCGGCGATAAATTATTTGAGTGGGATCCCTATACTTTGCCGATCATCGCCGAAAAAGCCGGTGTTGCCAAACATGTGGACCTGGCCAATGGCGTTGCCGTGCGTGAAGAAACCGATGATGCAACCGGGATGACGCAGAAAATCGTTATTGACTGGCGCGCCGCCGCAAAGGGCAGCGAATTGAAGCCTGAAATTATCCTTGCCGGTGAAGATGGTGAGCCTGTGCGCAATGAGGCGGGCAATCCAATTACCTATCCAATGTCGGTTGATGCGATCTTATCGGTCGAAGATGGTGAAGAGGTGAAAGCGGGGGATGTGGTTGCACGTATTCCGCGTGAAGGGGCCAAAACAAAAGACATCACAGGTGGTTTGCCGAGGGTTGCTGAATTGTTTGAGGCACGCCGTCCAAAAGATCACGCGATTATCGCGGAAGTCGATGGATATGTGCGCTTTGGGCGCGATTATAAAAACAAGCGACGGATCAGCATTGAGCCGGCCGATGAATCGCTGGAGCTGGTGGAATATATGGTTCCCAAAGGAAAGCATATTCCGGTTGCCGAGGGTGATTTTGTGCAAAAGGGCGATTACATCATGGATGGCAACCCAGCCCCGCATGATATTCTGGCCATTATGGGCATTGAAGCGCTGGCAAATTACATGATCGATGAGGTGCAGGATGTGTATCGTTTGCAAGGTGTTAAAATCAACGACAAGCATATCGAAGTGATCGTACGCCAGATGCTGCAGAAATGGGAAATCGCCGAAAGCGGTGACACCACTTTGCTGAAAGGCGAACATGTCGATAAGGCGGAGTTTGACGCAGCAAATGAAAAAGCCCTGTCAAAAGGCGGACGTCCGGCGCAGGGTGAACCTATTTTGCTAGGCATCACAAAAGCATCCTTGCAAACGCGCTCGTTTATCTCTGCCGCATCGTTCCAGGAAACCACACGGGTTCTGACCGAGGCATCGGTGCAAGGCAAGCGGGATAAATTGGTTGGTCTGAAAGAAAACGTGATCGTTGGGCGGCTTATTCCAGCGGGCACAGGGGGCGCGACGCAACAAGTTCGCCGTATCGCCACAGAGCGTGACAATGTGGTGCTTGAAGCGCGCCGCGAGGAAGCTCAGGCTGCGGCCGCCTTAGCCGCACCCAGCGAAGATGATGTGTTTAAAGAGGCTACGACAAGCGAAAGCTAAACACCTTTTGCCGGTAAAAATTTAAAAAAGCCCGGCTTTAAGTCGGGCTTTTTTTATAAGCGTTGATCGGATCAAGCGCTGCGCATATCTGCGCTCTAAGCGCGCTGTTAAGATATCTCAAACTTACAGAAGAGCGCTGTTTCAGACGGGTTGAAAAACCGCCAAGGACTGGTTGGAAAAGGCCGGATCAAGCCTGCCACGCGGGCTGTAAATCGCGGATGCTTTTGAAGATGCGCACACCATTGGTAAGATTTTGTATGTTGATTTTTTATCCAG
>JGI26273J51734_10001449_pt1 | contig 12492 bp, 13 predicted proteins | sample SaaInlV_125m_DNA_FD_51734 | JGI IMG/M metagenome (IMG submission 51734) | reverse complement strand
TCACTCTTCTTTGAGTGTATTGAGCATCCATTCCAATGCACGGTCGAGCGTTGCATCGTTATCATAATGGGCATCAATGGCAATTGAAGACGAATCTTCTAGCATAGCGACCATGTTCTTCAACGTCCTTGATAATTCATCAACGATGGTAATGGTTCCCTCGCGAGCCGACCGTGACCTGGGGTTCAGGTCAATCACAATGACTGTTTTTCCCATTTCCATCAAGGCTCTGCATCGGTCCCCGTCCTCAAGGGGGACAAGAATTACATCGCTGTCTAAGATTCCTTCTTTGTGGCAGGCTGCCCGCGGACCTTTGAGTCCAGGTATGAATGCATTTGGCGCATGACCGAGGACNTCAACATCCAATCCAAGGATGTTCNTCCTCTCTGAAATATGGCCGAGAATAGCTTTCATNCGCTCCGGAGTCCTGTAAAAAATATTGACTTCCAATGGGCATCCAAGCGCAGAGGCCAGGATNAACATCTCATCACTCGCAAGTGCCGCAACGTTTCCGTTGACACTGAGAACAGTTCGCTCCCCTTGAATCATTGAAGCAAGGGCATGCCGTGTAGCATCAAGAGCGCTCGGGATNGTCACTTCACCAAGCAGATAGTCAAACGCTTCTCCACGGCCGTGTGCAATCATTGCACTGGCGGCAAGCATCCCTTTCTTTTCGGCTTCTTCTAATCGGTGCCTCATCAATAATGAGGCGTAACGCGGATGACTGGGGTCTGCAGCGATTTCATCCATATCATCACCTTACAAGCCTTGAGCAAGCATACTGAGGTCCATCGGCTTGACGCCCCGATTGATCGCACTGGTCGAGACCACATCAAGCCCACATTCGCGCCACTCATCAAGGCCTTCGAAGGTAATTCCACCGCTTGCTTCCAAGACAACATGTTGACGAATTTCTTGTTCAATCATTTGTTCGGAAACAGATTTGCAAGCGTCTGGAGTAAAGTTGTCAAGCATGATGACGAGACGGTCAACGCCGTCAGCCTTTCTTCCCGACCATACCATGGCGGCCATCATCGCTTCTTTTTCAGTACGAACTTCAACCTCTAGAAAAGCCCCAACCTCGGACATATCTACGGTTTGCAAAAAGGCGACGAGCCGATGTTCATGTGAATCCAACTCTTGGTGCATGCTGGCAAGGTCGTTTTCTTTGATCATGAGGGCGTCTGTTTTAGAGAGCCGATGTGATAGGCCACCGCCCATGTGTACTGCCCATTTGTCCAAGAGGCCCCAAACCGTTTTGCGCGTACAAGCAATCTGTTTTGGCGCGATGGCGGACCAACGCTTCGCATTGGTTGCAATTCCTGAAAGCTGACCCAACATGTTGAGAATCGGCCGCTCAATGATGAGAAGGCTGTCTCGGTCTCCGGACAAACTGGCGATTTCATCGCCTTCCGAGACCCGTTTACCATCGCCTGCAAACCATGAGATTCGGACGGATGGCGCCCATATTTGAAGCATGTAATCTACAGCAGCACAACCGACAATCAAGCCATCTTGGCGTGCAACGATTGTAGCATCAACTTGTTCTGAGCGACTTGAAAGAGGCATATCGATGCCATCATCCCCGACCAAAGCACTGACCCAGCGGTCAATGCTTGCTAGCAATTTACGACTTGCTCCACCCTCTACTGTCCACAGTTCGTGTCCGCGGTCATGAGGCACAGGTTGCTCATCGGCCATGAATGACGGAATGCGAACCTTCACTTCAAGCCAACCCTTGAACGCACATCTTTTCACCCAAGACGCTGAGGCGATGGTATGGCTCGTGTGACGGTGATTGGTGCGGGCCTTTCAGGACTGACAGCCGCCCTTTACGCTACAACGGCGGGCCATCATGTTGTGATTCTTGATCGCGGGGAACATCTTGGTGGGCGCGGCACCTCGGAATCTCTTGATGGAATTCCATTTGGATTTGGTCCACATTTATTACAATCAAACGGCCCACTCGCCAAGGTTACAAAGAAGGTCAGTCGCCTGAAAATGGTGCTTGGCACATTGCGTATTGACCGCCTGCACGTATCCGGTGTGGGGCCACTTCGACCTCGCGGGAATGTCAAGCAAGCATCGCTACTACGGAGGGTACTGAAAGCAAACGACCGAACACATCCTGCTGTTAGCGGAGCGCACCTCCTGGCAAATATGGGCGCTTTAGATGCGGATCTATCTCGTTTCAAAGCGTTACAAAATGGAAAGTTGTGTGTGGTCGGTGAAGGATGGTCCGGCGTTGTCGGCCGAATGGCCTCGGCGTTGGATGAAGTTGGCGTGCTTATCGAGGCATGTTGCGACGTAGTTTCAATTCAGGAGGGAACCGTCCATCTCGCTGACAAACGTGAATTAGAAAGCGATGTCATCATTGTAGCATGCGGTTGGAAGCGAGCAAAAAAGTTACTCTCCCCGCACTGGCTAGGAGAAGAACCAGGCCTCCGACCAATCCTTGCAAGTACCGTTGATGCCGCCCTTTCTTCCCGCCCTTTGTCACAGCGACATGGAATTATTGACGAAGAGGGCGGCGTTGTTATTTTGGATTATGCTAACATCCAACCACGGATGAAGTTGGAAGGAGCCTTTCTCTCTTCAGTGGCATTTGAACGTGAAGGAGAGTCACATGAAGCCCGTCTCCAGCGTCTAAATGAAGCACTCGACCATCATGCCCCAGGATGGCGAAGCCACCTCATTCATGAGCGTCAACAACGAACAATTACCATACAAACCACCGGAGAAAAACCTGCATATGACACTCTGAGTGCTAAAGGAATCTACTCGCAGGTGAGTGGGTGGCCAGTAACCACGCTTTAGCAGATGCCGCAGCCTATACGGCCAAAGAGGCAGGCCAAAACATCTCATCCGCACTTGATTGAATCCTTATTCACTCTCGGCCCTACGATTGAATCATGCGCTTTGTTTCTTGGAACGTGAACGGACTACGTGCAGCTATTCGCAAAGGAATTGATTCATACTTTGAAGAACTTGATGCGGACGTTACGATGCTCCAAGAAACAAGGACGTTAGAGGAACAACTCCCAAAGAATTGGAGCTGGCCAACAGGGTGGCAGGTGACCCTTCATCCAGCAGAAAAGAAGGGCTATTCAGGAGTTGCAACGGCCACGAAGCAGTCCCATGCCGTTCTCCAAACCGGGCATGGCGGAAGTCAGGACCCTCTTGACACAGAGGGGCGCGTGCTGGTCTGCGAAGTCAATGGAATCATTTGCATTAACACCTATCTTCCCAGCGGCTCTAACAAGGAAGAGCGTCAACGCTTCAAAGAAGAATGGATGGCGGAATGGCGAACATTTCTCCGCCCGTATCTTGAGGACGACCGTCCCGTCATTGTTTGTGGCGACCTCAATATAGCCCACACGGAAGATGATATTTGGAATCCGAAAGGCAATGCGAAATCCTCTGGATTTCTACCCCATGAACGTGCATGGTTTACGGATTTACTCAACGATGGATGGACTGATGCGTTTCGGCACATCGCCGGCGAAGGCAACAAACTCTACTCTTGGTGGTCAAACCGCGGTCAAGCAAGGGCCAAAGACCGCGGATGGCGAATTGATTATTTCCTCTTGAATGAGTCAGCAACCCGAGCCTTGAAAGATTGCTTCATCGTTCGCCAAGGGGGAATTGACGTCTCAGACCATGCGCCCGTAGTTTTGGACTTGGAGTTTTGAACAACTCATTGGTTTGACATGCGGTGACGGTACTTCGATACCAGGCGATACACTCCGTCCCGTAGTGGTAGCGGAAAAAGCCATGCCAGTGGATACCAGATTGTGTAATACCAGCGCATGTAGAGTAACAATCGGATGCTTGCGGCTGAGCGAATGAAAGGCTGACCTGCCCGGATAAGATACATTGAATCGGCTTCTTTGATCGATTCGGAAAAACCTTCAATGAACCTCATACCTTCTTCCGAATCGATGCCATAGATGTGCAGTTGGCTCTTCTTTGAACGGCGTTTATTGAGGAATTTAGCGAGACGGTTACAAAGGACACAGTGAGCATCAATCAAGAGGACATCCGCCACATCGACCGCCTCGTCAATCCTCGCTTTCTACGGTGTCAAAGGACACAAGTAGGGCATCAACCGTATCACGTAGTTGTTGCAAATCCTTCTCAACAACGATTACAGTAAGGATGACCAAATCTTGGTCCTCATCAGACTTGATTTCACATGAATGCGGGCGAGCCAATTCAACCAAACGGTGAGCGGTTTCAAGGCCCCCAGTCCAAGTTAGGGTCATTTCGTGGCGTTCCGCCATAACAAGGTCTTGGGGTGGGCTGATATGAGGCTAATCCCCCCACTGTTCATGGCCCAACCGCCCGAGGACCCCTTTGTCGTCGCCGGAAGCGGCGGTGTCGTTCTGGGGGAGGCTCGTACCAACCACGAGGGCCGTCACGCCTTGCTTTTGGTTCGGGGAGAAGAAGACACGTCGGAATTTGAGGCGTTAGTGGCTACAATGGGTATTTTAGTTGTGGAGAAAATCAACCAAAAGGGGAGTTCGGATCCTCGCAGTTACTTTGGAAAAGGNCGTCTTCAGGACGTTGCTGACGAGCGGAAAAGTGCNATCAAAGAACATCCGTGGGGAAAGGTGGACNTGGTTCTTATTCACACCAATGCAACACCACGTCAACTGGTCAACATCAGTCAGACCATTGGGCTCGAACTTTGGGACCGAGTTCGTCTCTTGTTGTCGCTTTTCACATCTCATGCATCCTCAGTTGAGGCAAGAACGCAGGTTCGNATAGCGCAATTACAATCCGACCGTACCGTTTTGCGTGAACTCATGCATCAGCAAACNACNGGAGAGCGAGCAGGATACGGTGGTGGTGGAGTAACTGCCCTTCAAAACGTTCTTGCGAACGTTGGCCGAGAATTAGCAAACCTTCGCCGAAGGCAGATAAGACAAACCAACGCTCAGCGAGAGCANCGGCGACAACGGGTTCGCAGTGGGGCGGTTACAGTGGGTTTAATCGGGTATACAAACGCCGGAAAATCNTCACTTTTCCGCCTTTTATCAGGGAAAAAAGTCCTCGTTGAAGACCAATTGTTTTCCACATTNGAGACGACNGTAGGACGNATGGAGGATAGCCCCCGCGTTCTTCTTGCAGANACCATCGGATTTATTGATAATATACCAAACGCTACTCTATCGGCATTTAAAGCAACTCTCGCTGAGGCGTTAGAAGCCGATTTGACTCTGGTTTTGGCTGATGCCTCCGACTCCCCCCTTGAACTAGAACGAAAACTCCTCACCACCCGACGGGAAGTGTTTGAACGGCTCTACGGTGAACCGGTAGACGATGAATTTCCGTGGAATGATGCCATGGACCCATATCACCATTCTATGCAGGTCGTCTTGACGAAAATTGACCAAGCAGACGAGCATATGCTTGACGAAGCTCACGCAACTGTAGCAGGGCTAGGCTTTCCTCCAGCCCTTGGTATTTCAGCACATTCGGGCGTTGGAATTGATACGCTAAAAGGAGCCATACTCCGCCATTTGTTTGGTTCGCCGTCGACGGTTCATGTTCATCCATCTATGGACAATGCCGGTGATGCTGTTGAGCGGATTGTATCTGACATTTACGACCAAGGCATGGTGACTTCAAACGAACGAGACCCAAACGGAACGGTTTCGCTGACCGTGTGGCTCACTCATGCGGCTCTTGAGAAATTGAAGGCTCGCTGGAACGAGCGCATTGAAGTCAAGTAGGGCCACCTCTACCGTAGAGCATGGCGGATGGTGCGGAGGAAGAAACTCCGTATCTCGATGAAATGATCGAAGAGACGCCGCTTTTGTTTGCCTCCTCCGGTGCGGTGTTGACAATTGAAGACCCGAACCTACACCCTATGGGGCGGGCAACAGCAATCTTCCTTTTGTTTATCTGCGCTCTTGGTTTTCTCAACGGCTTAGATTTCTCTTCTCCTGATGATGGGTTGATTCGGCCCGATGAATTCGTTTATCGCTTGGCGCAGAGCGCGCCGGTTGAAACCGCTACGTTCCGTGGTTCAGTCATGGATGAATCAGGCCAGCCGCTTTCGGGAGCGACCGTTTACCTCTCATGGCTCGACCGAGGAACTCAAACATGGTTGTCGGTTGAAAACACAACCAGTGAAAACGGAGGGTTTGAGTTTGAAAACCTCACNCCNGGACTGATTCGTACGGATATTATCGTTGAGCGAGATGGCCATCGTGANGTTTACTCGAACCGTGTACTTCTTTCACCTCCAGCATTGATTGAACCAATCGGTTTCACGACCCTCTCATTCAACGTGCCATCATCCGAAACCTTCGCCAATCAGCCNTGTGAAGACCCGGNNGTGACTGATTGTGAGATTCGCGAAATTGATATGACTCCGACACAAATGGACCATCCTTTGATGGACCCGAGTGCTTCTGCAACCTATGTATTGGTTGGATTTGGATTCATGGGCCTCGCACTTATCGCAGCCGGATTCAGTATTTGGGCTCTAAAAAACGGCTCCATCGGGTTATTGAGAACCTCTGCTGGCCTCTCCGTGTTTACAATGGGCCACTATTACTCAGCCTGTATTCTTGGATTGTTAGCATTCGTACTCACGTTCGCCATCCCACGACGACGTATTCCATTGACCGATTGAATCGGGACTCAACAAATCCAGTTGACTTTTCCTGTGTCAACATCGTAAATTGCCCCTCGTACCTTGACATCATTCTTCAACAGGGGGTTGGCGAGCAGAGTCGCGACATCACTGCGCAACTTTTCCTCCTGATTTTCAATCATTCTTGGCTCAAAGGTGGAGAAATCAAGTCCGCTTAGGCGTTCCAACGTTTCTTTGACATCGGTTACACTCAAACTGGCCATGGCGCAGCGTGTGTGGGCCATGATGACGATGTTATCGCAATCCAGAAGATAGCTCCCAAGGACGATATCACGTTCAACTTCAGGGTTTAATTGAGCACCTGCGTTTCGTATGACTTTCATGTCGCCAACTTCCAATCCCAAAACAGCATGTGGNACGATGCGAGAGTCCATGCAAGTCAGCAGTAAAAGGTGGACGCCAGCCCTTCCAGGGACATCATGAGCGTCGAAGGATTTGACATACGCATCGTTGGAATCGCTGAGTCGATCGGTGAACGAAGTCATGGTGCTCAACCACCAACGCACGCAGGTAGCATTTTGTTCTTGTCCGTCGTTCTTCATTTAGGAAGGAATCTCAATTATTCCAATCAATCAAGCGACCTCCTTATGGCGGAGAACTTCTGGCTCTAAACATGGACCTCAGAGGCGCTACATGGATGGTACGCTCTCTCGGCGAAAGCGTTTCAATGGTCAACGTCATGGAAAACGGAGATGTTTTTGCCGGAGGATGGGACGGCCATTTGATTCGTTGGGATGAGGAAGGGACCATCCTATGGACTGCGCAAACGGGAAACAGAATCAGTGCTATTGCTGTGAGCGACCAAGCGATTGTGGTGACCAGCGGCTTGCATCTTGTCGCATTGGACCCTCACACCGGCGAACAGCATTGGAAGGTTGCTCTTGAAGGAAGTGCGGACGATGTACGGTGGTGGGATGGCAGCATTCTAGCGGTATCATCTGTTTATGATATTGAGCATAACGATTTCATTGAGTCCGCCCTTTGGAAGTTTGATGCAAATGGTGAATGCCTTTGGGTTGAACGAATGGATGAACGGCCTTGGTCCGTACTTGAACTCGGAGGACAATGTTACGCAGGCCTTGGTAGACCTCGTTGCGGGTGGCTTACACTCTCTGACTCCCCCCCGTTTGAACATCACTTACCTCCTACTTCGTTCCCAGTTATGAGCGGTGTATCGGGACGANAGCGGCTTCTGTTCGGTCAAACCGATGGTTCGGTTGTGGATCACAAAGCCACCGTTTTGAGTACTGAATNAGGAGCAGTTGAACACCTTAGTATGCTTTCACAGGGGTTTGCAGCNTCTACNGACGCAGGNCATCTTTCTGTNCGTAATGACGATGGAACACTGCAATGGGAATCTAAAGGAGACCCGATTTCTGCACAAGACAGCGGCTTCGTCGCAGAGGAGAGGAGTCTTTTCTGGCTCGCTCGGGCCTCAGAACTCAATGGTCAACTATCGGTTCATGATTCATCTGACGGGTCCCTTCTCGCCAGCACATCGCTTTCCCGGGTTCGAAGTATTTCCAGTACGAAGACAAGGACAGCAGTTGGATGCGACGATGGGGAAGTCCTTGTGTGGGATTCAACCCTTCTCGCACGTCGATTGAATCAAGAAAGTAGTTCAAGCAACGAGCCGGTTGATGACAGAAAGGCTGCCCTCCAAGCCAAACTCCTCGCATTACGCCAATCCAAGTAATCCATTTGGGTGGAAACATTCTGCTTGTTCATTCGTCTGCTTGCTCTTCATCATGTGGTGCGTATGTCCACACCTTTGTTGTAATGAGGGCCAGTGCAAAAATCTTCAAACCATCCCACACGAGGAATGGTTTCGTTCCTGCATTAAAGGCAGCTTCCAGTGACCAATCCAACGAGTGTGCGAGCCACAAAGTTCCAAACACATAAACTGGAATCATGGCCAACGTCCAACAGATCAACTGNGATTTCAAATCAGCATGTCCGGCTCTTCTGGAGCGGTCCAAACCTTCCGCGACTAAAGCCGATGCAATGGGGAATGACAACAAGTAACCTCCTTTGTAGAACAGAGCGCCTTCGCTGAAAAGGTAATCTCCACCACCGGCAAAGACGGGTAGGCCAATTGCGCCGAGAACGACGTACAGGCTTCCTGCTGCGAAAGCATCGTTACGCCTTAGATAGACTCCTGTTGCCATGACTGCAAAAGTCTGCAGCGTGAATTCAACCGGTGAAATACGAGGGATGAGAATTGCAAATTGAGCGCAAAGGGCAATAAGTGCTGTGAAAAATCCGATTGCAATCGCCCGTTCAAGCGCAGTCATGCGGTTTGAACTTAAGCCAAGATGCCATTGTTGAGGCCTTTTCCATGCAATATGCTGAAACATATTTGCTCCACGGTCAGAGCGTCTTTAGTCATTCCATCGTTTTAGAAGCCTTCACATTCACTTCTCATACCATGATGTGTATTTCACAAAAAAAGGAACCTTTCGCAGGCTACCGCATAAATATATTTCATGCTCGGTGAGCCGTTCACAACGGTAGCGTTGTGAAGGGTCCATGTAGAGTCCATACATTTGAGCAAGATGAATCAAAGGGTATTGTGTAGGGCCCACGTGAATGAATTATTTGGTCTTTGATTGCTCCTTCAGTGTGCTTTCAAGTTCATCCAAGTATGACCTAAGTGATTGTCCTCGCCATTTTGCTATAAGCCAGAGGTAAAGTGTTGTGATCACAGTGGTAGCTAATACTGCTGTTCCAATTAGAATCAAAGTCTCAAACATGGCGCTCACAGACATTTCAGCATGTTCCTGCTTATTAATTCTAATTTTATCAATCTAGGAGATGTACAAGGATCTCCCCTGTGCTCGTATGCGAGCGCATTGGTAGGGTTGTACACATACACGAATTGGAGGAGAACCATCCATATTATACCAAGAAATCAACGATTGATAGTGTATCAATATCGCAGTATTTAACAAAATGGGTCACATTATTTTATGATTATTCTTCTTCAAAATACTTAGCAAAGGATTCGAATAATTTCCTTGCCTGGGTTTCTGGCGTGAGGTCTATTTTTTTGATGTGTTCTCGGCCGGCCTTAGACCATTCTTTGCGGTTTTTGTGCCCTTCTTCTATTGCTGAAATCCAGTCATCGCCTTCATCATCAAGCGTCCTGTTTTCCCATCAACAACAGTTTCTCTAAATCCACCTTGATTCGAAACGATAACTGGGCAATCGACAAAATACGCTTCTGGTGGAGTTAAGCCAAATGGTTCGTTGATAGCATTACTCACCATTGCCTTCGCGTTTCTCATCAACGCTCTAATGGTCGCTTGAGATACCCTGGGTAGGGCTTTTAATTCCACGTCATTTTTTCTGGCGTGCTCCTTGTGTTTTTCATTGACCCCGCCGCCGAGTTGGACAAGTTCCAAATTAGAATTGCCAAGTTTTGTGATCGTTTCCCATAGGCCTTTTGCAAAAATAGCATGCCCTATGGTGATGACATACTTGTTTTTGAGAAGGCCAAATTCCTTTTTAACAGACTCCCAATCTTCGTCTTTGGTTGGTTTAATCGGCCAAAGATTCGTATCTATGCTGGGATAAAGAAAGTTGGATTCAACACCGTAAACTTGTTTGATTCTATCACATGTGTTTTTCGAATTACCACTAATCTCACCTCTCTTAGAAGCGAGGGCTACTAATTTTTCATCTATCTTTCTCTGTTTTGACAAAAGGAAATTAGTTAATTTGAGGTTTTGTTTGGGCGTTCCATCGACATCAAAGTGGAGGTCGTTGCTGTGTAAACCTCGGTTTGGTTCAAGCATGTGTGTATGAATCGGAATAGTGTTAGGGATCAGAGGAAGGATTTCTAAAGAGGCCATTCCTGTTGTAATGTTGACTGCATCAATGTTAGAAAATAATGTATTCAAACCAACTCCTTGTTTTGTTAAAGAAAGCATAGAGTACCATTTTTTAGATGCGTTTCTAGTTGATTTTGCAAATATTTCTGAAAACATTCCACGCGAGTAAGACCAATTACTTACCGGAGAAAAGAGGGGGATGTTCAATTCATTTAATTTCTCTATCAGTTCTTTATTCGGATGTAATGTTGCAACACTTAAGTCGAAATATTTTGACCAGGCTTCAAGATTATTGATCAAATCTCTTTCACCTCCACCGAAGTGCTCAAAAGAGCCTTTCACAAGTAAAAGGCGCTTTCTTTGGAGGTTAGCCATGTGTTATGTGAGAGGGGTGGGTGCTATAATCTTGAGCCGTTAGAGTAGAGTTAAGTTCTAACTAGAAGTGAAGATAATTCCATCCTCGCCGATGTTTGAGTCATACATTTTCTGAAGTACAGTCTTGACTTCTGAGATGTTGTGTTCTTGTTTGTTATCTGGTAGTTCAAATTTGGTAAAATGACCTGGTATGACTGAAAGGAATGTTTCAACGTTGATATCTGCAACGTTCTTTAGGTGATGTGGTAGGAATTCAACAACTAATGTTTTACAATGAGAGAGAATGTCGCTCATACCTTTCATTGCAAAGTACTCGGACCCTTCTATGTCCAGTAGAATGAGATCATAATCATGGTGGGGCAAATAATCATCAAGTCTGTGAGATTCTAATTCAATAATTTCTGGGTTATCAAAATCATAGAGGAAACTGCTCTTTTTGGGTTTCCTCTTGCTTCCACCTGAGTTTACTGTATTGAGTAGAAACTCTACTTTTTCCTGGGAGTCATTTGCAAAAATATTGTGTGGTGTTATGTTATCAGCATTGTTAAGGTNGAGGTTTATTTCTAGTAATTCGAAGGTGTTCGGATTCGCTTCAATCGCTGTTATTTCTTTACAATGCTTTGAAAGTGGTATTGCTAACGCGCCGATGTGCGTTCCAACAATCAAAACTTTTGATTCAGTATTGATGAATTTCTTTAGTCGTTGCACTTCTTCGATTCCAAATCCGCCTGAACGTAACTTTTGACCTACTTCAAGGTCCTCTGGTTCAACTGCGAATAAACCGTTTTCACTCTTCGTAATGATGGCTTTGATATTATCGCCGAGTCTCTTGCGAAGGCGCTTTGATTTTATCTTCTTAAACCCAAGATTTAGGCGCCAATAAAACGCTCTAAGCATGTCAAACCCTCAGTTGAACTTCATGGAGTGCATACGCTGTAAGTAAAGCACCTGCCATGTATTTATCTCCGTGTTTTTGATATTTAACCTTGCTCTCNCTTATGCACTTGAATGGACATAGAAAGCATCGACTATTCCAACGACCGTAGCATCCATTGAAGCAGGAGATGTCCAAGTCTATACGAAACATTTGGCATAATCTTGACCGATGCGCAATATGAAGTACATTTGGACCATCAAAATCACAGCCAATATCAATACCTTATCCCATTCAAATTCTTGGGGATCGTTCAGCCGATTTAGAACCTATCCACTGGGCAGTTGTCCAAACCTTTGCTGACTCAATGATTACGTGCAGGGCCCTTCATGGGTTCTGGCTCAACGACCATCAAACAACTCTTCAAGCCCGGTCCGGAAGGCAGCCACAGAACGTCGATGGTCAACCATTTGGGTGTGCTTGTGTGCCAATGCCCCATAGCGTTCGCGGTCGTCGTAGACAGCCCTCAAGGCGTCGATGACAGCATCTGCATCATGCCCATCGTCCACTAGAATACCTCCTTCGCCCAAGGCTTCCTTTTGTGAACCCACGTCCGATGTCACGCTTGGAACCCCAAACAAACCTGCTTCGCCGATGACCCGGCCCCAAGACCCAGTCGTTTCGAAAAGAATGAGATGAAGGTCGATGCCGGCAAAGAAGGCCGCTGCATCCACGTGGCCGAC
>JGI26273J51734_10001443_pt1 | contig 12516 bp, 13 predicted proteins | sample SaaInlV_125m_DNA_FD_51734 | JGI IMG/M metagenome (IMG submission 51734) | reverse complement strand
TAAAAGCATCTTTATTTCCAAGATATATTGACCACATAATTTGATATATCGAAGTATTGGTTGTCTCTTGCTTAATGCTTGAGGCCATGCTCCACATAGTACTAATATCACTTGCCTTGATTACCTTTTGTTGCTCTAGAACATTTTCTATGATCTCTTGTTGAGCTGGTTCAGGTGTTCTGATATTAGTTTCAANAGGTGCAGGTTTATAGACTGTCCTTTGAGATTCTATTTTTGGTGAGGTATTAATTTTTGAAGGTAGAAAAATAAAAATATCTTTAGCGAGTTCATTTTTAATAACAAGCTTAAAGTTAAAATAATTTCCTTCATATTCATCTTTTAAAACAATAGAAAAAGTTTTGTAGTTAGAGAAATTTTCTAAAAGGGTGTAGGAAATGTTTTCTTGGGATAGCAAGTCGTCTGATTTGTACTCTTTTAGAGTAATGTCTTTGTCGGAGATTCTTGAACTTTGAATTTTGAATTCAATAACTCTTTCGCCCTTGTTATTAAGACTTAGCTNTGGTGATGANAGTAATGCATCAGCAATAATNTTTAACGGAAGTAAGAAGANAGAAATTAAAAAGATTCTTAACACAATTTATTATTAGCAATTAATTTTTGAAGGATTTGTACTGCATTTAAAGCAGCGCCCTTTCCATAAACATTATCAGCAACAATCCAAAGTGAGACCCATGTATCTCCTTGGATATTCTGAGATCTTATTCTTCCTACATACACATCCTCAGAATCATTAGCTTGTTCATAGGGAGTTGGGTATTCTAAGGTTTCAGGATTGTCCATAACGCACACACCTTCATTTCCTTGGACTGTTTTAATAATGTCTTCTCTTGAAGCATCGTTAGACATTTTTAGAAAAACTGCTTCAGAATGACCGTTGAATACAGGTACTCTTGCGCAAGTTGCTTGAACATCAATATTTGGATCTAAAATTTTCTTTGTTTCCCATACTAATTTCATTTCCTCTTTGGTAAAGGCATTATCTAAGAAGATATCACATTGAGGTATTACATTGAAAGCAATAGGTTTTGGATACACTTTTGATTCAGGAGATTCACTCTCGTATGTTTGAGATCTTAGCTCTTCAACCGCCTCTTTACCTGTTCCAGAAACAGCTTGATAGGTAGCGATATTTAAGAACTCAATACCATACTTCTCATGGATGGGTTTCAAAACCATTAGCAGTTGAGATGTTGAACAATTTGGATTGGCTATCAATGTCGGCTCCTCTAAACTTTCAATAATATCTCCATTAATTTCTGGGATAATCAAAGGTATGTCATCGTCGTATCTGAATTCAGATGACAGATCAATAACGTAACTTCCAGCTTCAACAAATTTCTTTGCATACTTCTTTGCAACTGAGCCTCCGGCAGAAAAAATTGTAATATTTGCTGTTTTTGGATCAAATGAATCTAAGTCCCCAATAATATATTCATGATTTTGAAAATTGATAGCTTGGCCAACAGTAGATTTTCCAAGAGGAAAAAGATTATCAATTTTAATCTCTTTTTTTTCTAATAACTGAAGTATTTTTTGNCCAACAACACCAGATGCGCCTACTAGAGCCATGTTTAACGCTTTATCCATTTTTTAAAATTCCTATTAAAATTGCAGCTACTTCAGAAGTTTTAACATATTCATCGTTAGTGCTAATGTCTTTTGTTCTATAACCTTGTGATATAAATTCTTTAATAGCTGCATCAATCTTATCGGCTAATTCTTTTTGCTCTAAAGAATACTTAAGAGCCATACCAAGTGATGCAATCATTGCTATTGGATTAGCAATATTCATTCCAGCAATATCAGGAGCGCTTCCATGACATGGTTCATACATACCTTGAGATGAGCTATTTATCGATGCTGATGGGAGCATTCCGATCGAACCTGATAATGTTGCAGCAATATCAGATAAAATATCACCAAACAAATTACTAGAAACAATTACATCAAACTGGTTTGGATTAAGAACAAGTTGCATTGCAGTATTGTCAGCTAACTGGTGAGACAATTCGACATCAGGAAAATCTTTTGCCATATCGGTAACAATTGATCTCCAAAATTTTGAAACTTCTAAGACATTTGCTTTTTCTACGGAACACAATTTTCCACCTCTTTTTTGAGCTGCTTCAAATGCTACTTTTGCTATTCGCTTTATCTCATCCTCGTTATAGATCATTGTATTAAATGCATAAGAAGGAGTCTCATCTTCAACAATTGCTCTTGGCTCACCAAAATATATACCGCCAGTAAGCTCTCTGACTATAAGAATGTCTAAGTTCTCAATAATATGATTCTTGATTGGCGATGCTGATGCTAATTCATTAAATAAAAATGCAGGTCTAAGATTTGCAAATAATTCTAATTCTTTCCTTAGAGATAAAAGTGCCTGCTCTGGTCTATCATCCCACCCTAGGTTATCCCATTTTGGCCCACCGACAGCTCCAAACAAAATAGCATCAGATTTTTTTGCTTTTGCTAAGACATTATCCGGCAGAGGAGATCCGTGTTTATCATAAGCAGTGCCACCTGCATCCATTTCAGTGATATTAAAATCTAGACTATATTCGGTGATTAAATAATCTAAAACTTCTTTTGCAGAACTAGTCACCTCCTGCCCAATACCATCACCAGGTAGAATTAATATTTCTTTACTCATTTGAAAATATCCATGGTTTTTCTTTTTTTCTAATTTGTTCAAAGCTCATTATTTTTTCTTTAAACTTAAGTGTCATATCAACGTCATCTAAGCCATAAATAATTCTTTCAAGAAGATTGTCTTCAACTTCAAAAGAATATAATTCTGTTTCATTTTGTGATATTTTTTTTGAATCTAAACTTACAGTTAATTCANTAAATNCTTTATCAAAAGCCTTAAATAAGTTATCTATTTGATCTTTACTAAGTCTAATTGGTAAAACACCATTTTTAAAACAGTTGTTATAAAAAATATCTCCAAAAGAAGAGGCAATAACAGCTTTAATACCAAAATCTCTTAAAGCCCAAACAGCATGTTCTCTGGATGAACCGCATCCAAAATTATCTCTTGTTAATAAAATTGTCGCTTTATCAAAAGGTANTTTATTGAGTATAAAGTCAGGATTCTGTTGCCTGTCACCCTTCAATACTCCCAACTTACCATCATCAAGATATCTCCATCCATCAAACAAGTAATCCTCAAACCCATATTTCTTTATAGATTTTAAATATTCTGTAGGAATAATCTGATCGGTATCAATATTATCTCTATCAATAGAGGCAACTACTCCGCTTATAATTAATTCGTTACCTTCTATCTTCATGACGGATCTACCACTCTTCCATTAACAGCTGTTAAAGCAGCCATTAAGGGGCTCATTAAATGTGTTCTTCCAAGATTGCCCTGTCTGCCTTCAAAATTTCTATTTGATGTTGAGGCACATCTTTCATAAGGCTTTAATTGATCCGGATTCATACCCAAGCACATTGAGCATCCTGGATCTCTCCAAATAAAACCTGCTTTTTGAAAAATAATATCCAATCCTTCGGACTCTGCTTGCTCCTTTACCAAACCAGAACCCGGTACAACTATTGCTTCGACAATAGTATCCGAAACACTCTTACCATCTACTGCCTTGGCGACCTCTCTCAGATCTTCGATTCTTGAGTTTGTGCAAGACCCAATAAAAACTTTATCAAATTTAAGATCGGTTAATTTCTGATTTTCTTCAATACCCATATATTGTTTTGCCAACTCAATATTTCTTTTATTTTCTGCCTCTATATTATTTAAATCAGGTATATCTTCATCAAAGTCTATGACCATTTCCGGAGAAGTTCCCCATGTAACTTGTGGCTTAATTNGTGAAACATCAATTTCTATTTCTTTATCGAATACTGCCTCAGTATCTGATATTAGCTTGCTCCAATGAATACAAGCAGAATCAAATTCTTCTTCAGATAATTGAGAATGATTCTTTACGTACTCGATCGTAGTTGCATCAGGAGCAATTAAACCAACTTTAGCACCTGCTTCAATGGACATATTGCATATGGTCATTCTAGCTTCCATGGATATACTTTCTATGTATGAACCAGAGAATTCTATTGCATGACCATTTCCACCAGCGGTTCCAATTTTTCCAATGAGGTATAAAACAATATCTTTAGATGTTACACCGCTCTGTGGATTTCCATTAAATCGAACATTCATATTTTTCAATTTTGAAACCTTAAGCGTTTGGGTTGCAAGAACATGCTCTACTTCAGATGTCCCAATACCCATTGCTAAGCAGCCAAAAGCTCCATGAGTAGAAGTATGAGAGTCACCGCATACGATTGTCATTCCAGGCAAGGTATAACCCAATTCTGGGCCAATAACATGAACTATTCCCTGATTGACTGATGTTATATCAAATTGTTTGATTCCGAACTTATTACAATTTTTATCGAGCTCAACAACTTGTATTTTTGATATTTCATCTAAAATATTCTCTGTTTGAAATGATTTNCCTCTCTCAGTAGGAACATTATGATCGGGTGTAGCAATATTNGCATTTAGCCTCCAAGGNGTTAAACCTTTTTTAGTTAGCCCTTCAAAGGCTTGAGGTGATGTAACTTCATGAAGGTATTGTCTATCAATATAAAGTAAAGATTCAGAAGATTCTAGGGTTGTTATATGGTGCTCTTCCCAAAGCTTGTCGTATAAAGTCTTTGGCATGTTACTTGGTAAAGGGTAGTTTTTGTTCGACCTCACCGCATTGAGCACGGTTTCTTAATAGATGGTCCATGATTACTAGATTGACCATTGCTTCTGCTATAGGCACTGCACGAATACCAACACATGGATCATGTCGACCAATAACTTCTATATCAACTTCATTACCATCTTTATCTACAGTTTTTCCTTTCTTTTTAATACTAGAAGTTGGTTTAATTAAAAAGTCTAGCTCTATATTATCTCCGTTAGAAATTCCGCCTAGAATACCTCCAGCATTATTTGAAGCGAAGCCATCTGATCTTATTTCATCACGTATTTCTGAACCTTTGAGATTTAATATGTTTTCTGCATTACCAATAGAAACAGATTTAACTGCATTAATACTCATGATTGCTTTGGCAAGGTCTGCATTAAGTTTATCAAAAACAGGCTCACCAAGGCCTACAGGGCAGTTTTCTACACAAACTCCGAGCTTTGCTCCAACAGAATTACCCTCAGCAATTAATTCATCAAACATGGTATTTAGAGCTTCTATTTTAGACATGTCACCAAAAAAATATTTATTTTTATTAGCTGATTCTGGCGTAATAGACTCAGCCGAAATATTGCCAATCTGAGAAACATAACCTGTTGTCTTTACACCATATTGAGAAAGATATTTTTTAGCTATTGCTCCGGCAGCAACTCTCATAGCAGTCTCTCTAGCACTTGATCGACCTCCACCCCTATAATCTCTGTGTCCGTATTTAGCCTGATAAGTTATATCAGCATGATTTGGTCTAAATGAATCTTTAATGTTTGAATAATCTTTTGATTGCTGATCTTTATTAAAAATTAATAAACTTATGGGCGTGCCGAGTGTTTTTCCTTCAAAGACACCTGATAGAATTTGAACTGAATCGTCTTCTTTTCGCTGAGTTGTTACATCAGATTGCCCAGGTTTTCTTCTATTTAATTCAATTTGTATGTCTGATTCGTCAATCTCTAAATTAGGAGGACAGCCATCAATAATGCAGCCTAAAGCATGCCCATGACTCTCACCAAAGGTAGTAACTTTAAAAATATTTCCAAACGTATTGCCTGACATGGCAGTGATTATAGTCCAAAATTGATAAAACGCCTTATTTTAGGGGTTATTTAGGCTATTTTCAAATTATTAGAAATTATTGCTTTCTACTGCAAATAGTTCCTGAAAGTCTATTACCGATGTGTTTTCTAATTTTTGTTGATTTGTACAAAGTGAATAAATTTCTTCACACTTATCTTGAGTATATGTAATTTGTAGATTATTCAAAAATTTCTTTTCTAGCACTGGGATTCCTTCTTCTCTTCTTCTTTTATGTCCAATTGGATATTCAACTTCTATTTCATCAGTAGAAGTTCCGTCATTAAAATGAATTTGAATTTTATTTGCTATAGACCTTTTGTCTGCCTCATGATACTCAACAGAATATCTTTTATCTTCGTTTATGATCATTTTTTCTCTTAATGCATCAATTCTAGGATCTGAAGCCACATCGTCTTCATAATCTTCTGCAACTAAGTTGCCTTTAATAAGACCAATAGCAACCATGTATTGAAGACAATGATCTCTATCAGCAGGATTATTGAGCTCACCTACTTTAGAGATAATTCTTATAGCTGAATCATGAGTAGTAATTTCTACAGACTTTATTTCATCTAACTTATCTTTTATTTGAGGGTGAAGAATTACTGCTGCCTCAACTGCTGTTTGAGCATGAAATTCAGCAGGGAAACTAATTTTAAATAAGATATTCTCCATAACATACGAATTAAATGCTTGAGGAAGAGATAATTGCTCTCCTTTAAATAAAACATCCTCAAAACCCCAGACAGGTGCTGATAAAACACCCGGATATCCCATTTCGCCAGATAAAGTTATCATAGCAAGTCTTACTGCTCTACTGGTAGCATCACCGGCAGCCCAACTTTTTCTTGAACCTGCATTTGGTGCATGCCTATATGTTCTGAGACTTTGGCCATCAACCCAAGCCTGACTAACCGCATCTTTAATTTGATCTGAGGTACCTCCCATGAGTTTTGTAACAATTGCTGTTGAAGCAACTTTAACTAAAACAACATGATCAAGACCAACTTTATTAAAACTGTTTTTTAATGCAAGGACTCCTTGTATTTCATGAGCCATAATCATGGACTCTAAAACTTGCTTCATTTTTAAAGGCTCTTTTCCTTCTGATATATTTTTTTGTGAAATAAAATCAGCTACCGCCAATATTCCACCTAAGTTATCTGATGGATGACCCCATTCAGCAGCAAGCCATGTGTCGTTATAGTCTAGCCATCTAATGATACAACCAATATCAAATGCGCCTTTGATAGGGTCTAATTTAAAATTTGTTCCAGGAACTCTTACGCCGTAAGGAACAGAAGTTCCTTCAACTACTGGTCCAAGCATTTTTGTGCAAGCAGGAAATTTTAATGCTAATAAACCACAACCGATAGTATCTATAAGACAATTTCTTGCAGTATCTAAAGCAAGATCAGATTCTATTTTGAAATTTGAAACGTAATCTGCAATTTCAGAGATTACAGAATCATATCCAGGCCTAATATTTAAATCGACATTTGAGGACATGGTTTAGTCCCTATCTGCTATGTCAACCCACTCAGAACTTTCTACGCCTATATAATCTGCGCTTGGTCTGATAATTCTATTATTTGCCCTTTGCTCCATACAGTGTGCAGTCCATCCAGAAACTCTAGACATAACAAATATAGGAGTAAATAACTTAGTTGGAATGCCCATATAAAAGTATGCAGGTGCATGGAAAAAGTCTGCATTAGCAAACATTTTCTTTTCATCTGCCATTACTTTTTCAACCTCTTCAGCCACTTGATATAAATCATCGTTATCATGAAGTTTTGATAATTCTTTTGCATATTCCTTGATGACTGCATTTCTAGGATCACGAATCGAATATACAGCATGACCAAAGCCCATAATTTTTTCTTTGTTTGCTAGCATGGATAAGATTTTTTCTTTAGCCTCTTCTCTTGATGTCCAGTTTTCAATTAATTCCATAGCCTTTTCATTTGCTCCACCATGTAATGGACCTCTTAATGAACCAATAGCAGCAACAACACATGAATGTATATCTGACATCGTTGAAGCACATACCCTTCCTGTAAAAGTAGATGCATTAAACTCATGTTCAGCATATAGAACTAAAGACACATCCATAACTTTTCTATGAAGATCGTTTGGTGTTTTTCCATGAAGAATATGAAGAAAATGTCCAGCCATTGAGTCTTCATCATTTACCAANCTAATGTCCTCTCCATCATGAGAGTATTTATACCAATAAGTAACAATTGAAGGCATTGTAGCTATCATTCTATTTATAGAATCTAGTTGATTGGTAAAGTCACCTTCAGGTTCAAGATTGCCAAGCATTGATGTTCCAGTTCTCATAACATCCATAGGATGAGCTGAGGCTGGTATCTTTTGAAGAACTTCTTTTAAAGATTGAGGAAGATCCCTTTGACTTTTTAATAATTCTTTATATTCTTTAAGTTCTGTTGTATTGGGTAATTTGTTGTATAGAAGTAGGTATGCAACTTCCTCGAAAGTAGCTTTCTCGGCAAGAGTTTCTATTTTATGTCCTCTATAAGCCAAGCCTTCTATTTGACCAACAGTTGAGAGAGATGTCTCTCCTGCTACCTGTCCTCTAAGTCCAGCACCTTCTAATTTTTTTACCATATTATCCTCTTATTCTAATTCTTAATCTTTATATAATTCATCGAGTTTTTGTTCAAAACTATGATAATTTAAGCGTTCGTATAATTCTTCCCGGGTCTGCATTATATCCAAGAGACCTTCTTGTGTCCTCTCTTTAGCAAGTGAAATGTAAACTTTTTCCGCAATTTGGCTCATTGCTCTAAATGCTGTTAATGGATAAAGAACCATATCTACTCCAACATTAGCAAGTTCATCTTTTGAAAATAGTGGTGTTTTTCCAAATTCTGTAATATTAGCAAGTATAGGCACTTCAATTTTATCTTTGACTGCTGAATATTCTTCCAGACTAGTTGCTGCTTCAAGGAATATACCATCTGCACCATCTTCAACATAGGCTGAAATTCTATCAACGGCTCCATTGATTCCCTCAGAAGCTATAGCATCAGTTCTAGCCATTATAAAAAAAGATTCATCCTGTCTTCCATCGACAGCTGCTTTTATTCTATCCTGCATTTCTTCCTTAGTGACTAGTGATTTATTTGGCCTGTGTCCGCATCTCTTTTGAGAAACTTGATCTTCCATATGAACAGCAGCACAGCCTGCATCAATCATGTTCTTAATTGTTCTTGATATATTGAAAGCTCCACCCCAGCCTGTATCAATATCTACAAGTAAAGGTAAAGAAGAAGCATTGGTGATTCTTTTAACATCTATTAAAACGTCTTCCATTGATGTAATTCCGAGGTCTGGCAGTCCATACGATGCGGCAGCGACACCTCCACCTGAGAGGTATATAGCTTTATGACCGGATTTTTCTGCCAATATCGCAGAATAAGCATTAATAGTACCCGGAATAATAAGAGGTTTATTATCTTTTAATGCGTTTCTAAATTTTTGGCCTACTGACATGGTTGAAGAATTATAATGCACACGAGGCCTGTTTCCCAAATGCTAAATTATCCGTAGAATTTTACACCCCGAATAATTCTTTCTTTGTTATTTTTTCTTCTCCACCTATTTGTATCTCTTAAGCTATATACGCATCCGCAATATTCTTGTTGATAAAATTCTTCTCTCTTGGAGATTTCAATCATTCTTGATGAGCCGCCTTGCTTCCTCCAATTAAAATCCCAATAAGTAACATCCTTATATCTTTCTGCAGCTTTGTGGCCAGAAGTATTAATTTGATTCATATCTTTCCATCTAGATATTCCCAAGGTTGTTGCATATACGNCANAATTATTTTCATTTGCATATAANGCGGATCTTTCAAATCTCATNTCAAANCATTGAGTGCATCGTTTACCTCTTTCAGGCTCATCCTCAAGACCTTTAACTCTATCAAACCAATTATCTTTATCATAGTCAGCATCTATACATTCAAAACCAAGTTTTTCACAAAACCTTCTGTTTTCATTTTTGCGTATTTCATATTCTTCGTCTGGGTGAATATTTGGATTATAGAAATATACCGTAGTCTTAATATCAGAAGCAGCTAATGCTTCCATAATCTCTCCAGCACAAGGGGCGCAACAACTATGCAATAACAAATTAGTGCCTTCATCTGGCATTTGCAGTTTAGGCCTTTCGTAGTTATCTAATTTTAATTTGTCATTCATTTAACAAAATNTGAGCTATCTTTAATTGCATGTTCTAAATCATTGTAATTATTAAAAGAAGGGATATCAGGATAGCTTGATGAAATTTTCTCTGGTGCGTTCATAAAAAATCCTTTATCGGCAACCTCAAACATTTGGATATCATTATAAGAATCTCCTGCCGCTAGACACCTGTAACCAATTGATTGAAAAGCAGTAATTGCCTGTTTTTTGGCATGCTTATGACGCAATTTATATGAAATTATTTCATCATTCACTACTTCCAAGTTATGACATAAAAGTAAAGGATGTCCCATTTTATCCATTAAAGGTTTTGCAATTTCATGAAAGGTATCAGAAAGTATAACAACTTGAAAATTTTGTCTTATATTGTTTAAAAATTCTTCAGCTCCATCCAAAAGATCTAATTCACCTGATGCTTTTTGAATATCTGATAACTTAAATTATTTTTTTTCATTACATCCAATCTAAAATCCATCAAGTCAGAATAGTCTGGGATATCTCGAGTAGTCTTATTAAATTCATCTATTCCAGTATTTGATGCTATCTGCTCCCAAATTTCTGGAGTGAGTGTTCCTTCCATGTCAAAACATACTATTTCCATGATAAGTCCTTTTATTTATTTTTTATTCCATAGGGAACATGTCCCGATGCAGTGGTGTTAATAGCTTCCATGATATGTTTTTTTTGTCATCAAAAAAGATATCAGCTTCAAAAGATTTAAGAAAATGTTGTTTAGACATACCGCCTAAGAATAAAGATTCATCTATTCTTACGCCCCATTCTCTGAGAGTCTTTATAACTCGTTTATCTGATGGTGCAGATCTTGCAGTAACAAGTGCGGTTCTTATTGGGCACTCATTTATATCGAAATCATTTTGTATCTTGTTTAGTTCTACAAGAAAAGATTTAAAAGGTCCTTCTTTTAATGGCGATGTAGCCATGACTTCATTTTCAATGAATGCATCTAATCCCTCTTCATGGAAAACTTTTTCAGAATCATCAGAGAAAATTACAGCATCTCCATCAAAGGCTATTTTTAATTGCTCATTATTAGACTGCGAATTACTTTCACCTTCTTTAGAAATAATAGTTGCTGCAGCTACATTACTTTCAATGGCTAATTTAACATCTTCAAAACTGCTTGATAAAAAGAGGTGTACTCCAAAATCTTTAACGTATCTATGAGGACTTTCTCCGCCACAAAAGGCAGCTCTACTAATATCTAAGCCATGAGCCTCGATGGAATTTCTTATTCTCAATCCAGTATCAGATGTATTTCTAGAAAGAAGAATTACTTCTATTCTTTGTCTATCTTTGTAAAGGGAATTAATACTAAGAATCTTCTTGACCAAGCTAAAAGCTTGACCTGGTTCAAGAGTTTTTTCCTCATTTGCAATTTGATAATCTCGATATGAATCTAAACCTTCTTTTTTATATATTTCATGGCTCTCATCGAGATTAAATAAAGCTCTTGAAGAAATACCTATAATTAATTTTGATTTATCACTCATTATTTATCTTGCTTTAATTTATATTTTTCAATTATACTGTATAAATATATAGTATAATTTAAAGAATATGAAAGATATAACACCTCAACAACAAAAAGTACTTGATTGTATTCAAGTTTACATAAATAAAACAGGTTTTCCTCCAACTAGAGCAAATATATGTAGAGAATTAGGTTTCAAATCACCCAATTCAGCCGAAACGCATCTTCGAGCTTTAGAAAAAAAAGGTTTTATCTCTATTGAGAGTGGAGCGTCTAGAGGAATATCAATTATAAATCCAGAGATTACTAGCGAAGATAACGAATATCCTATTGTAGGTTTGGTTGCGGCAGGCTCTCCAACCCTAGCAAGTGAAAATGTTGAGAAAGTTTTGAATTGTCCTAAAGGATTTTTTGGTTCAGATTTTGATTATTTTCTTAGGGTGCGTGGTTTAAGTATGAAAGATGCTGGAATCATGGAAGATGATCTTATTGCTGTTAAGAAAACACAAGAAATAAGAAATGGAGATATCGTTATTGCTCGAATTGAAGATGAGGTAACAGTTAAGTATTTCCAAAGAAGTGCTCCAAATATTGTTCACTTAAAACCTGCAAATAATGATTTTAATGATATAGAAGTAAATCTTGAAGAAACAGAATTATTTATTGAAGGTAAAAGCGTAGGATTAATTAGAGAAAATTAATGCAGAATTACTGGTTTCTTTGAAAGTCTTTCTTTTTGGCTGTCAAAGAACTCATCAAAATCGCTAACACTTCCACTAACGCTTTCAATTCCAGCTCTAATCATTTCCTTGGCAACTGCCAGTTCCTGACCCTGAAGAAATTCTTTAGATTCTGAAGAGAAATCTATTTTTACAATAGGATTATCGTGATCGTCCGATCTTCTTAAAACTATACTTCCGTCAGGCAATTGAGCTAATTCTAGATAATTTGACATTTTTTCTCC